>CEUN01181929.1_pt1 | contig 18645 bp, 17 predicted proteins | sample 361501 | NCBI WGS metagenome assembly CEUN01 (sample SAMEA2622801, study PRJEB7988) | marine metagenome | biome: marine biome (ENVO:00000447); feature: marine epipelagic mixed layer (ENVO:xxxxxxxxx); material: "saline water (ENVO:00002010), including plankton (ENVO:xxxxxxxx)" | depth 120 m | reverse complement strand
ACGTTGCCGGTTATCTCCCGGTTGCAGGCCAGATGATCACGCATTCGACCGTACGAAAGGAACAGGGCATCCACCGCTATCGTCCATTGATCGACGAATCGGCTCCCAGCTACTTCGTGTGCAAGGACGCCCCACCATTCCTGATACTGGTCGGCGACGACGATCTGCCAGCCCGCGTGGAGGAGAACCAGCTGTTCGTCGCCTTCATGAAGGCAAACAAGAATCCCCACATCGAATACCATTTCGGCGAGAATCGAAATCACGGCACCATTGCCAGCAAACTCACCGAAGAACGTGATCCGGGAGCCAAACGCATGCTCGCGTTCATCAAGAAACACTCGAACTAAACGAACATGACACCCACGAGCCTATTCCTTGCCCTTTCGCTGTTGGTCGCAATCAGCGCGGACGCGCAATCGGAGCGTCAACTCGCCAATTGGCTCAAGCGCTTTCCCAAAGCGGACCTGAACGGGGACGGCAAGCTGACCGTTGAAGAGGCATCGAAATTCAGGAAACAATTCCAACGTGATCGCAGGCCGGGTGGCGGGCGCGGAGTTGTGCGGAACTTCAAGGTTGATGAAGGGTGGAAGAAGGATCGTTTTCCCGAGCACGCCGTCTCTTACAAGTCGCCGGAAGAAATCAAAGCCATTTACGCGAAAAAGGTTGGAGAAGAACGCGCCGTTCGGTCATTCGACAAACCAACAGACGGCGCAATTCGCGTGGTGGGGACCGGTCACAGTTTCATGGCCCCGGGTTACAAGACGCTTCCCTTGATCGCGAAAGCCGCCGGGATGGAACAACCGCTTTACACGCACACCGGCGGAGGCATGACCGGCAGCACCCGCTACAAGTGGGAACAGGAGAACGGGATCTTCCAGTTCGACGGCAGACCGACACCAAAACTACTCGCCTCGATCTCCAACGCCAAATGGGAAGCCATGATGTGGGGGCCATACTTCAACGACAAACCGGAGTATTACACCTGTTGGGTCGAGTTCTGCCTCAAGTACAACCCGGACATGAAGTTCTACCTTTCCGATGCGTGGCCGCAACTTCATCAACTGAAAGAGATTCCCAAGAGCGAAGAATTCTTCACGGAAGAAGTCATGGACCGACTCGGACGCGAACGGAGTGCCGAATACACAAAACTGATCGAGCTCCTCAACGGGAAGTATGGCGAACGGGTATTCATCATGCCAACCTCGGACGCGATGGTCCTTGCTGCGAAGCACTACCTTCGCGGCGAGCTGCCGGGGATTGAAGGCCTGCACAAATCAGTCGGAAAGAAGGAACGCTCCCTCTGGCGAGACACGCTCGGTCACCTCGGACCGGGCTTCGATCAGCTGGAGGGCTACGTGTTCTATGCCACGCTCTACGGTCGCTCACCCGAACTCATCCGGGAGCCGGTCGCGTTCCGGGAGAAGGGCGATTTCCCGGGCCCGGAACTGGATCGAATCTTCCGCAAGATCGCCTGGCAGGCGGTCAGCAATAATCCGCTCTCCGGGGTGAAGGACTCGGATATGGATGGGGTAGGGGACTGATCATAGTTCTTAATCTTTGTCTGAACTCCTTGTCTTAATCTCAGAAAATCAGACAAGGATTAAGGCTCGGCCTGCGCAACCCCCAATACCTTGTGTACCGAAATCTGCATCACCACCAGTTCCTGCGCTTTTCAAAACCGGTTTACAAGAATTTGAAACCTCTGCTTTAATGCCCAGCTCGAAACTGACGATTAGCCGTACGAATCATGAAGCAAGTCGTTCTTATCTGCTCATTTTTGATTGGATGCATGGGTGTGAACCTGCAGGCGCAGTCACTCTCGTTGCGGGATTCGCTGGCGATGATTGAGACTGGCGCAACCTCGTCCCGAGCGGGCAAGTGGGATTTGATCCGGGGCAGCAGCGGTGAGGTAAGTCGCTATCAAATCATGCCAGAGGTGTGGCGGAAGTACACGCGTTCACGCTCTTGGTCGAACCCAAACATCGCGTGGACGGTGGCGAAACGAATCCTCGATGAGCGTATCAAGCAGTTCACCAGGAAGGTCGGACGCAAGCCGGCGCCGGTGGAGATCTATCTGCTCTGGAACAAACCCGGCCATTTCGCGGCAAACAAATACAAATTCTATCTCGTCAAGCGGACCTATCTTCAACGCGCCAAACGGTTCGCCAACTTGATGGCCGAAACTTGATTTGAGTTCTCCGCCGGTCATCAGCTTAACCACGGACTTCGGTCTGGACGACTGGTTCGTGGGAACGATGAAAGGAGTGATCCTCGATCGATGCCCGGATTCCCGGATCGTTGATTTAAGCCATCACATTCCACCAGGCGATCTTCAAGCCGGAGCATTTGCGCTGGCTGCGTCTTACAAGTTCTTTCCGAAACAGACCGTTCACTTGGTCGTCGTTGATCCAGGTGTTGGAAGCGATCGCAATTCAATTGCGGTCAAGACGCAGGAGTTTACTTTCGTTGGCCCGGACAACGGGGTGTTGAGTTGGGCGCTCGCATTAGAGTCGATTGAGTCCATCCATCGCCTTGAAAACCTCGAACTCTTCCGCGGTGAACTGAGTAACACATTCCATGGACGCGATGTCTTTGCACCGATTGCTGCGGAACTGGCCGGTGGGAAGAGGATCGAGGAGGTGGGACCGGAGACGAGCGATTACCTGCGCTTGCATCGGCCGGAGCCGATTGACTCCGGTGGAAGCATCCAAGGCGAAGTCGTCTATATCGATCGCTTCGGAAATGCGATGACGAACATCCCCGGTAACTCGATCGGTGAAACCGGGCGCGCCACCTTCGGCGACGGCAAGGAATGCGACCTGCGAAATTGCTATGCCGATTCACCGCATGGCGTGTTACTGGCCGTAAAAGGATCGACTGGGTTCATTGAGATTGCCGTAAACGGTGGCGATGCTGCCACCACGCATGGCCTCAAGGTGGGAGACGAAGTCTCTCTCGCCCGGCAATGATCGGAATTCTCCGGGCAACGCGGTGTCGCGCCCGCAAACTGCTTCGGTCGTTCGATAGATCTACACAAGACTTACCGCGATGTCGCGTGCTTGTTCGACGAGCCTCAGGTCTTTTACCAGATCCGCAAACTTGAATCGAAGCTGGCCGCTCTGGTCCTGCCCCAGCATGTCGCCCGGTCCTCGAAGTCGCAGATCCTCCTCGGCAATTCGAAATCCATCATGCGTTTCCGTCATCACATTGAGCCTTTCCCAGACCGCCTGGTCTTTGTTGTTCGCAATGAGAATGCAGTAGGAGTCGTGTGCACCACGCCCAATGCGACCGCGAAGCTGGTGCAGTTGGGCGAGGCCGAACTGCTCAGCGTTCTCGATAAGCATTACAGTTGCATTTGCCACATCCACACCGACCTCGATCACTGAAGTGGCAACCAAGACCTGGATGTTCCCGGAGGAGAAGTTTCGCATCGCGAGGTTCTTCTCGTCAGCGGACATGCGTCCGTGCAGCAGACCAAAACTCAGCTCCGAGTGATCGCGTTTCAGTCGTTCGTGTTCATCAACGACGGCCTTCAGCCCCTTCTTCAGATCGGAATCCTCAAGACGGGGATACACGACGTATGCCTGACGCCCCTCCTTGATTTGATCGCGAATGAACTGCCAGACCTTGGTGAGTTTGTCCGTTTCCCGGACGAAGGTGCGCACGCGCCCACGACCTGCCGGTGGTTTTGCAATCGTGGAGACATCCAAATCCCCGTAGAGCGTGAGCCCCAAAGTGCGCGGAATCGGTGTGGCGGTCATTACGAGCAGGTGTGGATAGTTTCCTTTGCGAACGAGCGCTTCACGTTGAGCGACTCCGAACTTGTGCTGTTCGTCGATCACCACCAAGCCAAGGTTGTCCACGCTGAACTTTCCCTGGAACAGCGCGTGGGTGCCAACCGTCAGCGAGCCCGACGTTTTCTGTTGGTGAGACCAGAGGCCGGCTTCATCCTGCAGTTTCCGCGCCCCGGTTTGCAGGTGGACGGGTATGCCCAACGCGCCAAACCAATTGCGGAAGTTCTCGTAATGCTGCGTGGCGAGAATCTCGGTCGGCGCCATAATGAGCGCGTTCTTCCCGCTCTCGATGGCCATGAGAACGGCGGACGCGGCAACGACAGTTTTACCTGCTCCGACGTCTCCCTGGAGAAGCCGTCGCATTGGAACGCCAGTTTCCATATCCGCACGAATCTCCTTCAAGACATCGGTTTGCGATTCGGTGAGTTGAAAGCCGAGCTCGTCGATGAATGGTTTCATCAGCGAATCGTCTCCTTTGCACACCTGCCCCTCGGCGTTATCGAGCATTTTCACGCGTCGCTTGCGAAAGGAAATCTGCAAGTCGATCAATTCGTCCAGCGCGAGACGCCGACGGGAGAGCTCGGCATCACCCATGTCTTCCGGGAAATGCATCATGTGCACCGCATTGGCGCGATCGGGCATTTCACCGCTGACGATTGAAGGATGCGGATCCTCGATCGCGCCTTCAGCCATCCTCAGTACGCGGGAGACAAGACTGCGCAACCAGCGTTGCGGCATCCCTTCCGTCAATCGGTAGACCGGCACGATTCGGTTCATGTGAGTGGTCTGTTCATCCTCCTCGACGATTTCGGTTTCCGGATGATCGATCGTGCGTGGACGGTTTGAGGACACCTTGCCGTAAACACAGACTTCGTCGCCGATTTTGAAATACTTTTCGAGGTAAGGCAGATTCCACCAGCGGCAATGGAGGCGGGACGATCCGTCATCCAGGATGAATTCGAACACGCTCTTGCGGCTGCGATGAAATCGATTCACGCCCTGAGCAACAATGGTTCCATGTGCTGCCGCGAATTCGCCTTTTACCAGTGAGGAGATGGATTGGTATCGACGCCGGTCTTCGTAGCGGCGCGGGCGATTGAGGAGCAGATCGCCGATGGTGAGAAGTTTCAGTCGAGACAGTTGTTCCTGTCGTTCCTTGCCCACACCACGCAAGTCGCCCAACGGACGTTCGAGCAAAGATGGTTCCGGCTCCAGCATGGCGACGTTATAAGGACGGAAGATGGGAGATGGGGAGGGGGCTACTATCTTCCATCTCCCAATCAGAGCTTCTTAACGTTGATCTGCATCTTCGCCTTCAACTGGGCGTTCAGATCTTCAGCGGGATTGTAGCCGGTACGTTTGAGCTTGGCCTGAAGCGCCGCGACTTCGATCAAACGGCCAAGGTCGCGTCCGGGACGAACCGGTAGAACGACATGAGGGATCTTGACGCCGAGAATCTCGATGTGGTTTTCCTCCATGCCAAGGCGATCGACGTCCTCCAAGTCCTCCCATTGCTCCAAGGTGACCACGAGATCCAGTCGCTTGTTCTGGCGGATGGCGCGTACGCCGAAGAGAGCGGCTGCGTTGACGATGCCGATTCCGCGGACCTCCATGAAGTTCCGGGTCAGGTCCGGGCTGGTACCGACGATCTCGCGATTGTCGAGCAGGACGAATTTGGTCACGTCGTCGGAGATCAAGCTGTAGCCGCGCTCCAAGAGGGCAAGGATACATTCGCTCTTGCCGATGCCGCTGTCGCCCTTGACCAGCGTGCCTACGCCATGCACATCGACCATGCTGCCCATCTCTGTTCCGCGTGGTGCGAACAGAACTTCGAGTGCCATCGTCGCGAGGTTGATGAACTTCATCGTGATGAGCGATGAGCGGAACACAGGGATACCTTTCTTGTCTGCCACCTTCAGCAGTTCCTTGTCCGGTTTCTGGTTCCGGCAGAAGACAATGCACGGCATCTGGTGCGAAAAGAGATTCTGATAGCGCTTCACGCGTTCGTCGGCGGAAAGCGTTTTCACGTAGCTGATCTCGGCGTTACCGAAGACCTGCACGCGCCGAAATGCGAAATACTTTGTGTGTCCCGCCAAAGCGAGTCCAGGGCGGTTTACCGTCGGTTCCTTGATGACCCGCTTGAGCTTGCCCTTGCCTGAGATCGGCTTGAGATCCAAGTTATGCGCGTTGTCCTCGAAGAACTGCTGGACGGTGACGTTTTGTTTGGCAGCCATGAGGAGCCTTACACGTTGAAATCCGGTCCAAGATAAATCTCCCGAGCCTTGGGATCATTGGCAAGTTGCTCGGCAGTGCCTTCGTAGATCACCTGACCGTTGAAAATGAGATATGCGCGATCGACCAGCTTGAGCATCTCACGCGCATTGTGATCAGTAATCAAGATTCCCAATCCGCGATCGCGCAGATCACGTGAAATCTTCTGAACCTCGTAAATCGTTATCGGATCGATGTTTGCGAACGGCTCGTCAAGAAGGAGTATCTTCGGACTCGTTACCAGGGCGCGGGTAATTTCGAGTCGACGAGCCTCCCCCCCACTCAAGGTGTAGGCCATGTTGTCGGCCACGGACGTCAGGTCCAGCTCTTCGAGCAGATATTGCAGGCGGGTTTCTCTCTCCTGGCGATCGGATACGCAAACTTCCAGGATCGCCATGATGTTCTGACGAACGGTGAGTTTGCGAAACACGGATTTTTCCTGGGTGAGGTAACCAATTCCCCTCCGCGCACGTTCGTGCATCGGGGCCTTGGTCACGTCTTCGCCAACCAGCTGAACGGCACCTTCGTCCGGTTGGATCAGCCCCACCACCATGTTGAAGGAAGTCGTCTTTCCCGCACCGTTCGGGCCAAGCAGACCAACGATCTCGCCGGCATTCACCTTGAGATCCACGCCATCGACGACACGCCGTTCCTTGTAGGCCTTCGTCAGTTTTTCAGCGTGTAGCAGAAGTTCTCCCTTGCCTTTATTGCTCATGGCATTGGCGGGCGGGTGCTGAAGTTGAAGAGGTTGCTGCTGCGGGCCTCGGCGATGAAGGATCTGATCTGGCCTTTGCCGCGGAATACTCCCGCAGCCCGGTCGTACTCGATCCCTTCGGCTGCGGTGAACCCGTTACGATTCTTGAAGGTCACTTTTGGAGGCGTTCCCTCCAGCGTTACCTTATCCGACACCGCAGAGTAAATGGCCACTGAACCCTCGGCCTTCGTTCCCTCGGTCTGATCGAGAATCTCCACTCCTCCCCGGGCTTCGATACGCGCAACCTTTCCGCCAATCGTGCCGGCCACTACAGGATTCGCTTTGTTCGTGCTGGAAGCACTGGAATCCCGCGGAGCAAACACCACCTTCAGGGTCTGGCAATTCATGATCATCGAGCGATCCTTTACCACCACATTGCCTTTGTAGGTCGCTTCTCCCTTGCGCACGTCGTATTCGAATCCGTCTTCGGACTCGATGCGGAGCACGTCATTGGTTTCGGCCGCTTCGAGCGACAGCGAACCGATCGCGAGGAACACAAAAATTCGGGCAAGCTGAGAAATCATAATTTGAATCCGTCGGGGAAGATCACCTTACGGGCGACCGCGGTCTTTACGTCATTCGAAATGATGAGTCGGGAATCGGATTGGCGCCATTCAAAACCGACGCCTTGGATGGCGAGGGAACCATCCAGTGTGCGCGCTGCGAGGGGGCCGGATGACGAGGCGACCTTTTGCTGCAGGTTCACGAGACATTTGGGGGCAGTCACAACGAGGTTGGTCGTTCGGGCATTGCCCTCGTAGCTGTAGGTCTCGATCACGAGGCCGGAAACCTGTACGACGTTTCGCGACTGCTGCTGGGCATGACTGCCGCTGAGGATGGAAATCAATTTGCTTGTCTTTTGATCGTAGTGGGGAATTCGAAAGTTTCTGCCACTGACCCCGCCACCCGGTTGGGCGAGTGAGTTCAACGCCATGAGGATGGAGATCGTCAACAAGCCAGTCAGCCATGCACTGGCTGTCGTTCGTTTATTGAAATGGAGAAGAATCATCGTGCGATCTCAGCAACGACCTTCCCCCATTTGCCCTGTGCTTTCAAAATCTTTTCGATCAATTCACGAACAGCACCTTTTCCGCCCGGTTTCTCGGTGACGTAGTGCGCGAGCGCCTTGGCTTCATCACAGCCGTTTGTTGGGGCAACGGCCACACCCACCTTTTTCATCACAGCGAGGTCCACGAGGTCATCGCCGATGAAACACACATCCGCCCAAACCAATCCCAGTTCGCTGCGGATCTTATCCACGGCCGGCACTTTCCCGTGCTTGGTCTGGACGAGGAAATCGGTATCGAGTTCCTTCGCCCGTTTCTCGGTCACCTTCGAAGGTCGGGCAGTAACCCATGCAATTTTCAGGCCGACCTTTTGAGCCGCCCGCTGTGCCAGTCCATCGGTCACATGGAAACGCTTCAACTCCGATTCTTCCAAGATATAGATCCCACCATCGGTCAGCACGCCATCCACATCGCAGACCAGCAACTCGATCTGGCTGAGTTTGACGTTGAGCGCCCCGTCGTTGAGGTCGCGTTTGACGATCTTGGGCATCAGGCAACCGCAGCTTTGATTTTCACGAGACTCTTCACCAACGCGCGCATTTCGTTGAGCGGAACCATGTTCGGACCGTCGCTCATCGCGTCGTCCGGATCGGGGTGCGTCTCGACGAAGACAGCTTCTGCGCCGGCTGCAACCGCACAACGAGCCAGCAATGGAGCAAACTCACGTTGTCCGACCGTGCGATCTCCGCCCCCCCCAGGTTGCTGAACGGAATGCGTCGCGTCGAACACCACTGGACAACCGAACTCCTTCATGATCGGAATCGAGCGCATGTCCGAAATCAGATTGTTGTAGCCAAAGGTCGTTCCGCGTTCGGTGAGAAGCAGCTTCTCTCCGCCCATCTCGCGGGCTTTGGCAACCACCTGTCCCATTTCCTGCGGAGACAGGAACTGTCCCTTTTTCACGTTCACAATCTTCCCGGTCGAAACTGCGGCTGCGATTAGATCGGTTTGGCGGCAGAGAAATGCCGGAATCTGCAGAATATCGATCCGTCCGCCACATTCAATTGCCTGCTCCCCGGTGTGAACATCGGTGGTCACGGGGACCTCAAAATAATCGCGAACGCCCTCCAGCACATCCAGCCCGGCTTCTGCACCCGGTCCGCGATAAGACTTGCCAGAAGTGCGATTAGCCTTGTCGTAACTTGCCTTGAACACGTAGTTCACATCGAAGTCCGCACAGATCTTCTTGAGCCGCCGGGCAATCGTCCAGCACAGCGATCGGGACTCGATCACGCAAGGCCCGGCAATGAGCGTGAGTTTCCTGCTGCGAATTCGGTTCCAGATTTGTTGATCGCCAATCACCTGGCGCGTTTTAGCAGGGAAGGGGAGTGCGGGGGAAGTCAGCAGTGGATCAATGTCGATGTTGGTATCAGTATTTGAGCTTCATGGACTTGATAAAATCGATTCCCTCCAATCCAATTCCTCCACCCGCATGACCAGAACGTTTTTCATTCTTGTTGCCCTCACTTCCTCTCTCTCCGCGCAGAACATCATCACTCCGAAAGCAGGCATTCCGATACCCGATGAAGTTCACGAAAAACTGCATCGGGAGATATCAGCGCAGACGAAACTCGCGCGAGCAGTCCGGGGGAAATACTCAGTCAACGAGCGTATGCTTCGCTTCCTGCCTGACGCGGAAGTGTTTTACGTCTGCGTAAAGCGGACTTTGGAGGACAAGATCTTCTACAAGAAAAACGAGTTTGAACTCGCGACCAAGCAGTTGCAGGAAGGCCGGCGTCGATTGGAACAGTTGTTGAAGGGCGTAGCGCCATGGAATGTGCAGACCGGCCTCGTCATTCGTGCCTACCGATCCAGGATCGACGGCTCGCTGCAGCCTTACGGCCTTTGGATTCCACCAAACTACAAACCGGATGGACGTCATCGACGACTGGATATCTGGTATCACGGTCGAAACAACACCTTAAGCGAAGTCGCGTTCATTGGCCGAAGGATGTCGCGTCCCGAGCAGTTCTCGCCGGCGGATACGATCGTACTTTCGCCCTATGGACGCTTCTGCAACGCCATGAAATTCGCGGGTGAAACGGATACCTGGGAGGCCATGGAACACGTAAAGCAATTCTATGCGATCGATGACAACCGCATCTCGGTTCGTGGATTCTCCATGGGAGGGGCGGCAACGTGGCATTTCGGCGCGCACCACGCCTCGCGTTGGTTCGGCGTAAATCCGGGCGCGGGCTTTGTGGACACAAAAATCTACCAAGGCCTGGCCTCGAAACTGAATGAGTTTCCGTGGTGGGAACAAAGACTTTGGCATCTCTATGACGCGCTGGATTGCGCGGTTAACCTGGAGAACACCGGTCTCGTTGCTTACAGCGGCGAGCTGGACAAGCAGAAGCAGGCTGCGGATCTGATGGAAGCTGCGCTGGCGAAGGAAGGCATAAAGATGACTCACATCATTGGACCCAAGACCGGGCATAAGTACGAACCCGAGGCTCGGGAACGTGTGGCGGAATTGTTCTACGCAATTGCGCGGAGCGGGCGCAATCTGAGTCCGGCGAAGGTGCGTTTCGTGACCTACACGCTGAAATACAACCAGATGCACTGGGTCCGCATTGACGGCATGGAGAAACACTGGGAACAGGCACGCGTGCAAGCGGAACAGAAAGCAGGCGTCATCGAAGCCACGACGAAGAACGTCTCTGCGATTGCGTTCGCACCCAAGGCACTTCGCGGAATCAAGCAGACAGTCATTCTTGATGGTCAAACTCTGGAGGCACCGCGTGCCTGGGCCATCGCCGAATGGTCTGCGGGTTTTGTGAAAGAGAATGGAAAATGGGAACAGGGTTCACCATCGGGACTTCGCAAACGCCATGGCCTGCAAGGCCCGATCGACGACGCTTTCATGGATGCGTTTGTATTCGTCAAGCCATCGTCTCCCGGCTGGCATCAGGCGACTGAAAAATGGGCAATCGGAGAACTGAGCGACGCGACGTTTCAGTGGCGCCGGCAGATGCGTGGAGATGCTGTGGTAAAAGATTCTCAGACGGTCAACGCTGACGACATTAAAAACTCCCATCTGGTCCTGTGGGGAGATCCGGCGAGCAATCCGTTGATCGAACGGATCGTTCAACTGCTACCGATAAAGTGGACCAAAGAAAGGCTCATCGTCGCTGGCAAATCGTATCCGGCAAACAACTCGATGCCTGCATTGATCTATCCCAATCCACTCAACCCCAATCGATATGTGGTCATCAACTCCGGTCCGACCTTCATGCAATTCGGATCCATGAGCAATTCTCGCCAGACTCCGAAACTGCCGGATTGGGCCGTAATCAATGTGAAGTTTCCAGTGCAGATACGCACGCAAGGCGCAGGAATACGTCAGGCTGGTTTTTTTGATGAGCAATGGCGGTTTTAGAAACGAGAACTGTTGTGGCCGATCTCTGAGCTGCGCGCCCAAACTGCGGCTCCGCGGAATCCACAAAAAGCCTTCCCAATCCCAAACCGGTGTGTTTCAGTCTCGGCCTCCAAAACGATACGTATACATACGGTTTGCTGAACGCCTGATTGAACATTGAATCCATTGCCATGAAGAAACTGACCAAACGTGATTTTCTCGCCACCTCCGCCCTCGGGTCGGCCGCCTTGCTTGCGGGTTGCGGAGGCGGAAACGACGCCGGAACGACGCCGGGCAAGCCGGCCACGTCTGCGGGCGGACGGCAGTTCATTACGGTCGGCACGGCTCCGGTGGGTGGAGTGTTCTTCGTGGTCGGCGGGGCGATTTCCGATGTGATTTCAGCCAACAAAGGAGAGAACAATTGGACTGTCTCGGCTGAAGCCAGTCGTGGATCCCAAGAGAACATCCGCTTGATTTCGTCCGGCGATCAACAGCTTTCAATGGCCAATTCCTCCATCAGCTATTTTGCCGCACGCGGAGAAGGGGGATGGGACAAGGCTTATCCGATAAACGCGGTGATGACGATGTTCCCGTTGATCGCACAGTTTGTGACCAAGAAAGGTTCCGGCATCAAGTCGCTCAAGGACCTGAAAGGCAAGCGCGTGGTTGTGGGGCCCGAGGGAGCCGGATTCGAATACTTCATCCGTCCCATCTTGGCTGCACACGGGGTCACCTACGATGACTTTGAGCCGGTATTTGCCGGCCAGCAAACCTCCGTTGGTTATCTCGGCGACGGCAACGTCGCGGCATCCTTCCTTGGTGGTGGGATTCCGACCGCGGCGATCACGAGCGCGGCCTCAACCATGGACATCGAATTCGTGCCGTTCGACGAAAAGGCCAAGGCCGAGTTGATCGAGAAGTATGAATTCTATCAGGCCGCCACGATCAAAGGCGGTACTTACAAGGGCATCGATGAGGACTTCCATGGCATGAACGTTGGTTCCGCCCACTTGATTTGCGCCGCGGAAGCTGATGAGGAACTCATCTACCAACTGACCAAAACCATTTTCGAAAACCGCGCGGACATTGCTGCCAAGGCCAAGCCAGGCAGGGCGATTAATGAGAAGAATTCCGTTCGCAACACCGGGGTGACCTTTCATCCGGGAGCAGTGCGTTACTACACGGAAAAGGGATTCTGGCCGGGTTCTGCAACAGCAGCGGATGCCGGAGGGAAGGCGACTGCTCCCGCGGAGGAAAAGAAACCGGCTGAAGAGGCCAAGCCCGCCGAAGCCAAGAAGTAAGCCCACCTTGGGCGTTGAAGATGGATCGGGCGCACTGCCTGGGCATCGCATTGACGCTGAGGTTCATCAGTAGCTGTTGAACGAATGTCCGATTCCGAATCCAAGCCGGAACAAAAGCCTGTTGAGGCGAGGGACGAGGCGACCGACGGCAAACAAGCTGAGAGCAAGGAGGCACCGCATATCATCGACCGAACACGGATGGTGATCGTCACGGTCTTGGGCGTCGTGCTGTCGCTCTTCGTGATGTGCGAGGTGAACTACCAGATGCTCACCCCGCTTTCCCAATTGGCCACCTTTGGCATGCTTGGCTTGGTGATTTGTTTCCTCAGTTTCCCTGTCCTGAAGAAGCTGGAGAACGTGAAACCCCTTCGCATCGTGGACATGGTTTTTGCGGTCGGAACGATCGTCGTTTGCGTTTATGTGATCACAGGCGGTGCAGAACTTGTCGGACGGGCAGGGGCCTATACCAACATGGACAAGGCAATGGCGATGATGGGAATCGTACTGGTGTTGGAAGCGACCCGGCGTTCTATCGGAATGGCGTTGCCCATCCTCGCCGGCATCTTCCTGACTTACGCAATCATGGGACAACAACTGCCAGACTGGCTGTTTCCACACCGGGGTTATGGATTCGACCGCATGGCGGCCCAGTCCTTCCTTACGACTGACGGCGTCTTCGGAACTGCGATGCGGGTGATGTTCACCTACGTGTACTTGTTCGTGATCTTCGGCGCCTTCTTGGAAGTAAGCGGAGCAACGGGATTCATCGTCGACTTCGCCCAACGAGTATTCGCAAACAAAGCTGGTGGCCCAGCCAAAGTGTCGGTGCTCGGCAGTGGTCTGATGGGCTCGCTATCCGGAAGCGCCGTGGCCAATGCGGTGACCACCGGGACATTTACGATTCCGATGATGCGCAGCAGCGGGTTTCCGCGGCACGTTGCCGCCGGCGTTGAAGCAGCCGCAGCCACAGGTGGCGCACTGGTTCCACCCGTGATGGGAGCCGGTGCATACATGATGCTGGAATTGATCGAGCCTTCCGTGACCTTCATCGAGATTGTCAAGGCCGCGACCATCCCCGCCATTCTGTACTACCTTTCGCTGTTTCTGATCGTGCACTTCTACGCCAAGCGCACAGGCGCCCAGGTTCAAAGCATTGACATCCCAGACGATCGGGGCCGCTTGTTCAGCTTTGAGGGTGGGACCTTTTTCGGTGCGCTTGCCGTGCTCATCGGTTTGTTGGTGAAGGGATTCACACCGGTATTGGCGGTCACTGCTTCACTGGCGTTCATCCTCGTGCTCACGCTGATCAATCCGCGAATCAACGCGCCGAAACACACCCGTCTGATCGGACTCGCGCTGTTCCCGATATCATGGATCGCAATCAAATACGCCGGTGACGCGATCTTGATCAAAGAAGAAGGCGACGAAGGACTTTCCATACCAGGTGCCGGCGTGTACGCGATGGTGCTCATCATGGTTGCCGGGATGCTCCAATCGAATTGGCGTCCGCTGGTGGTCAACGCTTTGGTGAAGGCTGCCAAAAACGGTGTCTCACTCGTTTCCGCTTCGGCATGCGTGGGAATCATCATCGCGGTGGTCACCAAAACGGGAATCGGCACGGCGTTTCCGAATGCGATCGTTCCCATCGCGGAGAACAGCCTGTTCCTCGCGTTGCTCGCGATCATGGGCTGCTCGATTCTGCTGGGGATGGGGCTTCCCTCAGCGGTTTGTTATCTCCTGATGGCGACGCTGATCGGCCCCGTGCTGAGCAAGCTCGGCGTGCCTCCGTTGGCGGCTCATCTCTTCATTTTTTACTTTGGCATGATGTCGATGGTGACACCACCGGTCGCCCTCGCTGCCTACGCGACTTCATCCATCGCCGGATCAAAGATCATGCAGACGGGTTTTGCGGCTTTCCGTTTTGCTCTGGTTGGGTTCACTCTGCCGTTCATGTTTGTTTACCGGCCCGCGCTGCTCATGCTGGCGCCAGAAGGTGGCACGCTTTCCATTGTGCATGCAGTGCTTGCCGCTGTCTGTGGCATCGTTTGCTTGGCCGCGGGCTTGGCTGGTTATCTGTTCTCGCCCATGGCGACACACTTGCGCGTTGCAATGTTCGTGGGAGCAGCCCTCGCTCTCTTCCCGGGTGGACTCGGCAAGATACCCGTTCTGGACATTGCTGGCGGGGTAATTCTGTTGGTTGTTGGGTTCATCAGCTGGGGCAAGCGGGACTCGATTCCGGAACCGACACCGACGCCTGCGGGATAAGTCGCTTATGAGGTTTTGGCGAAGAATCTCAGTATTTTGGACATTGCTGGGGATCATTACCGCGGCATACGTTGTCTTCATCATCCTGCTGCTTCAGGCGACCGCCGCTTACAGTTCGCCAGAGCACATGCTCAAGGCACTCGATAGCCGGGAAATCCGGCATTCTGTAAACCTGAGTCTGCTAACCTGCTCGCTGACTTCATTGCTCTGCCTCCTGGTCGCGGTTCCCATCGGTTACCTGCTGGCGCGAAGCCGGTTCTGGGGAAAAAACCTCGTCGAATCCATTCTGGACATCCCGATTGTCCTCCCTCCCATGGTGATCGGCCTGTGTTTGTTGATCTTCTTTCAAACCGCTCTCGGTAATTGGATTGAGGAAAGCACCCAACGCTTTACGTACACAGTCTATGGCGTGGTGCTCGCTCAATTCGTGATCGGTGCGGCATTTGCCATTCGAACCATGAGAGGAACCTTTGATCACCTCTCGTCTCGACCGGAAGAAGTGGCGATGACGCTTGGATGTTCCCGTGGTTGGGCAGTGTGCCTCGTGACCCTGCCGGCTGCCTGGCGGGGAATGCTGGCCGCGATGAGCGTGGCTTGGGCACGCAGTCTGGGTGAGTTCGGTCCCATCCTTGTTTTTGCCGGAGCTGCCCGAATGAAGACGGAGGTTCTTCCAACTACAGTCTGGCTGGAGATGAGCGTGGGCAATCTCGAGGAGGCGGTGGCGGTCAGCCTGTTGATGGTTTTCTTTGCGATGGCCGTATTGGTGACCGTGCGCTGGCTAGGAGAGCGGATATGATTCGATTGGAGAACATTTTCTGGAGCGCGGGCGAGTTCAGTTTGCGTGACGTATCATTCAGTGTTCCCGAAGCGAAATACGCCGTAATGATGGGGAAGACCGGCTCGGGCAAAACCAGCATTGTGGAGCTAATCTGTGGGCTGCGCTGGCCGGATCGCGGACGTATCTGGATTGGTGATGATGAAGTTCAATACCTGCCACCAGCCAGGCGCGGGCTGGGCTACGTTCCACAGGACGGCGCGCTGTTTCCCACGATGACCGTGCGCGAGCAAATCGGTTTTGCCCTCCGCCTGCGCAAACGTCCTGAGAAGGAGAAAGAGTCTGTTGTGGGCGAACTCGCGGAACAGTTGGGAGTAGATCATCTTTTGGATCGCAAACCGGCGGGGCTATCCGGAGGTGAAAAGCAACGGATTGCCTTGGGGCGCGCGTTGGCGGCTCATCCGAAGGTGCTCCTCCTGGACGAACCTCTGTCTGCGTTGGACGAGGACACTCGCGACGACGTGGCGGATTTGCTGAAGTCCATTCAGCGCGAACACAATCTCACCGCGTTGCATATCACGCACAGCGGCACCGAGGCCGAGCGATTGGCGGACGTGAAGTTCCGGCTCGAAGACGGGCAGGTAAACGAGGTGCGCGATGGAGAATGAACTGCCTGCGTTGACTGATGCGGACCGTGCCCGTTATGAGTGGCAGATGTGGTGCCCCGGCATTGGGGGGGAGGGACAACGCAAACTAAAAGATGCGTCCGTGCTTATCTCTCGCTGTGGTGGAGTTGGGGGCGTAGTGGCTTATCAACTTGCAGCTGCCGGCGTTGGAAAGCTCGTGATCGTACATGCCGGCAACATAAAACCGAGTGATTTGAACCGGCAGCTGTTGATGACTGACGCAGGTATTGGTCATTCGCGGGCCGAATCCATTGAGCGTCGACTGCGCGAGTTTAATCCTCATATCGAAATTGAAGTCGTGCCTGAGAATATCGGCGATGAGAACGCTTACGAACTGGTGTCGAAAGCGGGCATCGTTGCGAGCTGCGCCCCTCTGTTTCCCGAACGATTCGCGATGAACGATGCGTGTGTTCGTCAGGGGAAACCGATGGTGGATGCGGCCATGTATGATTTTGAGATTCAGATGAGTGTGTATTGGGTGGGCAGGGGACCGTGCATGCGATGTGTATATCCGGAAGCGCCACCGTATTGGAAAAGACAGTTCCCAGTTCTCGGCGCAGTTTCATCAACCGTCGCATCCCTGGCTGCGGCTGAGGTCGTGAAGATCATCACCGGTTGTGGCGAGCCGTCGATTGGACGCCTGGTGACCGGGGATCTACGAACAATGGAATTCAGGAAACTACGGGTGCGGAAGTCCGGCGCAACCTGCTGTTCATCGTGACTGCTCTTTCAGTGCGTTCATGATGAAGGGCCACATCAGGTCCTTGTAGAAACGGTGTCCGTCGTTCCCCCAGCGGTGATCAAAACGACGACGCACGCCGGCGGCTGAATAGATCCGTCCAACGAGCGCGCTTTCCGATCGAATGTCGGCGTCGTTGTGGAGACTGTCGCCGTGTCCGTTCACGATGAGGAGATGTCGGGGGGCGATCAGCCCGACGACGTCTGCCATGCCTCCGTGTTCCAGGATTCCGGGAACGGTGTTGCAGTCGCATTGATAGATCCGGCCATCGTTTGCGACCAGCTTGTCGAACGAACAACTGGGAACGGCGATTGAGATGCGTGGATCTGTGGCCGCGGCATACATGGTCACGAATCCACCACCAGAGTTCCCCATCATCAGGATCTTGGACTTGTCCACTTTCGGCAAAGTGATCGCCCAATCGATGATCTTTCGCATATCCCAGAGGCGTTCGCCGATTGCCGTGCGTCCCGCCAGGAGACAGTGCATCAATTGACTCCGGCAGTTCCTCTTGTCATGTCGCGCATAGATGTCCGGAACCCCATCGACTGAGAGTCCACGCACCGCCGGTGCGATGGCAATGAACCCACGGCAGACCGCTTGCATCGCAACATCGCGATCCCCCGCCAATGTTCTTTCCTTGTGTTTCGCGTCGTGGAAAACACCGGCGTAAGTGTCGTGTCCGATTCGATCGTGCCCGTGCGGCAGAATCGCCAGCGGGAAGGGGCCGTCTCCCTTGGGACGAAACATCCAGAAGGGGATGATGACATGTGGTTCGGTTTCTATCTGACATTTCTGGCGGGTGAATTCTCCGAAATCCAGCTCCTTGGCGAAACCCATGCGCGGCCGATGAAAACGATTAAGGCGCTCGATCCGATCGAGCCCCATCAGCTTTTGCAATTCCGAGCGCCAATCGTCCTGCCATTGGCTGAATCCGCCCGGGTAATTCGCCCGAAAGCGAAACTTGCGCAGTTCCTCGCCATAGAGCCGCTGCAGGTGGTTTACGACGTGAGCGGGTGTGGTCTTCTCGGCCGAACGAACGGGGCTTGTAAGAAGGAGCAGGAGCAGCACAAATCGCATGACGAAGATGTTAGGTGAGGTCGGCCATTCCGTAGATGAAGAAGTTTTCAGATGTTTGAACATCCGCGCGCAATCCCGCATTGGCCATGCGCTCCGTGAGATCGTCCGGGTCATGGAAGATTTTCACGATGTCGAATTCACGTCCGTCATTGAACTTTCGCCGGCTGGATCCGAAGTTCTCGCCGGGTTCCTCGTGATCTCTTGCGCGTGATGTGCGGGCGATTTGGGAATCAACCAAGAAAAAGTGTCCTCCCTCGCTGATCGATCGTGCGACATCCCTCAAAAACTCGTCGAGGCGATCGGTCGGCACGTGCGAAAGCCAGAAGGTCGTGGACACGAGATCATACTCTCCGGAAGGTTCCCATTCGAACAGATCCTCCAATCGATAGTGAACTCGATCTGTTCCATTCTTTCCGCGATTGACGTCGTGCATCTCGCCCGCTGCATCGAGGCAGGTCACACGTTGTGTGCTGCGCAAATGCTCACTGGTCCAGAGTCCAGTTCCCGAGGCTAGGCTGAATCGACATTCAGGATTGTACAAACCTGGTGAATATG
>CEUN01056753.1_pt1 | contig 18653 bp, 19 predicted proteins | sample 361501 | NCBI WGS metagenome assembly CEUN01 (sample SAMEA2622801, study PRJEB7988) | marine metagenome | biome: marine biome (ENVO:00000447); feature: marine epipelagic mixed layer (ENVO:xxxxxxxxx); material: "saline water (ENVO:00002010), including plankton (ENVO:xxxxxxxx)" | depth 120 m | reverse complement strand
TGACCAGGGTGGCACGGAGCCAACCGTGACGGACGCCAATGTGGTCCTGGGTTATCTCAACCAGGAATATCTGGTGGGTGGCGAACTCAAGATTGACGCGAGCCGGTCGCGCGACGCGTTAAAGGAGAAGGTGGCTGATCCACTCAATCTTGAACTGGCCCACGCGGCATATGGTGCGCACCAGATTGCTGCTGCCAACATGATTCGTGCGATCAAGGCGGTCTCCAGTGAACGTGGCCGTGATCCACGTCAGTACACACTGTTCGCATTTGGCGGCAACGGACCATTGTTCGCCGCAACGATGGCGCGAACGTTAGGGATGTCCAAGGTATTGATTCCTCCCTCGCCCGGGTTGTTCTCTGCGTTTGGGATCTTGTATGCGGAAGTGGAACATCATTATTCACAGACCTTGCGCCGTGATCTGGCCGTTGCAGACGCGCAGGAACTGGAATCCGCGTGGCAGGTCCTGGAAGCCAAGGCACGCGCCCAGTTGGAGGCTGATGGGTTTCCGCAGGAGCGCACGGAACTAATTCGATCCGCCAACATGCACTATCAGGGGCAGATCTTCGAACTGTCCGTCAATGTCAGTAGCGATGGTGTTGACCCCAAAGCGCTGATCGAAGCTTTTGGCGACGAACATGAACGCACGTACGGCCATCGGGCCGGGCCCGAGGAACCGGTTGAACTGGTCAATGTTGAACTGATCGGGCGCGGACTGCCCGAAACGTCGCGTGTGCCGGAGCGCTTGCGCGGCGCGGGTGATTCTACGCCCCAGCAACGTGAGCGCCAGGCCTACTTTGGTGAGCAGCACGGGTGGCTTGCGACACAGATCATTACACGGAGCGAACTGACAATATCGCCACGCTCAGGTCCCTTGATCGTTGAAGAGTACGATGCGACCTGCGTCGTTCCGCCTGATGCTACCGCTTCCTTGGACGACGCCGGCAATATCGTGCTGACTCTCGGCTAGCGGCCGTGGCGATGTTGTCCATCGCGGTGGACACCCCAATCGGTACGATCGGCGTCATGGAGACGAATGGTGCCATTACTCGAATTGATCTGACGGGGCCCGCAAAAGGCGAGACGTCCACGTTACTCGATGAGGCGGCAATGCAACTGCAGGCGTACTTCGCCGGTGAGCTCAAACACTTTGACCTGCCTTTGGCGCCGCGTGGAAGTTCGTTCCAACAAGCCGTCTACGAAGCGATGTACGCAATTCCGTTTGGTGAGACCCGCACTTACGGCGAGTTGGCCGAACAGGTCAATGGATTCGCCCAGGCGGTGGGTCAGGCATGTGGTTCTAACCCCATCCCAATTATCATCCCCTGCCATCGTGTTCTCGCTGCTAACGGCCTGGGCGGTTATTCCGGGTTTGGCGGACTGGAGACAAAGATAAAGCTGCTGCAAATGGAGGATGCGTATCCGTATCTTCTGTGAGCGCCAGGAGTGACGCGTGAGCAAATCTGAGTCCAAGCTACATGGTGCGGTCGCGAGACTTACAGCTATGCGTGCAGGCGACGACGCCACCGAAACTTACCAGGACTGGGCTCCTGATTACGAGACGGACCTTCTTGGGCACTACGGCTATCAAGCGCACCATATTGCAACCAGGGCTCTAGTTCAGCAACTTGGCAATAACCACGTCCGCATCGCGGATCTGGGGTGTGGCACAGGGTTGGTGGCAGAATCATTGCGTGAGCACGGATACGTAAACGTGGACGGTTTTGACGCGTCGGCAAATATGTTGGCCGAGGCGGAAAAGAAACAGTTTTACCAACGCCTTGTGCACGTTGACCTTACCGATACCAGCGCGTTGCCAACTGCTGAGTACGACGCTGCCATTGCTGTGGGTGTGTTTGGTCCGGGGCACATCGGACCCGAAAATCTGCACTGCTTCTTTCAGCCAGTTGTCAGTGGCGGCGTGGTTGCGCTCTACGCAAACGGTATGCCGTTTGTCGAGGATGATTACCCGGCATACCTGCAAGCGCTGGAACGTGAGGGGATTTGTCGCCTGATAAGGGTTGAAGAATCCAACTATATGGATGCCATCGAGCGTCCCGGGTGGCTGGTGCTCGCAACGCGACTGTAGGGCAAACAGAACATGCAAGACGCTGAACCCGATTTCATGCGGGATGTCCACTCCGGATTTGAAGCCTGGCCCGCGACCGATCTCACAAAACTCCAAGAGGGGCGTGATGCGGGCCTTGGCTTCCTTTCAGTTAATGTGGTGCGGTTGTTCGGTCGACTGTGACGCTTTGTCCGCGACCGGCGCTTGAGCAAAATCCCGTCATGAATTGACCCCCTAGGCGGGCTTATATACCGTCGTGAAGCCGACTGCTCACAGTTTTGCCCAAGTCCCGGTTTCAAAAAGGGACCATGATTAGAACGACAGGAAGGAGGAAGTCATGACATTCGTTCGCTCCAAGAGAAAAGTTGTAACCTTCGCCGCTGCCCTTCTGGCAACCGGTATCGCATTCCCCAGCATCGCTCAGGCAGCGTTTCCGGAAAAGCCGATCAAACTCGTGGTGGGTTTCCGCGCCGGTGGTGGTACTGACACGCTAGCCACTGCGCTTGCCAAAGAGATGGAAACGATTCTCGGTCAACCCGTCGTTAAAGAAATCAAGGCTGGCGCTGGTGGTGGCAAAGCGGCTGCCGCAGTGAAGAAGGCAAAACCTGATGGTTATACGCTGGTCATGGCCGTAACGCCGACGTTTGCATTCAACCCCGCGTACGCACCCAAGAAGACGCCTTACACCAAAGACGATTTCGACTATCTTGAAACCATCGCGAAAGCGCAAGAAGCGGTTTACGCGCGCGCCGATGCGCCTTACAACACTTGGGCAGAAATGCTTGAGTACGCCAAGAAAGGCAACAAGCTCACCTACTCAGCTGTCACGCCATTCGACAAATTGTTGACCAAGTACGTCAGCAAAAAAGAAGGTGTAACCATCAAGTCGATTCCGACCAAAGGCGGTTCCGGTGCCGTGAAGAATGTCCTGGGTGGCCACACCGACCTAGGTTTCTCTGGGGGGGCGTTCATCAAACTTGCCCAGAAAGGGGAAGTTAAGGTTCTAGCCAGCCTGCGCAGTGAACGACTTTGGGCAGCGAAGGAAGCGCCAACATTAAGGGAACTGGGCTACCCCATCGCGTTCGAAGCTCACTTCATGATCGCAGGCCCCAAAGGGATGCCTGAAGATGTGAAGGCTAAGTTGCTAAACGCGATTCGTGAAGGCAGCAAAGGACCGGCCGTACAAGAGATACTAAAGAAGCTTCCGTTTGTGAAGGAACAAATGGGTCCAAAAGCGGTACAAGCTGCTATCGATGCGACCTACGAAGCCAACGTGAAGATGGTAAAAAGCCTCAACTAGCGTACAACTCTAGCTGAAGCTTAACTGCGTGGGTCAACGATACGCTTTAGACGTTACGGCCGGGCTTGTCCTGGCCGTTGGCGCGGCCGCCGCTGCTGTTTGGATCATCCCCGAACAGGCTGCCCCAGGTGACGAAGGTGAGATCGCGCCCGCGTTATTGCCGACACTGGCGGCGGCAGTGGTCGCGGTTTTTGCATTGGTTCAAGCCATTTCTCAGGCGTTTTCCAAATCTGAAGGCGAGAGCGAATTTGACGCGCGGGATGCCGTGTTTGCACTGGTCGCCACTTTCGGCCTCGCCGCAAGTGTGTTGGTCATTATGTGGATGGGGTTTCGGGTAGGCGGCATCATCGCTATTGCCTCGGTGGGTTTTGCCATGCGTCCTACCAGGAAGATGGCTATCTGGCTGATCGTCGTCGCGCTATCGTTACCACTCGCCACCTACACGTTAGCCTGGTACGGGCTGAGAATGGCTCTACCCTAACGTCGGCGCGCCCATGGAAACGATACTGTTAGGCATTCAGGACGCGCTCAGTCTGTCCATATTAGTCGTCGTTTTCGCGGGCGTATTGCTGGGGATTGTTGTGGGGGCCATCCCGGGGTTAAACGCCCCTATGGCAATTGCCATCGCAATTCCGCTGACTTATTACATGTCCCCCCTCGCCGCCCTTGCGTTCTTGATTTCAGTCAACAAGGGTGGAAGCTTCGGTGGGTCTATCTCGGGTATTTTGCTAAACACGCCGGGCTCCCCCGAGGCAGCTGCCACGGCTATAGATGGTCACCCGCTCGCAAAAGCCGGTTACCCCATGAAGGCGATGAAGACCGCACTTGGGGCCTCGGTAGTCGGGGATTTCTTGAGTGATGTGGTGCTCATCTTGGTCGCTGCGCCCCTCGCTGTCATCGCGTTGAAATTGGGCCCAGTAGAAATTATGGGGCTCATCGTGTTTGCGTTTGCGATGATCTCTGGTCTGCTCGGAAGCTCCGTTGCGAAAGGTCTCATTGCAACCGCGTTGGGAATATTCTTCGCGTGCATTGGCACAGACCCAACCATGTCGATGCCGCGGCTAGATTTCGGCAGTATCGAACTGCAAAGCGGTATTCCACTGATGGCGCTGGGCATCGGCATGTTGGCGGTCTCCGAAATTCTGGTACAGATCGAGCAGCACATACGCGGCACCGGTACCACGACCCAACAAGGTTTTGAACGGGCGCCGGATGACCGATTGACACTGCGTGAGTTCTTCAGCATGTGGCGAACTTTGTTGCGCTCTGCGGCTATCGGTACCGGGATCGGGGCTTTGCCTGGGCTGGGTGCAACTATCGCGGGATTTTTGGGTTATGGCGCAGCGCGCCGTGCCTCGAAGAATCCGGAGAAGTTTGGCAAAGGTGCGGTCGAAGGTGTCGCTGGAGCGGAAGCGGCCAACAGCGCTGTGGTGGGTGCTAACCTAATCCCACTTCTTGCGCTTGGAATTCCTGGCAACGTCACTGCCGCGCTGCTCGTAGGTGCATTCATCATTCACGGTTTTGCGCCAGGTCCGTGGATGTTTGAGGACCATGGGCGACTGATTTACGGCATGTTTGCCGCCATGGTTATCGCGAACGTGCTGAATCTAGTCATCGGTACTTTCGGTCTACCGCTATTCGCGAAGGTTTTGGCCATCCCTAAAGCCATCATTTTGCCTGCGCTTGTGTTTCTTGGACTGACTGGTTCCTTCCTCAACGACCAGAGCTTTTTTGCCGTCGGCTTGACGGTCGCGTTTGCGGTCCTCGGCTACCTGATGCGTAAGTTGGGTTATCCGTTCGTGCCGTTCATCATCGGCTTTGTGCTGACACCGATGTTGGAGCTTTCCTTCAGCCAGGCGTACATTTTGACGGAGGGTAGCATTGCCAACTTAGTGGAGTACCCGGTCTCGCTGGCCTTTTTGGTATTGACGGTAGTGGTCATAGTCCGCGCGATTGTCCGCGGGCGCCCCTAACTCTCTCCATTCGTTTTGGAGCGGTTCCTAGCAGAAAACGAGGCGCCGCCTGATAGTGAACTTTCCCCAAAAGTTTACACGCGATTACGCCTACGGTTGCCAACTGGAGAGTTGTTATCGGCAAGGTGGGCGAAGCGTAGACGTCACCAAATACGCTAACGGAGTTTGTCCATTCGACAACTGTCCGGGAAAGCCGAGTCGGTCTGCGTTTACCGAGCCACGGAAACCCTTCACACTCCTTTCTGAGGAGACTCAAGGCTTGTGTCATGAACCCTGAACGAATGATAGCGACAGCGGCCGAATTGAACCCTGAACTTGCTGAGCGGATGCAGTTCATTCTCGAACTCGACCGCCTGAAGAATGTACTACGCAAGAATGCACTCGCAGACGGATCGCGTCATGAAAATAGCGCAGAGCATTCTTGGCATCTGGCGCTGACCGCTATGGTGATGGCGCCCCATGCACGGGCGGACATTCAACTCGACAAGGTCATCAAGATGCTTTTGGTGCACGACATCATCGAAATTGATGCGGGCGATGTCGACATTTTTGATATACAGGCGCGGGCTGACAACGAAGCCAATGAGCAGCGAGCCGCGGAACGGATCTTCGGTCTATTGCCGGAGCCTCACGCAGGTGAGTTGAAGGCGTTGTGGCAAGAGTTTGAAGCACGCGAAACTCCGGAGGCGCAATTTGCCTATAGCTGTGACCGGTTTCAGCCGTTGCTTCTCAATCTCGCCGTCGACGGTAAAGCATGGCGAGACCGCGGTGTTACCGCCACTCAAGTCAAGGATATCAATAGCCGCATGGATGCTGGACTGGAGTCCGTATGGCCTGTTGCGGAACAGTTGCTGGCCAAGATGGTGGACGAAGGCTCCATTGAACCTTGACCGTTTGTGACGGCTAGATCGATCGGACGGTGCTTGGCCAGGCAGAGCGTGGACACGGAGACTATAGGGCAAACAAAACATGCAAGACGCGGAATCCGATTTCATCTGGGATGCCCATTCGGGATTTGAAGCCTGGCCCACGACCGATCTCACAAAACTCCAAGAGTGGCGTGATGCGGGCGTTGGCTTCCTTTCGGTTAATGTGGGTTACGACCTGCAGACCATGCAGGACACCGTCAATGCACTGGCGTCGTTCCGGCGTTTCTTCAATTCGTCGTCTGCCTATTCGATTGTGGGCACGGCAGATGAACTTCGTCTCGCGCGTGCCCAGAACAAGACGGCGATTGCGTTTGATCTGGAAGGTGTCAACGTCGCGAACGAATCACTCGATCTCTTGTGCCTTTATCACGAACTGGGCGTGCGGCAGGTCGCTTTGGCGTATAACCGCAACAGCGATGCTGGTGGTGGCTGTCATGACGACGATCAGGGACTCACACAATTTGGGAGAGACGCGATCCGATTGATGAACGAGCTGGGGATTGTCGTCGATTGTTCCCATTGCGGTTATCGCACGACGATGGAGGCTATCGATTGGTCGGAGGCGCCGGTTGTGTTTTCACACTCAAATCCGCGGGCGCTTGTTGATCATGAACGCAACATCCACGATGACCAGGCGCAAGCCTGCGCCAGTCGTGGTGGCGTGGTTGGCGTCAATGGAATCAGCTTGTTCCTGGGTGACAAGACTGTCTCGACCCGTGTGATGGCAGACCACACCATGTACTGGGTAGAGTTACTGGGCGCCCAGCATGTTGGTATTGGCCTCGACTACTTTTTTGAAGACGACGACGGCGATGACCACTTCAGTGAAGTGCTGGCCGCCAATGCTGACTATTGGCCGAAGGATCAGTACCCCGGCGGGGAGGTCGCGTGTGCGCGTCCTGCGCAACTTCGGGAGCTGGCACGCGAGTTGCGCACCAGAGGACTGGATAAAGACGACGTTGATGCCGTGATGGGCGGTAACTTCATGCGAATTGCGACGCGGATCTGGGGCTGAATCAGATTTCCGATGGTCGCAGGCGACGACGCAACCATCAGTCGTATTGCAGCATGCCGCGCTTCCGAAGTTCGTCCTTCGCGCTGTCCGACTTCTCCAGATGAGACAACCCCATACCCCTCAGAACACCATCCGTCTTCGAAAACTGAATATTCGTGTAGGTAGTAATCTCAACGCGGTTCCCCCACGGGTCCAGGAAGTCCAGGAACCGCGAGTCGAGAAATTCGATGCCCATTTCCTCGAGCGTTTCCTTGGCAAGCTGCTTGTCGTCGACGGCAATACCAAAGTGCCGCTGCTGGTCGGGACCTTGCTCTCGACCCAAGGCGAAGTTGATGAACTGATCGCCGAAGTAGATGAAAGCCGCGGTGTCACTTTTGTGGGTCACCTCAAACTCGAGAAATCTACCGTAGAACTCCAGTGCCGCTTCGATGTCTCCAACTTCCAACGCCAGATGATTAATGCCGACGGCAGTTGCTTTTCTTTTGTCCGCTCGAGTCATGTCGTTGATTTCAGCTTTTCGACAGCCGCATCGTAACGTTCGCCTGCGATCGTGACGCAGAGCTCAATGTCTTCCGCCAGGATGATACGTTGCCCCACGAGTGATTCTGCATCAGCTCTGATGCGGGCCAGATAGCTGTCTCTGTCTGCGTAGCGGGCCAGCAGTTCTTGTCGTGGCAAAGTACTGCCAACGTACTCCAGTAACTGCCCGTCCCCGCCAGATTCTTGTTGGCGAGGATTGAAGCCTGTATGGGTCGCAACAGGTATTGTCACATCGGGCATGCGCAGGCCGCCGGTTTCATTGCCCGCATAATCCACGTCAGATACCACGGTCTTGTAAGCGGGTCCGACCACCTTCGCCGGATAGGTGCCAACCCACTCGTCAGCCCTGGGTCCGAAGTCCAGGGGATACAGCCATGGCAGACGGTCCTCTCTAGGCAATGCGAGACCGTTGATGGATTCGAGTTTTTGCATCACGTCTTCGCGGGTTGTACCGGTTCCATCAGCACGCCTGGGAAACGCGCTGGGAGGTGGTTCTGTACCGTCCGTAATCCATTGCCGCAGATTTACGAGTGCCGCACGGAACAGTGGACGGTAATCAACGGCGTTAAACAGATTGGCGCCGTGTGAACCGAACACACTCGCGTCGGCGTACGGCAACAAACCGGGACCGTGCTGCGTGCTACAGAACAAATAGCGACGGACGTCAGCGGGCGGCTCCATGTCGGTGTCGTCGGCGAGATGCGTGTGAGCCAGCCCGGCATCGCCGCGCCAGTACTCCGACGAGGTGTCTGTGTACATGACTTTGGGCATGATGTCGCGCGCTCGAAGTGTGTCCAGCAAGCCGGCCGTTTCGCCGGTCTGTGGGTTCGTCTGCGCCTCATCCGTGAACGGAAACAGGTGGCCAAACGCCGGCGTTGGTTGTACCGAGGGTTGACTGTAGCGTTGGTTGAATTCGCCGCGTCGGCCGCCCGCGATATGCGCCAGGATGCCGGCGAACACTTGGCGGCCCGACTCATCGATATTCAGACCCTGATGAATCATCGTGCGCAGAAATCGGCCGCATTGTGAGATGCCTTCACCGATGGCGTGGGACACGCCGCCAGCGAACGGCGAATTCGGATCGTGCACACCAAATGAGGCAAAATCCCGGATGGCGAGCATGCCACACGCACCAACCCGGCATTCGCGTGGCGTGTACAACAGGTCGTAGATCTGGCCTGCGCGGAAGCCTCCGTCCAACTCCACCCGGTCTGGCCCGTCTCCCACAAAACGCCAGGTTTCCCGCGCGAGGGTGCTAGGTGTGTCCAGAAAATGGTCCCGGACCATCAACACGGCATCCGGATCGTCAGCTCTGTCCGGCGGGATAGGCGCGTGACTGCCTATGGAGCCGACGTGATGGTCCGTAAGCGTAAACGTCATCTCTTCCCGGTTTGGTTGGATGCGTAGGTGCATCTGGGTACGCGTCCCCAGCTTTTCGGGTGCCACCAGCGGTGCGTCCAAGCCCAGACGTTCCACACACTTCGGCATGTCCCATTGCCACCCCACCCACGCAATGCACCACCCATGACGCATCAGGAACCCATCACCGGGATTGATCTCGTCACTGGGTGTCAGCAGGAACGGCGCCTGATTGAATGAGCGCGGGAGAATGCGGTTGCCGCGATTGGGCACCTCAATCAACAGCGACCCATTGGCACGCGTGAGGTCCTCGGGGAGCAATAACGATACATCGCCGCTGAAGGTGACACGGCCGTTATCGTTCAGCGGCGTCAGGCCAAGGTCTGTAATGCCAGCGTTGGCGGTGTGATTGGGATCCACTTCGTAATGCGCGATCGCCTCGATCCGCTTGTAGGTACCGACGTCTCCGAAAGCCTGCCCATTCGCAAACGACTCCTCCCTGAGGATCTCTAGGTTAACAACTGGCATAGGTCACAAACGCTCCTAACTCACGGAAGAGTTTCACTCTTATCCAAACGACGGCACTACGACGCTACAAACGCTATCATGCACGGTTCTACAGACGAACTCACACTCAGATGAACGACGCCGACCACAATCCGCTACGCAGCAACTTTCAGGCGCAACCTTTCTGGAATCCCACGCACATATACCCACATGAAGTGGGCCAGTCGATCCATCGAATGGATCTGAATGAATGCCCGTTTCCGCCGTCGCCAAAGGTCATAGCTGCCATTGCCGAGGCAGCAAGCGAACTTAATCGTTACCCAGACGGGACCTGCCCGATATTGACCCGGCACCTGTCATCCAAACTGGACGTCCCAGCGGAGCGCATCTGCTACGGGGCCGGCAGCACGCAGTTGTTAACGTCGATCGCCGAGATTAGCGTGGGACCGGGCCAGCAGTTATTGTCCCCCGAACTCATCTGGCGTCGTTTTGCCGGCGTCTTCGATGTAGTTGATGCCGATCACATCAGCGTGCCGAACAAGCCTGATGGTGCTATCGATGTAGACGCGTTACTGTCCGGCGTTGGCAACGACACGCGGTTGATGGTGGTGCTGACGCCGAACAACCCGACCGGCATCATGTTGTCCAGCGAAGAGTTACAGCGTCTGGCAGTCGAAACTCCCGACAACGTCCTGCTGTTTGTGGACGAGGCTTATTTCGAGTTTGCGGTGCACGCGGGTGGCCCTGATGCATTGGAAGTGCTGCGCGCGCGGCGCGGACCATGGGTCGTTACGCGCACTTTCTCGAAAGCTTATGCACTTGCGGGTCTCCGTCTTGGGTACGCCTTGTGTAGTTCCGAAGAGATGGCAAATGCACTGCGCCTGATAACCAGCACGTTTAATCTGGTTGGCGTGGCTGAAGCCGCGGTGCTAGCCGCTCTCGACGATCCGGATTACACCCGAAAGATTCTGGATGCCAACGCGACTGAACGCACACGCATCATGAAAGGGCTGACGGAGATGGGCCTGGAGCCGATGAACTCGGTAACAAATTTCATCGGCGTTGATGTCGGCAAGCCAGCGGGTGCAGTTGTGCAAGCCATGCGTGAGCGCGGCGTGCGTATTGCGACGTTTGGCTATGCCTCCGCAGGGACTTGCATACGGGTGTCTACCGGCTTCCCTGAAGATACCGACGCCTTCTTGCGGATACTGCCCGATGTGCTGGCCGCCATTTAGCGGCCAATCTCATCACCCGCGCGCACCGACTATCGGAGCCTGTTACAGCCGCTTTACGCTTTTGCTGGGTGTTGTCCGAAGGCAGTCGCGCTCAGGCTCGCTCTTGCAATAGAACTGCGCCTTCCATCAAACGGCGCTGGGTTCTGAACACCGTGATGGACTCCACATCCCATGCGCCGTTTGCGTCACGGCCGACGTTGGCAGCCACTTCCAATACCCCGGACGGTGAACCGATGCGTAGCGTCCCTCCAGCTTGAGGCGCGTTGCCCTGGATGTTTGGAATGCTGTCATCCACCTGTATGGCAGCCGATAAGCACATCGCCCCGGTGCCCGTGACGGCGCGGTGGATACGCTCCATGGATACCATGCGTACTGCTACGTCGTACTCCTCAGCGCGGACCAGTTCGCCGCTCAGCGTGTGATAGTCACGTGGCGCCGAGACCATGGAAACTTTTGGGTTACCCAGCGTGACCCCATCGGGTGTATTGGCCAATCCCATACGCACCCCGGCCAGGCGCCGTATGCGGTCCAGTGTGCCCAGTAGGTTTGGAATGGCCTCCAATGTGTCAGGTAACTCGAGACCGCTGATGCCTACCTGCTCCGCCGCCAGGAAGACTACGGGATTTGTCGCGTCTACCAGTGATACCTTGATTGGACCCACATCCGGCACGTCCAGCGTCTCTGAAACTGCGCCCGAAGGCAGAAAGCTGCCGGTGAATGGTCCACCAGGTCTCAGATACTCCAGCCGCACGGGCGCGCCGGTGCCCGTCACACCAGACATTTCGAACTCACCGGCTTCCACGGCTCTGCCGTCACGCACGGCGAAATGTGCGTGGTAAACCTGCTGCGTGTTGGTGCTGAACACCTTCACTGTTACGTCGCCGTCGGCAACCTGCACCAACCCTTCATCGACTGCGAATGGCCCCACGGCGGAAGACAGATTGCCGCAGGCTTGTGAATAATCCACGACAGCCTGATCCACAGCGACCTGCGCAAACGTGTAGTCAACGTCAGCGTCAGCGCGCGTCGAGCGTTCGATGATGACCGCCTTGGATAGTGACGAGATGCCGCCTCCCATGCCGTTCAATTGACGCTGATAAGGGTCGGGGCTGCCGAGCACCTGCAGAAAGATATCGTCGCGCGCCGACTGCTCGCCTGGCAGGTCACGTTCGTGAAAGAAGACACCCTTGCTGGTGCCACCGCGGATGAAGACGGCGGGAACGCGTCTGGAAGACATCATCAAGCCTTTTAGCGAATCGTTGAGCGCCGCCAGATTATAAGCCTGTTATGCGCCCTTGGACCTGTGCGAGACTAATGTTCGCCACAGGTCATTTAGCAGGTGATTCATCATGGGGATGTCATCCGCGGTGCGCTACATAGCCGGTATCACCGAACGCTACGCGCGGCTCGGGTTTACGCCGTATCGCTGGTACGAAGCTGATAGCGCACCTAGGCTCACAAAGCTCAACGTGCCGTTGCAAGAGGCACACATTGGTGCGCTGACAACGTCCGGCGCTTACGTTGTTGGTCAGGTGGGATTTCACTACAAAGACGATACGACGGTACGCGCGATTCCAAAGTCGACGCCTATATCGGACATGCGATTTGCGCACATCACGCAACGCTACCTGGACAATGCGAAGCAGGACCCCAACTGTGTTTCGCCGCTAAAGGCACTGACACAGTTGGCATCAGCAGGTGAAATTGGTTCCGTTGCCGATGAGATGTTGTCCTGCATGGGGGGAATCTACTCGCAGCGGCGTGTCCGCGAAGAGCTGATTCCAGACCTGCATCAGCGGTTTGCTGATCAAGGCGTTGATGCAGTACTACTCGCTCCGATGTGACCCGTGTGTCACCAGACCGTGAGTCTGGTCGCACGTCATCTTGAGGCCAACGGTATTCCGACCATCATCATTGGGAGCGCGTTGGACATATTGCAGTCCGCCGCACCACCGCGTGCGACGTATCTCGATTACCCGCTTGGTCATACCTGCGGTAAGCCTTTTGATGGCACTGACCATTTGGATATTGTGCGCCGTTCGCTGCGGCAGCTTGAGCTGATCACTACCCCAGGGGACATTGTTGATCTCGGCAATGAATGGGACGACGACGCCTGGCGTGACAAGGCGATGGACCCCGGTGCCGGTGACACGCGCGAGGTCCGCGACGCTACGCCGCAGTATCAGTTTGAAGAAGACAGACGGCTCGCGGAAGCGAACCACGCCTGAGGTTTCATGTACGTAGACGTCCACACACATCTTACTCACGCAAGGTTTGCCGAGCAGCTAGATGAGGTTGTGACGCGCGCCGATGACGCTGGCCTGGGTGCCATTGTGGTCAACGGCCTGGAGCCTGAATCCAACCGTCAGGTCCTGGCCATGGCTGAAACGCATGCAGTTGTGCTACCGGCTTTGGGTATCTATCCGATCGATGCGGTATGCAACGACTTGCCGGAAGATTTCGAGTTGGATGTAGCGCGCTTTGACGTAGACGCCGAGATCGCGTTCATCGACGAAATGGCCGCAGCTGGCAGATTGACCGCCATTGGTGAATGCGGGCTCGATGGGCATTGGGTAGGCGAGTCGACATTCGCAGAGCAGGAACGCGTGTTTGAGGCATTAGTCGATGTCGCGATGCGCCACGCCCTGCCCGTCATTATTCACACGCGTAAGCGCGAAGTGCGGGCCGCAGAAATCCTACGCCACCTCGGTGCAACCAAAGTCGACTTCCATTGCTACGGTGGCAAGGTAAAAAACGCGCTCAGGTGGGCACGTGAGGATGGGTGGTGGTTCTCGGTGCCCGCAAACTCCAGGCGCAGCGAAGCGTTCGCGAAGATGTTGCGCGAACTGCCCGAAGAGCGCGTGTTAACGGAGACAGATGCGCCATATCTGTCTCCAAGTCCTGGTACACGGAACGAGCCGGCGAATGTCGTGGGTACGATCGACCATCTTGCCGAGTTGAGAGGATGGCAAACCGATGATGCCCGCGAGCGGGTCTGGCGCAACTTCAACGATTTGTTTGCATCCGCGAACTAGCGCCGTCCTGACGCGAACAAAGCGATGAGGTCCAGCGCGATCGTTGCGCCAGCGAGGGCGGTGATTTCAGAGACATCATACGCAGGCGCAACTTCAACCAGATCCATTCCGCGCACCTGAAGCCCGCTCAGTCCGCGGATGATCTCCCGTGCGTCCGCGGTTGACAGTCCACCCACCACCGGCGTGCCGGTCCCGGGTGCGTAAGCCGGGTCCAGGCAGTCGATATCAAACGTCAGGTAACAAGGGCGGTTGCCAACACGAGCGCGAATGTTCTGGATGGTTCGCGTAATGCCGTCGGCGCGCACGCGGTAAGCATCCAGAACTTCAAAGCCGTGCGATTCTTCGTTAACCGTGCGGATACCAACCTGCACGGAGTGATCGACATCGATCAGCCCTTGTTGGGCGGCATGAAAGAACATCGTACCGTGGTCGATGCGTTCATCCTCGTCGCGCCAGGTGTCGCTGTGTGCGTCGAAGTGAACCAGCGCCAACGGGCCGTGCTTTTCGACGTGCGCTTTCAGTACCGGGTAAGTCGCAAAATGGTCGCCACCAATCATCAGGGTGGCGGTGTCCGTTGCGAGGATCTGCGAAAACTGAGCGGTTATCTGCTCAGGCACACCCTCGGGATGCCCCCAGTCGAACTGCACATCGCCAAAATCGACAACATGTAAATCCTCAAACGGATCGAAGCCCCAGCCGAAAGGCGGACACCATGCGATCATCGCGGACGCTGCGCGCACGGCTCTGGGGCCGAGACGCGCGCCTGGTCGGCTGGTGGTCGCCAGGTCAAACGGAACACCGACCACCGCGATGTCCGCGTCAGCGGTGTGCTTGCTGTAGCGTCGGCGACAGAAACTTAGGGCACCCGCAAACGTTGCCTCACCCAGCGTTCCATAAGGACTCTCGCGCGTGAACGCCAGGTCTCCTTGCTCGTGTTCGACATGCGGGGGTGGGGCGTTGCCGCAGGACGTGCCGTCGGTGGCCATGATGTGTGGTACTCGAATCCAAATCCGGCGTTATTGTATCGACTTGCGCATGTTCCGCACTTAGCGGTATACGGCATGACGGCCCTTGAGGGGATAAGCGGAACGCCTTGACGAGATGACACGTCTACCTGTGGGCGAACATATTCGCCGCTCGATGCTGACACCCGTTATGATCGACCGCTCTACGCGACCGCCTTGGGTTCCACTTAAACGCTACGTTGATGTGCCCACAATTTAATCAGCCGTTTCGCTGTCTGAGCGACGAGCAGCGTGTGCGCCATCTGGATGAGGTCCGCGCATCCATCGATGCATCGGAGCCGTTCTGGATCTTTGGTTACGGTTCGCTGTTATGGCGACCCTGTTACGAAGTGTCCGCAACCCGGGTTGTGACGTTGTCAGGCTTCAGGCGATCGTTGTGCATCTGGACTATTGAAGCCAGAGGCAGCGCTGACTCACCGGGTCTTGGCCTGGGATTGATGCGTGAGGCTTCAGCGGAATGTGTGGGACACGCGCATCGCATCGAACCGGCTCATCATGGTGAGGCACTCGCAGCACTGTGGGAACGCGAGATGTTGACCGGTATCTACCTTCCGGCGTGGGTGAGCGTTGCCGTTGATGGCCAGGCGGTTCACGCACTCACGTTTGTTGTAGATCCGACTCACCCACAATTCGCGGGCGATCTCGATGAAACATCGCAGGCCAAATTCATTGCCTTGGCGGTTGGGGCGCTGGGCACAAACGCCGAATATCTGAGCGCAACCGTAGCCGCGCTAAAAGATGCTGATATTTCAGACCCTTCACTAGAAGCGGTGGATAATGCTGTTCGTGCGCGCTTGTGCGGACGGGCGTAGACGTCGGTCGCTACAACAGAACTTGAGACAGATGTCAGCGGTGATGGGCGGCGTCGCCAAAAGCATATTGCAGCCAAAGCGCGCGACGGAAGTACATCCGCGCATCTGCGCCGACTTCCATGAAGGTTTCCGGTAGCAGGAAATCCGGCTCAGGCGGTCGATGTTCGTTCAACCAGGCTGCGAATTCACGCCGAAACTCTTCCAGATCTTCCATGGTGTCTATCGCGGTCAGAGCGCTGCACGTTATTCGTCCGTGACCCAGCTGGGTTTACGCTTTTCTCGGAACGCCGTAATACCCTCCGTGCCTTCGGCTGACTGGAACATGCGCACGCTCCACTCGCCGGTCAGCTCGAATCCTTCTTCGATGCCAACCGCGGGCACCATGCGCACCAGGCGTTTTGTTTGTACCACCGCGTTGGGACCGCCCAGTCGGATCATATCGACCACTTCCTGCGTCGCGTCAGTCAAGTCGTCCGCAGGCACGGCTCGATGGGCGAGACCATATTCAACAGCCTGGCTGCCAGTAAACCGCTCGCCCGTCAGCATCAGTTTCATACCATGGTGTTTTCCGAGCTTGGGCAGACAGACCACCGAAATGACGGCTGGAATGACACCAATGCGTACTTCGCTGAAGCTGTAAAGCGCGTCTTCGTTTGTGATGATGATGTCGGCCGCGCCGATAAGCCCCAGCCCACCTGCGAACGCATGGCCGTTCACGGCCGCGATGACGGGTTTGCCGCCATTCATGATCTGTCGTAGTACATCCGTATACGGAACCGCGCGTTCGCCATTAATGACCGAGCCTGGCGGGTTCTTGAGATCAGCACCAGCGCAGAACGCGGGACCGTTGCCTGTGATGACGATGCACCGAACATCTTCATCTGCGTCCGCAGCCTTGAGGTGCGCGTACAGTTCGTTGACCAGCACCGCTGATAATGCGTTACGGTTCTGTGGTCTGTTCAGCGTGATCCACGCCGCACCCTGTCGCACTTCGTACCAGGTGTTGTCACTCATCGATTAGTTTTCCTCTGCGTCTGCCAGTTGCACCAGTAACGCGCCGTTTTGTACTTGATCACCCGCTGCAACGCCGAGTTCGGCAACAATGCCAGCCGTGGGTGCCGTGATGCGGTGTTCCATCTTCATGGCTTCAAGAATCAAGAGCAGCTGACCACTTTCAACCCTGTCTCCTTTAGCGACGTAAGTTGCCATGACGTTTCCAGGCATGGGCGCGATCAGGCCACCTGAGGTGTCGCCATCTCCCGTTTCCGGAAAGCGCGAGAGTTCAACCAGTTCGACCGCGGCCGAATGTGTATGCGTGTACCAGATGTTGTCATGCCGCGTCAGTTCAACACGCATACGCCGTCGATCAAGCGTCAACGTGATCCCATCGTCGTCGCGTGACACCACTTCGACCGTGCAGGTGTGAACCCCGCAACTGACATCAAAACGCCCGCTGCGCTGACGTCGATAGCGCACGTGAATCCGTGAGTCGCCCGTTTCAAACACAACAGTCTCAGGGGGCATCCGCGAGTTACGCCATCCGCTTGGCAACGTCTTCAAAGCGCTCGCCTTCGCACGTCGGTCATGTTGTGCGGCCAACGCCGCGGCAACGGCGGCCGCGTGCACGTCCTGCTCCGTTGCAGGTTGGCTGCGCGGTGGGTTCACGCGCTCGATAAAATCCGTGGTGGTATCGCCATTCAGGAATTCAGGTGTACGCAGCGCCGCAACGAGAAAATCGCGATTGGTTGTCAGCCCCTGAACACGCGTCGTCTCCAACGCGCGGGCGAGCTTCAACGATGCCTCGCGCCGCGTTGGCGCGTGTGCAATCACCTTGGCTAGCATCGGGTCGTAGTTGATGCCAACCTCACTACCTGCCTCGATCCCAGAATCGTAACGCACGGCAATTGATGGCGATTCCGCCCATGCGACTACCGTTCCGGCGGCAGGTAGAAAGTCGTGCTCCGGATCTTCTGCGTACAGCCGTGCCTCAACCGCGTGCCCGTCAATCTTCAGCATCTCCTGCGTGACGCTTAGCGCCTCACCCTCGGCGATACGTAGTTGTTCGCGTACCAGGTCAAGGCCCGTGATCTCTTCTGTGACCGGGTGTTCCACCTGCAGTCGCGTATTCATCTCCAGAAACCAGAATTCATCTTCGGCCAGTAGAAACTCGACGGTGCCCGCCGAGGTATAGCCGATGGCTTGCGCCGCGCGCACGGCTGCGTCCCCCATGGCCGCGCGGATAGTAGGGGTTACCGCGGATGATGGTGCTTCTTCGATCACTTTCTGGTGCCGTCGTTGCACGCTGCATTCGCGCTCGAAACAATGCACTACGTTCCCTTGGTGATCACCGAGGACCTGAATCTCCACGTGGCGCGAAGCGGATAACCATCTTTCGAGGAAAACGGTGTCATCGCCAAATGCCGTGGCAGCTTCGCGTTTGGCGCCCGCCACGGCTTCAGACAATGCCTCTTGATCCTCAACAATGCGCATGCCCTTGCCACCGCCGCCGGCAGAGGCTTTGATCAGCACCGGATAACCAACATCGTTGGCGAGAGCTGCGATATCCGCATCGGCAGTGACCTCAGCCGACGGCAGCGTTGGGACGCCAGCTTCCCGCATCAGTTCTTTTGATGAAAGCTTGTCACCCATCTTCGCGATCGCATCGGCCGATGGCCCGACCCAGACCAAACCAGCCGCCGTAACGGCGGCAGCGAAGGCGGCATTTTCGGACAAGAATCCATAACCGGGATGTATGGCGTCAGCGCCCGTCAGAGTCGCGGCTTCTATGATCTTGTCCTGCGCCAGATAGGTCTCTGCCAGCGTCTGACCTTTGAGGTGCAATGCCTCATCCGCCG
>CEUN01176168.1_pt1 | contig 18687 bp, 17 predicted proteins | sample 361501 | NCBI WGS metagenome assembly CEUN01 (sample SAMEA2622801, study PRJEB7988) | marine metagenome | biome: marine biome (ENVO:00000447); feature: marine epipelagic mixed layer (ENVO:xxxxxxxxx); material: "saline water (ENVO:00002010), including plankton (ENVO:xxxxxxxx)" | depth 120 m | reverse complement strand
ACCGATCGGTTAACAGCCGATTGCTCTACCACTGAGCTACTGCGGATTACAAAATTAGCATTGAATCTTTGATTCCAAAAATTCAGAGCTACATCAAAACCAGATGACATCCATTTTCTTTTATGGTTGCTGACTAGTCAAGGAGCTTAATCGTTTTTTTGACTCTGTGAAAGTATCTTCAATTTTGTAAAATGTGAACCTTAATCGAACCCGTGGATTTATCGTAAGCAGTCTTAAAACCCTCTTCTATGTTTTCGAGAGGATAGGTATGGGTGACAATTTCTTCTAGATTAACTGATCGTTTACTGAGCATGTTGATGGCTACCTCGAAATCATGGGTACCGTTGATTATTCCGTAGCAGATGGATCCCTGGATTCTTTGTTCTTTTAGTACCGGCCCTTTCCAGTCTATCGGCAATTCTCCATAAAATACACCGAGTATGACTATATTTCCTTGTCGTCTCGTTACTTCGATAGCTTGATCTACAGTGTCTTTGCGGCTTCCTCCAACGGTTTCTATGGCTAGATCTGCACCCCTGCCATCCGTATATTCTTGTACTAAATTTTCAAATTCGCCATTTTCTGGATTTCCAGTAGCATCTGCCCCCAGTTTAATTGCCATATCGGCTTGATGTTTATGTCTGGCAGACACCAATATCTTTCCTGCTCCTAGTTCCCTTGCAGCTGTTACCGCAGTTAATCCGATCGTGCCAGATCCTAGTATTGACACGGTGTCACCGCCTTTAATCTTCCCAATTCTCGCACCATGTACAGACACAGCTAGTGGTTCAACTAAGGCTCCTTGAGACCACGTGATGTCCGAAGACAATTCGTAACACCCTTTTGATTTCCTACAAATATATTCAGCAAAACCACCACTACTCGTCACAGATTTGTTTTGACAATGCGTATACTGTCCTTGTCTGCAATACCAGCACGAATAACACGATTTTCCACTGCCTAATACTTCTACAGCTACTCTTTTCCCTATCATCGAGGAATCAACTCCCTCACCTATCTCCACAATCTCACCAGCGACTTCGTGGCCCGCCGGTTCTTTATCCGCTTCGGATTTAGACTTGTTCATGTTAAGGTCTGATCCGCAAATGCCCGTTGCCTTTAGTTTGATTAAAACTTCGTCATTTCCTGGGACTGGAGTTTCAAATTCCCTGACCTCCATTTCTCCCATTCCGTTATAAAATGCAGCTTTCATATTAATCTCTACAGTTTGATTAGTTAAAGTGGTTTTAGTAGTTAATCGGTTCTGGTATCAAAAAATTATGTCAGACGAAACAAAAAGAATATAAGTAAAAATCCTAAAATAAAGGGTATCAAGCATCCCAAGCATCCACCCTGCCATCTTAGACGAAAGCCTGACATATCACCATCGAGGTTATGTGGTCTTTGATTTCTTCCCCTAATTATTTGACCTGTTAATGGATCGGGTCTGTCATTGTTATTTTCTGTGTTTTTATTCGTCATGAGATGAGCTATGGAATGAATAGTATTTTCATAGAACGGTAATTGTTTTGTTTTCGATTAGTTTGGATATTTCAAAATCTTGATAATTTAAATCCTTTTTCAGAATTGATTCGGTGTGTTCTCCTATCAATGGGGCTCTACTTGCTGACCATTCTGTGCCTTTAAATCTGTATGGCCTGCCAACATATTTGTATGACACCCCTTCACCAAATTCAGGATGTTCTATATCTATGAACATGTTTCTGTCTTGGGAGAAATGTGGGTCTGTGAGATTCTCTTCTGGAGATCGAACTGGCCCCCATGGGAATCTTCGTTCTTGAGCACCTCTGTATATTTCTTCAGCTGTGTGAGCAGCTACAAATTGCTTAACCACTTTGAAAGCGTGTTTTGAATCCTCTGTAACCTCTCGGCTCCTATTCCGAGCCATTTCTTTGAATCTTTCATGTTCGAGATCCTCAGCCATTCCTTCCTCCGCCATCCATTTCACAAGAGATAGCCAGGAATTAAGGTTACTGAATAACTGGAAAACGATGACATATTTTCCATCAGAAGTTTCACATAAAGTTTTTGGGGTTGTATCTGCTGCTGCATGTCTCCCGGTTTGTCTGAATACAAATTTATTTAGATACAGATATGAAGGTAATGCGGCTTCGGTTGTTGATGAGCAAGCTTCATGTGCAGATACGTCTATATACTGCCCTTCCCCTGTGAAGTCTCGGTGAAACAAAGCAGAGAGAGTCCCAACTAATGCGTAGTGCGAGGAAATGTAGTTGCCATGGTCACCACTGGGCCTTATAGGCGGCGAATTGGGAATGTCATCATATCCGCAAGAGTGCATAATGCCTCCCAAGGCTAGAGACACTATATCTGATGATACATAATCTCGATATGGCCCGTCCTGCCCAAAACCAGTTAATGAAGTCATAATTAACGATGAGTTCTTTGACGACAATTTTTCGTAGCTAAGGTCAATAGAATTTAGGTAACCAGGTGCAAAATCTTCTAATACTACGTCCGCTTTCATTGCTAAAGAATTTATTATTTTATTTCCAGCTTCGGATTCTATGTCCAGAGACAGACTTTCTTTAGAAGTATTGTTCGCCCAAAAATATAGACTTTGGTTTGGGTTTGGGTTGTCGTCTTTGAAAGGTCCGAAGTTTCTTTCCTGAGATCCATTTATGGGTTCGATTTTTATGACTCTTGCTCCCATGTCACCCATTAGCTTACCTATGAGTTGCCCTCTTTCTCCGCACATTTCAATGACTGTTAATCCTGATAATGCTGTCATGTGATTCCTTCCTCATAAAAAGTAGCCAGATCATCAGGTGAAACTCCTAATAGGTCTAGATATATTTCTGGAGTATGTTCACCAAGTAAAGGTGATGCACTTTTCATCTGCCACGGTGTTTTAGACATTTTCATTGGCATGGATTCTACTTTAGTTGTTCCCAATTCAGCGTGCTCGGCTTCAGCAAGAAAACCTCTGTGCTCTAATTGTGGGTCGTTGTGTACTCGGTCAATCGGATTTTGAACGACTCCTGATGCAATCCCTTCGCTCTGTAGTAGCTTCATCACGTCATAATTGGTGAGAGTTTTTGTCCAGTTTTTGATGTTAGCGTCTAGTTCGTCTTGATTTTCAAACCTGGATTCCATAGATCTGAACTGTTCTTTTGAAGCCCATAATGGATTTCCCATCACCTTCACAAATGATTTCCATTGAGATTCTGTAGAAATTGATATTACACACCATTTATCCTCCCCCAAGCACTGGTAAGAGTTGTGTGGTGCCATTTTTTTGTCTGGAGATCTATTTCCAGGTGGCATGTCTGGTCTTCTGAAATTGCGATTGTTTACTGTCTTGTCAAGTATTGCCGTCCCAGTTAACCCTATTCCTGCCTCGACTTGTGATAAATCGAGATGCTGACCTTCTCCGGTTTTATTTCTGTGTTTTAACGCCATGAGAATAGCCAGTGCTCCGTAAAATCCCCCTGTATGGTCCATATAAGAAAATCCCCAGCCAGCTGATTCCTCGCCAGGTAATCCTGACATATACGTCAAGCCTGAAATAGCCTGTGCTGTAGGACCCCATGTGACGTAGTCTCGGTCTCTACCACTGTGTCCGAAACCAGACATACTACAGTAGATAATGTCTGGTCTTATTTTTTTTTGCTCTTCATAGCCGAGCCCCCATCTTTCCAAGACCCTTGAGCTAAAGTTTTCTATTACGACATCAGAAATGGAAATCAGCTCTTTTAACTGCTCCATGCCAGTCGGGTGCATGGCATTCAGCATCAAACTTCGCTTATTTCTGTTTAAAGTGTTAAACATTCCACTTAAATTGGGGGAATTACCAGATCCAGGTATTATGTGTCTGGCATAGTCCATATTAGATTCATTTTCAATTTTAATGACATCAGCACCAAAGTCAGCAAGAATTCTGGTGCATTGAGGACCTGCGACTATCCAAGAAAAATCAATAACTCTGACACCTTCTAGGGCATTTTGTCTTTGTTTGAGTATTTTTCCCCCACAGTTCATCCATTACCTCCATGGCGTTTATTCTAGGCGCTTACTTGATTCGCATTATACCGTGGTCTGTATCTTTTCAGTTGAATTCTAAGTTTTAATGTCTCTCCGTCGCTAGTGTATAATTCGCTCCCACAGTGATTGAATTGTGATTAACCCTAGGAACCTTCTGTGTAATAGGCGAATAACTTATGAGAATTGGTGAGTTTGAACTGGTTGAACCACTACCAGAAATGAAAAATACTATTGCGATAGGTATGTTAAGACCTTGGGTTGATGTCGGTAGAGTTGGTACTTTATGTCTCAGAAAGATACAGCAATATCTTGGGGCGAAAGAAATTGGTAGGCTTGCTAGGCCAGGAAAGTTCTTTGACTTTACCCGTTATAGACCAAGGATGCGAATCGTAAATGGGAATAGGGTTTTTACCAAACCAAACACCATAATTCATCATGCGCATGATCAATACTCAGACAAAGACTATTTATTTATACATGTTCGAGAGCCACATAATTTTGGTGAGGATTATACAGAGGCTATAGTAGAAGTATTACAGCATTGTAATGTCGTCGAGTATTGCAGAGTTGGAGGCATGTATGATTCCGTTCCACACACAAGGCCACTTTTAGTTACCGGTTCTATGACGGAAGAGCAGGAAGAAAGAGCTGGTAAGTTTTTAAACCCTAGAAAAAGTACATATCAGGGCCCAACATCGATAATAAATCAAGTGAATGAAGATTTGACAGAACTGAATGTTAACAATTCAACTTTAATGGCTCATCTTCCCCAATATGTTCAGCTAGATGAGGACCATTTGGGAGCTGCTAGATTACTAGATGTTCTTTGTTCCGTTTATGGATTTCCAAGTGACTTGGCTGACAAAAGCAGGGGTGACCAGCAGTACAAAGATATAAATGGTGCCATCGATTACAAGGGCGAGTTTGGTACTCTGATAAAACAACTAGAAACGTACTATGACAGAGTTTTGTCACGTCCTGAGGATAGACCGAGTAATCTAGAGGATGAATTAGATTCCGAAACATTGGAAGAAATAAAATTGCCTCCAGGGGTGGAAGATTTTCTTAACCAAATGGGAGAACGGTTTGAAGGTGATTCTGAGATAGAGGATGATGAAGACCGAGGCGATTTATCTTAAACAGTCAGTTTGATGACTGGTTATGTATCGCAAATTCTATGAGATCTCTTAAGCCTTGATTTAACTGTATCGCAGCTTTAGCGTTTTCCAATATCCTTTCGGGTCTTGAAGTCGCAGGTATCGCTGAGGTGATAGTGGGGTTAGAAACCACCCAGGTTAAACACGCTTGAGCCCACGTTTCAATACCTACGGACGTTAATTCAGTTAGATTGAGGCGTGGTGATATGTTGTGAACAATTTCACCTTTGCCTAAGGGTTCCATGGCGAGTACCCCGATTCCAAGATCTTTGCAAATACCCAATATATTTTTCTCGACAAATTTATTTTTGACGTTATAAGGAATTTGAATACTGTCTATACTCTCTGTTTCCATAATTTTGATTAGTAGAGGATAATCATGAGGATTCATGCAGCTAAGCCCTATTAATCCTATCCTTTTCTCTGATTTAAGCCGTCTTAAGGTTGGTAAATGTGATTTCCAATCAAGAAGGTTGTGTATTTGTAATAAGTGTATATATTTCGTATCAAGTAACTTAAAAGATTTTTCTATCTGTCTTATTCCTTCACGTTCACCCTTTGTCCATACCTTGGTGGCAAATTTAAAATGTTCTTTGAAATTTTTGGTTGTTTGCCCAACAATATTTTCAGATTCTCCGTACATTGGTGAAGAGTCAATTAGATTAACACCTGAAGCAACGCAATTTTTTATAATGCTTTGCCGTACAGTGAGGTCAGACTGTGATGAAACGTCGAAGGTCTTCCAGGTACCCATTCCAATAATTGAAAATTCTATTTTATTGATTTCTCTGTATAACAAAGTGATTATCTAAATTGAGGTTTTCTTAAATAATACGTGTCTTCTGTTGAATGTGTGTGGACGTATATTTGTTGACCATCTTCCTTTGTCGACTGATTGAGCCCAACCATCCGATAGTAACACTTCAGGACTTTCAATTTCATACACAGCTGTATGCTTTGGTTGCCCTTCTATCACGATCTCTTTTTCCTCTCCACCTAGAATCATTTTGAGAGGTTGTGTTGTGAAACGTGCAATTGAAATAACTCCAGGGACATCAGTTAAATATGGGATATGCTCCTTTTCGTAAATATCATTAAATTCTTCTTCTTTGCTTTCAGCTATGTCCATTGCAGCAGTGAAAAAATATCGCGAACTCATAGTAAATATCCCTTTGTATAACTTGGCTAACTATCCGAAAATCTGTCTCCCACTTTAGCATTAGTTTTAGCAACGTATTCCCTTGCAGTAATTTTAGGCCCCTTACCAATTTTCATCCGTTGTACGCTTATGCTTCCATCAAAAGTGGCAATTGAAATATCTGTTTCGGATATATTGGTTATAGAACCAGGTTGTGCATTGGATTTTTCGCTCAATACATTGGCGTTAAAAAATGATATTTGATCACCTTTAAACATGGAATTTGCACCTGGGCTTGGGTCTGATCCTCTGATCAGATTGAATATCTGTCTGGTATTTTGTTCCCAGTTTACCTTCACTTCATTAGATGAACACCAGCCTTGATAAGTTGCTTGGGAATGATCCTGATTTACCTTAGGAGCTTGACCCTTCTTGACTAGATTAACTGCTTCACACATTGCATTAACCCCTACTGGAAATAATTTTTCGAAATATAGAGACCCTAAGGTGTCATCAGGGTTAATAGAAACAGTTTTTTGAAGCAAAATTGGACCTGTATCCAATCCTTCATCCGGCCAAAATATTGTTAAACCTGTTTTTGTGTCCCCGTTGATTATGGGCCAGTTAATAGAACTAGGTCCTCTGTATTTTGGAAGTAGTGATGGATGGTATTGAATTGTTCCGAGTGTAGGAGATTTCAGAATTTCATTAGGCACAATGTCTGTTACAAATGCCATTACGCAAAGGTCTATGTTAAGTGAAACGAATTTTTCTATTGCTTCTGCAGATCGCATTTTAGGATATTGCAAGACAGGTATGTTGTTCTCTAACGCTGCTGTTTTTAGTGGGTCAATTTTCTCAGGTGATCTGTCAGGTGGGCATATAACAGTGGTTACATCTTCTTTTTGGGCTATCAGCGAACTTAGTACATCTTTTCCAAATGCAGCTTGGCCAATTATCGCAATTTTCATTTATTAATAGTCCTTGTCTTTGTGGTATGTGAGAATGAGCGGAATATACCACAACCACAGGGAGTCACCCGAAAAAGTAACGATAAATTTAAGCAGTTTGACCAAACAAAATCACCAAAATAACATGGAAAGCGAACTTAAGGGTTAAAAATGAAATTTGATCTATCCATTGAAATATTAAGGCAGAGAATTAATGTTGGAATCACAAAATGTTATGTCTCCTTTATCCGATATTAGGGTTTTGGGGGTAACAGTATATTTGGCTGGGCCTTTTACTTTGATGAATCTTGCTCGATTGGGCGCTGAAGCCATAAAAATAGAAAGGCCAGGTACCGGAGACCCAACTCGTTCGAATGGGCCGTTTGCCAGTTCATCTGGGTATTCTGATACACAGGTAGACTCTTCCTATTTATCGACCAGGTTTCTGAAACGTTCGCAAGGATTGAAAAGCGTAACACTAAATTTAAAGAGTGATAGAGGTAGGAAGATATTCTTGGAGCTCGCTGAAAAATCCGATGTCATTGTAGAAAACTTATCCCCGGGCGCTATGAAGAGATTAGGGCTGTCATATGATGACCTGAAGTCTGTTAACCCTGCAATCGTATATGCCTCAATTTCTGGATACGGTCAAACTGGTAAACATTCTGGAAGAAAGGCTCATGATCCCCAAATCCAAGGTATGAGCGGAATAATGGATGTAAATGGGGCTGAAGATGGACCACCTACTAGGGTGGGGTTTTATATAGGTGACTTAGTAACTCCCGTATTTGCTTGCTACTCCATTTTGGCGGCATTGAGAGAGAGAGACAGGACTGGAAATGGCCAGTATCTTGATGTGTCGATGATGGATACTCTCGCTTCATTAATGTTTATGGAAAATTTGGAAGAAGCTATTTTGAATGATGAACCTATTCGCCAAGGTAATAATAGTAGAAGTGGTCCAATGGGTCTTTACCACGCAAGGGATGGAGACATAACAATTACAGTTGCTAGTGATGAGCAATGGGAACGGTTGTCCGTTGCTTTAGGTGCACCTTATTTAATCAACCACCCCAAATTCCAAACTTTTTTGGATCGAGGAAAAAATGTTTTAGAGGCTAGACATGTGATTCAAGAATTAATTAGTAAATACACTAAGTCTGATGCTATTGAGATTTTAGAAGCAAATAATGTTCCTTGTGGTTTAGTGCGAACGGTGAATGAGGTCATAGAGGATAACCATTTTTGGGAAAGGGGGACTTTCCGTGAAATGAAAAGCGCGGCATTTGATGTTCCTGTGCCTGGAATCGCATCTGGTTTTCCAGTAAGTTTTTCAGGCGGATCATTGCCAGAGAATAGAGGAGCTCCAATGTTAGGTATGGACAATTCAGAAGTTTATTCTAAGGTTATTTCCATGAGTCAAACTGATTTAGAAGGTTTGAAATCAGATGGAATAATTTAAATCTTAATGAAAGGAAGTATGTTTTGAGAGACTTTGCAAAGCCTTTAAGAACCATGTTGTATGTACCAGCTAATAAGGAGGATTGGGTAAGAAAAGCCCCTAAATATGGAGCGGATGCACTCATTCTTGATTTAGAGGATTCTGTGCCTGTGCCTGAGAAGGAAACAGCAAGGAGAATAGTTTCTCGATTAGTACCGGAGCTGTTTGCTGAAAGTGTGACTGTTTTTGTCCGTGTGAATTCGCTAGATACGGGTTTAACAGGGGAAGATATTAAGTTTGCTATGAGTAAATGTTTATATGCGATAACTTTACCAATGGTTCGAGGGCCACAAGATATTGTTGAAGTAGACAAAATGTTAACAGATGCGGAAAAACTAAATGGAGTTCCGGAAGGTTCAGTTCTTATAGATCCAGGACTTGAAACAGCTACTGGTTTAAGGGATGCGTACGAGATTGGAAGGGCTTCTGAGAGAGTAGCTCATATGGGAGCTGGTGGTGGTCGGGGTGGTGATATAGCTCGTGCGGTCGGTTATCGATGGACACCAGAAATGACAGAAACTTTGTTTTTGAGGTCTAAAGTTCTATTAGATGCGAGAGCCTCAGGTAGTCCATATCCGGTAACAGGGCTTTGGCAGGACATACATGACCATGAAGGGCTGAGAAAATTTGCATTAAATTCAAGAAACCTCGGTTACACTGGAATGACTGTTATACATCCTTCTCATGTGCCGATAGTAAATGATATTTTTTCGCCTTCGAAAGAAGAGATTGAAGAATGGAAAGGCTTGATTACTGCAATGGATCAGGTACGATCTGTCGGTGGGGCTGCAGTTTCATATCAAGGTGAAATGGTTGATATTGCTCACGAGAAAACAGCAATTCAGATGCTCGATATGGCACGCAAACTTGGATTGATTGTCGATTAGTTTAATAGGAAATCTAATTCTTTCACCGAATTGTTTATCAACTCAATAATTCCCGGGCTCGGGGAACCGTCCTCTTTGAATTGGCTGCTCCAAGCGTAAATTGTGTTTGTCAAAACTGTGGCTCCTAAGCTTCTCATCACTGGAGTAATACCATGCTCAATCGTGAGTGAATGATCTGATGACCCTCCGGTCTGTATGGGCAGAACTAATTTTTCAGATAATGACTCCTGAGGTAATAAGTCCAAAAATACTTTTAATAGTCCCGTATAGGTTGCTCTGTAAGTTGGTGAAGCAGTAATGATCAGGTCAGATTGCACAACGGATTTCAAAACTTTGTCTAGTTTTTCATCTTCATTTCGGATTAATAAAGATTCTGCGTCTATTTTAGATAGATCTATAACATCAGTTTCCCAACTATTGTCTCGTAATCTTTGAAGGACCAACTCCACGATTTTTTCTGATGTTGATTTTGGAAATGGACTTCCTAAAATCGCTGAAGCACGCTTATTGTTTACTGACATTTAGTAGTCCTTGTTTTGATTAGAATAATTTTTTATTTTTTCTCTTAACAAAGGGATCAGCTCTTTGCCCCAATATACGGCATCGTTGAAAGGGTCAAAACCACGAATAAGTAGAGTAGAACAACCGATTTTATAATAATTTAATAAAGAATCAGACACTTGGTCTGCTGTTCCTACGAGTGCAGTAGTGTTTCCTGATCCGCCCGTGGCAGCTGCGATGGGCATATATAACCTATCGTCTAAGATGTCTCCTTGTTTGGCAAAGTCAACAAGGTTTTTTGCTCCTACTGACTGGAGGCGTTCTTTTCCGGACCCATGCATTGACCTTTGGTTAGTTTTGAGCACGCCATCGAGTATTTCATGTGCCATATCCCAAGCTTCTTTCTCACTTTCCGCAACAATAGGACGTGTTGAAACCGAAAATTTAATATCATTTTTGTTTCGACCATTGGCTTTCATTCGTGTTTTTATGGCATCAATTTTTGCTGATACTGCTCCCAATGGCTCACCCCACATTGCAAAAACATCACATTGCCTCGTTGCTACGTCAAGAGCGATTTCTGACGCTCCACCAAAATAGAGTGGAACGTGCGGTGTTTGGAAGCAGTTGATATCACTTTTTGCCTGTATGAACTTGTAATACTCGCCAGAGTGGTCGATTTCGCTGCTAGACATCCATAGTTTTTTTAGTATTTCCATGAACTCTTCTGATCGATTGTATCTTTCGGTGTGATTGAGAAAGTCTCCGTCTCTTTGCTGCTCAGAATCTCCGCCACCACTAATTATATGAAGCGCTATCCTTCCTTTAGTTAAATGATCAAGCGTGGCTACCTTCCTCGCTAGTACGGTCGGACTGACAAATCCCGGTCTATGTGCTATTAAGTATCCTAGTTTCGTCGTGTTTGCAGCAGCATGTAAAGCTATAAGGAACCCATCAGCGGAAGACGATGAGTAACCCACAAGTACCTTATCAAATCCACTATCCTCGTGGGCTTTAGAGAAGGCTGCTATATAATCAGGATCTATACCGCCGCCTATGACATGCACTTCTCTTCCTTTTGAGACGCTTTCGTCAGATTTTGGACCGATCATTCCTATTATTTCAGGCTTCATCATAATACTCGTGAATGTGGATTGACTATCTTATTTGCATATATTTTATTTGTACTGTGGCATTATATATTTCGTAAATAAATCGATCGATTTTATGGCTGTATCGTGACTTAAATTACCCCATTGAAATGAGCACATGAAATAATTGGCGCCAGTTTCAATGTATTCTTCCATATATCTTCGGACCGAGTCTGGAGAACCGGCTAAGGCAACCCCGCCGAGCCTCGTTGGGTCATTTTCTTTTGACTGTTGGTCGAACCTTTCTATCTCGGCTTCAATATCTTTTCTGGTTTCTCTGTTGGGTAGATTTTTGGGTCTGTCACCAACAAAACCAAATGAGCCATCCGAACTTTTTTGGAATTGTGTAAGACCTCTTTTTTCAGCTTCTATTCTTCTAGGCGCTGCGAGATTCCATCGGTATTGCTCCCATGCAGGAGTGGCCAATTCAATTGCTTTTTCATCCGTTTCCGCTATGACCATATGAACTACTAGCCCGACTTTTGGATCTGTTCCTTGATCGGTTTTACTATTTGTTCCATGAGTTGATTCCCAAACTCTTTTATACCTGTGGGTTTCTGCTTTTAGGCTTTCGAGCGTCCCTACAACTACAGTGTTCATTTTTTCTATTGCGGCAGTTTCAGCATTTCTCATATACCACATAGGTGGGTATGGCTTTTGTATAGGATTTAACCTCATAGGCAACTCGTCAAAATGGTTGAATTTTCCTTTAAATGTCAGAAGTTTTTTATCCAGACTGGTTTTTAGGATTTCGAGAGTTTCTAGGTATCTTTGATAATTTGTTTCTGAGTCTGCTTCTTGTCCCCAAAAATATGCTTCCATGACACCACCCCTCCCTACACCAATTTCAATCCTGCCTCCGCTGAGATGGTCTAGCATACTAATTTCCTCTATCAACCTTAAAGGGTGATGCAGAGGTAGAACGTATACGCATGGAGCTAGTTTCAATTGACTGGTTCTTTGTGATGCAGCTGCTAAAAACACATTTTGGGAAGGTGCCAAACTGTGTACGGCCGGGCTATGATGTTCTGCCAGATGATATGCGTAAAATCCATTTTCATCGAATATTTCGAGTTGCTGGAGTCTTAGTTCATATATTTGATTGAGAGTTAGATTTTCAACAGGCTCGATGTGGTCGAAAACTCCGAATTCCACGGGTCAAGGTCCTTTTATAGATATTTATCTGTAGAAAGATGATTATTCTACACTTTATGACTTGCAATGTATGAATGCTTTGGAATGAATATCAAATATGAATTGAGTATAATTCTTTATAGCGACATGAATTGTTAAAGGAACTAAGGAGTATTGAATGTCTGACTCCCCACGAGATAAGGAATATAGGGAAAAGCTGTCTCCTCTACAGTATGAGGTAACTCAGAATAAGGCTACAGAAAGAGCCTTTACTGGGGAGTACTGGAATACTTTTAATGATGGTGTTTACGTTTGCATCTGTTGTGGTGAGAATTTATTTGAATCTGATGCAAAATTTGAGTCTATGTGTGGTTGGCCTAGTTTTTACAAGCCAATGGTTGAAGATCAAATATTAGAAGATGAGGACACTTCTTTTGGTATGGTTCGTACCGAGGTTATGTGTAATTCCTGTGGAGCTCATCTTGGCCATGTGTTTCCAGATGGGCCTGAACCAACTGGCTTAAGGTATTGCATAAATTCTGCCTCTATTGACTTGAGGACTCGAGATTAGCAACATCAAAGCTTGTTTTAATGTTTCAGCGTGATTAAGGAACCATTTGGGTAAAGATCGGCTTTAATTTCGTTCTAGCATTACGTTGCTCATCCGAATCTTCAGATTGATAGATCGGTAGGTCTTCGTCTAGATCGTTTTGCAGGTCGTAGAGTTCTCCTGTTTCGTATAGCTTCCATTTGTGGTCCCTAATAAATCTTATTTGTCCAATATTGTTACGTCTGTTCATTGGTTCAAAATGGAAAAACATCCATTCTCTTGGGTTGCCTTTTCTACCAGTAAGTTGTGGATAAAATGAACGACCGTCGATGATGTATCCTTCAGGAAAATTCAAGCCAGCCGCCTCGAAAATTGTGGGAAGAAAATCTGTTGACTCTATGAGATCTTCAAGTACTTCGCCTGATGGTATGGTTCCAGGCATGCTGCATATTAAAGGTACGTGAGTTCCTCTATCGTTAGTTTTCCCTTTACCACCACAAATTTCGTTGTGTTCATGAACCATAGAGCATACGTCTTCAGGACTACCATTATCCCCTAGATAAATAATGAGAGTCTCCTCTCTAATTCCTACATTGTCTATGTGATCAATGAGTCTTCCTATTACCTTATCGTGATATTCAACCATATCTCGATAGAATTTGGGGTCGTCTTTCCAAGATCCATCCTCCAGTGTTGACCATGTTTTTGCACCCAGACTCTTGTTTGATGGGGGGTCGAAGTCATCCCATTCCGGGCTGTCTGGAGTAGGTTCATGGGGTTTATGTGTTGCTGCCATTGGCCAGTAAACAAAGAAAGGATCTTCTTTGTCTTTTTTTCTGTTTATGAAATCTATAATGTAATCGCAAAATATGTCTTCGCCATATTTATTGTCGGTGTCATTTCTAAATTCCCCATTTTCGTAAATGACGGGATTCTTGTACCTAGACCCTTTATCCTCTGTCTGGTGAGCGTGCCAGACACAAAACTCATCAAACCCAGCATCTTCAATTAGTTGCCCTTTTGAGCGTTCTTCAGGGAATTGGTCCGGGGGATTGTATGAATATAGTTGCCATTTACCAGATATACAGGTGTTGTATCCGGCATCAGACAATAGATGCCCAAAAGTGATTTCTTTCGGATTCATGAGTCCAAATCCAAGGTAGTTTCGAAAATTATATTTGCCTGTCATAAGCGCTATTCTAGTTGGCGTGCAAAGTGGCATAACATGAGCGTTTTCAAAACGTATACCTTGTTTAGACAGCCCATTCAGCCGTGGGGTTTTATATGAGGTTCCACCATTTGCTTCTAACACTTCGTATCCCAAATCATCAGACATCACTAATATGATATTCGGCTGTTTTTTCATTTCAAAATCCTTTCTGTAAGAAGTGATAATTCACATTGGTTTCATTAAGGTCTGTTAAAACCTAACGATTCTCTTAGAGTGTGGCCACAGTGTTCTTTTCGGATTGTACCCATTTTCTGTAGTTCTGGCACGATTAGTTCCACGAAGTCACTGTATGAACCGGGTATATGTGTTGCTGCAATCATGAACCCATCACAAGAGCCCGACCTGTACCAATCAGACATGTCTTCTGCAATTTTTTGGGGAGTTCCGTGGAACGTAGGTAATTCGTTAATTGTCCCTCTATTACTGAACTTGACCATATCACCGAGAGTGAAATTTTCTTTTTTTTGTATCAATTGCTCAATCGGAAATCGAGCTCCGGACATTTTGTTGAGATCTTCTTTAGTGACTATATGGTCTTCTGGTAATGAACGTAGGTCAAAATTTAATAATTCGGATAATAAGGCGAGTTTGTCTTCCGGTTTTGCAAGACTTTCGATAAAGGATTTTTTATTTTCTGCCTCTTCGTTGCTACTTGCGGGGATCACATATGCTGCTGTAACGACTTTTATTGACTTCGGGTCCCTTCCATATTTAACAGCTCTTGATTTAATATCATTAACTATTGCCTTACCTTCTTGTTTGTTTTTGAATATTGCAAAAATAACTTCACCCCATTTCGCTGCGAATTCTTTCCCTTTTTCACTCTGACCGGCTTGCATGATTACTGGATGACCTTGAGGTGACCTTGGAACGGTTAATGGTCCTTTGGAACTGACATATCTCCCCTTGTAATTAAGTGTTTTGACCTTGTCTTGATTTGCAAATAGCCCATTAGCTTTATCAGCAATGATTGCATCATCGCCCCATGTATCCCACAGGCCTGTAACGACTTGCATTATTTCATCGGCTTGGTCATATCTTTCGTCATGGTTCAAATGAGATTCAAGTCCAAAGTTTTTGGCCTCTTCGTCATTCAAAGAGGTTACGACGTTCCATCCAACCCTTCCATTTGTCATGTGGTCTAAAGTCGCAAATAATCTTGCTATATGAAAAGGATGGTGATACGTGGTCGAATAAGTGGCTCCTATTCCAAGATGTGTCGTGCTCATGGCCATACCCATAACGATAGGGATAAGATCAAATTTTATAGTTCTAATACCGTGAGTGACAGTGTCAGATATTGAGTTGTTCAAGGTCCCAGGCATTGCTAGTCTGTCGTCTATGAAAGCAAAATGAAAATTTCCTTTTTCCAGAATTTCCGCAATTCTTTTGAAATATTCAATTGAAAGGAAATCGGGTGCTGTGTCAGGATGACGCCAAGATGCTGCATAATTAGAACAGTTGGATGCTTGCATGAATGCACCTAGGATCATTTTGCTTTTGTCAGCATCAGGCATTGATCTTATGAACTCCATCATTTGGGTTTTATTTTCTAATTTGATTTGTATGGCCAAATACTGTGTATGGCCAGAGACTGGTTTATCTAATCAATTTTGTTTCTCAATGACCCTCATATCTTTCCATTTTCCGGCCCTGAATCTTATGTAATAAGCTATACCTAGCCCTAGAACATAAATGATTCCCGTTGACCAAACGGCTGTCATTCCTAATTGAAGAAATTCAACGATGATGTAGGTAGGTATTATCAACAATAACAATGAAAGAATAGTTATAGTAATCATGATAAATTTTGTGTCCCCTGCCCCTTTCAAGCCAGATGAAAATATAATGGCCAATGAGTCAAAAATCGACCAACCTGCAACAAATCGCATAGCTATGATGGCGAGATCTTTTATCGCTTCAAATTCGGCAGGGTCGGCTTGAGCTGAGAAAGGATATATAAATATATTGGGTATTGCTAAGTATAAAACCGCCAATGTGCCCATATAAGCAAAGGATATTTGAAGGGCTGAGTATGTTGCCCTACTAGCCATGTTGGGATTGTCCGCTCCCAATGATTGTCCGACCAATATAGTGACGGTTATCCCAAGCCCGATCATTGGCATGAAGGAAATCATACTAATGTTCAAAGCGACGTTTGAAGCGGCTAATTCCGTAGTCCCTAGCCGACCAATCAGAAGTATAAATGCCGAAAAAGCTGCTATGTCAAGGAAAAATTGAATACCGTTCGGTAAGCCGAATCTGATAAGCCTTCTAAATAGGCTGTGCTCAAGTCTCCACCCTCGAATCACATAGTATCTTGAGTCGTTTGTTTTATTAAATGTAAGATAAATTAGAATTATGAGGTTTACCATTGTTGAAACAGCCGTTGCTAGGCCAGCACCGGCAATTCCCATTTCGGGCAGTCCAAATTTTCCGAATATAAGTATGTAATTCAAAATTATGTTTACTGCTGTGGCAACAAAGCTTGCCCACATTACTGGGTAAGTTTTACCTCTTCCATTAAAAAAACCTGCTATAGCACCAGTGGTTATAGGGAAAATTCCTGAAGCCGTCAGGTATACCCAATATTCAGATTCCAGTTTTCGTATGTTTGATTCGTGACCAATAGAATTAAATATTGGGTCAGCAAAAAAAGAGAAAAACCCGACGATAATTCCACCAAATATGGAAAAATAAATACCTTGCCATATTGCAGGTCCGACTCTTTCCGGCCTGTTAGCTCCAACATATTGGGCGACAAATGTGCTTGTATACATGGATGTGCCCATGAAAAGACTGATTAAAGTGAAGCTTAGTATGCTTGTAGGCATCGCTGCGGCGAGCGCATCCGATGAGTACCAAGACAGGAACATTCTGTCAACAAATTGTTGTACGGAGAATGACCCAGTACTTAAAATCAATGGGAAAGCTATATATAGAATATGTTTGTACCCATTTTGCTGGGACCATCTATTGCGAATAGTCTTAGGCACGGGAATGTTCAAAGAAATTAATCTCCCAGGTTGAAGGCACTGAATTTAAGGCATCACGTAATTGTAGTTCCGTGGGCCAAATAATGGAACGGATTTATTTGTGGATGTCAATCTCCCTCATTGGCTAAGCCGATAATCCGTTAATAATTGTGGCTGTTAGAATGAGTATAGCTTCATATTTGGTGTGAAAGGAGGGTCTTGATGAATCAAATTATGTTTGTCACTTTATCCGCACAAAATGAAATTGCTAGTTACTCGATAGACTCAAGTGGTGGAGTGATAACAGAAATAGGCAGAATTCCTGTAACAGGTAGGCCTGCTCCGCTGACTGTGGATGTTGAAAATAGTGTTTTGTACGTTGGCCGACGGGATATTCCTTTGGTTTCTTCTTTCAAATATGATCATTTGGGAAGGTTAAGTAAACTGTCAGACGGGCCAGAACTCCAAGGAGATCCATGTTATATATCTTTGGATAAATCGGGACGGTTTTTATTTGGGGCATACTACAATGCGGGAGCCGCAAGTGTTCATCGCGTATTTGAAGGTAATGTTGAGGAAGAATTGCAATGGGTTAAGACTGGCAATGGTGCACATTGCATTATGACAGATTCGAAGAATGAATATGTTTTGTTGCCTCACATTGCAGGTGAGAGAGGAATGAATACTATACGGCTTTTTAACTTTAAAGCAGAAAATGGGGCCCTTGTTGATAATGACCCAAATGAGTTTAAACAGAAAGTAAACAGAGGGCCACGCCATTACGTTTTTCATCCAAACAATAGATTTGTCTATTTTTCGAACGAACAGGAAAGCAGCGTAACTTCATATCATTATGATTGTGCTACGGGCCAGATATCAGAGATACACACTGTAACTACATTGCCCAGACAATATTATGGTTCTAATACATGTGCTCAAATTCGAATCACGCCCAACGGAAAATATTTATACGCACCAAATCGGGGGAACGATTCTATAGCGATATTTTCTGTAGATGAAACTACCGGGGAGCTGGTAACCGTTGGAAGGGTTCGAACCGAGCCAACTCCTAGGGTCTTAAATATTGATTTGACAGGTAAATATTTATACTCAGCTGGATTGGATTCCGGTTATTTATCATTTTTTGAAATTTTGAGAGATGGGAATCTCAATTTTGTAGATAGATATCATGTGGGTTCTGAACCAATGTGGGTCGAAATAGTAAATGCAGAGAATTAATTGAATTTAGATAAGACGACCGATATAAATATCATTGTAAACAAGAAAAGATATTCCATAACAGTAGATAACCGTACAACTCTTCTTATGTTATTACGTGAGAAACTGGATTTAACGGGTGCGAAAAGAGGGTGTGATAGAGGAGAATGCGGATCTTGTACGGTTCTATTGGATTCAAAATCAGTAAATTCGTGCCAAGTACTGGCTTGTTCAATTGATGGTAAAGAAATTTTAACTCTGGAGGGAATAT
>CEUN01015581.1_pt1 | contig 18757 bp, 20 predicted proteins | sample 361501 | NCBI WGS metagenome assembly CEUN01 (sample SAMEA2622801, study PRJEB7988) | marine metagenome | biome: marine biome (ENVO:00000447); feature: marine epipelagic mixed layer (ENVO:xxxxxxxxx); material: "saline water (ENVO:00002010), including plankton (ENVO:xxxxxxxx)" | depth 120 m | reverse complement strand
TATCGGATTTGTATGGTTGACCAAGATTAGTAGGTGGTCAAATTGACAGAAACATACGCAATAAATTGGACAGCTGTTGTGTTAATCGGCGTTGTTGGGTTCGGAGCTGTTTTAGGTATGTTTATTACTTCGAGGATTATTGCCCCCAGAAAATGGTCTGCTAGTAAAGATAGCCCTTATGAATGTGGTATTCCAGCAAGCCCATTTAGCTGGTCTCAAATTCAAATAAAATACTATGTGTTCGCCATATTTTTTGTAATATTCGATGTTGAGGCAGTCTTTCTTTTCCCTTGGGCATTAGTTTTTATGAAAGCAGTTCCTGCGGCGGTTTTCTATGAAATGATTATTTTCATTGCTATCTTATTTTTTGGAATATTGTATGGCTGGAAGAAAGGGGTATTACAGTGGCGATAGATCCTGATTCACTGAAGCGTTCTGAAATAATTACGCCAGATCAACTACTAGGCCAAGGCTATAGCTCAGGTGCAGGAAATAGCCCGGCAGACAGTGTTTTTAATAGAGTATTGCCAAATGCATTGACCGCCAAATCTGATGAGTTATTTGCCTTAGCCCGAAAGTCCTCTTTGTGGACATTGTCTTTTGGCCTAGCTTGTTGTGCAATTGAGATGATAAGTACTCATATGTCGCATCATGATTTAGATAGATTTGGAGTGGTCACATGGCCATCTCCTCGTCAAGCTGACGTAATGATTGTGGCCGGTACTGTGGTAAAAAAAATGGCAGATCCGATCAAATTACTGTATGAACAAATGCCTGACCCCAAATGGGTAATAGCAATGGGAAGTTGTGCAACTAATGGGGGGCCGTACTACAAGTCATATTCGGTGGTAATGGGAGTCGATCATTTAATTCCAGTAGATGTTTACGTGCCAGGGTGCCCGCCTAGACCAGAGGCTTTGATGTACGGGATTATGCAGCTACAGGAAAAGATTCAACTGGATGCCAAATCAGGTCAGAATTAAAGGTTGTTTTTGTAGGAATAGTTGAGATCTGATATGACTGAAGCAAAGAATCCAAGACCTCAGAGGAAAGAACCGGCGAAGCCAGTCGCTGAGCCTAAGCTGGACAGAGTAGGGCTAAATCTCGTGGAGTTATTGACTGAAACCATGCCGGCAGCTCTAAATGCTGATCTGCATGCCGAAATAGATATGGTTACAGTTAATTTTGATTCAGATAAATTAGTAGAACTTTGTAAATTCATGAAATCAAGCCCTGCTTTATCTTTCGATTACTTGTCGTGTTTAACGGTTGTTGATTACGAGGAAAGAAGTGGCGAATTTGAATTGATATACCACCTTGTGTCTATATCCGAAGGTTTCAAGGTTGCCTTAAAGACGTCGGTACCTCTCAGTAACTTGACTGTTGATACTGTTACGGGAATATGGAAATCGGCTAATTGGTACGAAAGAGAAGCTCATGACTTATTTGGAGTTGAATTTAAAGGGCATCCTAATTTGGTTCCTTTATTGCTTTATGAAGAATTTGAAGGATTTCCTGGTCGAAAAAGCTTTCCGTTTCATGAATATGATGAGTGGTAGTTAAGGAAACTGAATGGAAATCCAACAAAGACGCTCTGAAAATAATGCTATTGACATGATGATTAATATGGGTCCCCAACATCCGAGTACTCACGGAGTTTTTAGGTTGGTTATTTGGGTTGATGGGGAAAAAATTGTTGCGGCTGAACCACATATTGGCTATCTTCATAGAGGTTCTGAGAAGATTTCAGAAAGTGAAAATTATAATCAGGTTGTTACATTATTCGATAGGTTGGACTATGTTGGCAATCTTAACAATGAGCTTGCTTTTTGCATCGCTGTTGAGAAAATTATGAACCTCGACATTCCTGAAAGGGCCGAATTTATAAGGGTGATATTGTGTGAATTGAACAGGATTGCAAGCCATATGCTCTTTTATGGAGTATATGGACTTGACGCTGGGGCAATGACGCCAATTCTATACGGGTTTAGAGATAGAGAAAAAATTCAAGAATTGTTCGAGCACGTGACCGGTGCTCGATTAATGCATAATTACATCAGAATTGGAGGTGTTAAAGAGGATGTACCATCTGATTTCAACATCGGAGTTCGTTCTCTGCTGGATGAATTGAAGCGTGGAATAGATGAATGTGATGATTTACTATCGTATAACGAGATGTTCCTAGCTAGGACTAAGGGTGTTGGTGCAATTAATGCGCAGGATGCCATTGATTACGGGATTAGTGGGCCATCCTTAAGGGCTTCTGGTGTACCTGAAGATTTGAGAGTAAGTGATCCGTATTCCGTCTACGAGAGATTTGACTTTGGTATTCCGGTTGGGACGTACGGTGACTGTTGGGATCGTTATTATGTACGACTTCAAGAGATGAGAGAGTCGGTTAAAATTATAGAGCAAGCACTTAATATGATGCCTGATGGTGAACACATTGCAAACGTAAGGCGGTTAATAAGACCGCCGATAGGGGAATCGTTTGCGAGAACCGAATCTCCAAGAGGTGATTTAAGTGTATTTGTTGTTAGTGATGGGACTGATAAACCATATAGGGTGAAAGTGAGGGCCCCGTCATTTTCTAACCTTCAAGCAATTGAACATTTGTTGCGAGATGCCTATTTGGCTGATGCTGTGCTTATACTCGGATCTATAGACATTATATTAGGTGAAGTAGATAGATGAGCTTAATGGATGTTCTGAAGTATTTTGTGATATGTATAGGTCTTTTTGTAAGTTTATCTTTTGTTGTACTCGTTCTTATCTATGCAGAAAGGAAGTCACTAGCAAGAATTCAGCAAAGACTTGGGCCGACCCGAGTAGGATTTAAAGGCATACTGCAGCCGGTTGCTGATGCTTTGAAATTAATATCTAAGGAAGATGTCCTTCCTTCATGGGCCGATAAAGGAGTGTATTGGGTTTCGCCAATCGTTGTATTTGTGCCAGCTTTTATGGTTTGGGCCACGATTCCTATAGCGAAAGATGTAGTGGTAAGCAATCTTGATTTGGGCTTGTTCTATATAGTTGCTATCTCCGTACTGTCCGTTATGGGATTAGTAATGGCTGGATGGGGATCTGCAAATAAGTGGGCTATGATGGGCGGCCTTAGGGCTGCAGGACAGCTCGTTAGCTATGAAATACCTTTCATTATGTCTGTATTAACTATTGCTATATTAGCTCAGAGTCTGAATTTGGGAGAAATAGTCTACAAACAGTCCGTAGTTTCATATGTTTTGATTCAACCTATGGCATTTTTCATCTTTTTGACATCGGGTCTAGCTGAATTGGGGCGCACTCCGTTTGATATTCATCATGCGGAATCGGAAGTGGTAGGGGGGCCATTTGTGGAATACAGTGGAGCTCATTGGTCGGTATTTTACCTGGCCGAATATTTGAACACTTTTACTATTGCTGTTTTGTCTGTAATTTTGTTTTTGGGTGGCTGGATGTGGCCAACGATGCCCTTTTCTGGCTCATTGCATACCCTTCTATCAGTTGTGTTGTTCGTTTTTAAAACTTCATGTATTGTGTGGCTAATATTTTGGATACGAGGAACCTTCCCAAGAATCAGAATTGATCAATTGATGTCTTTTGGATGGAAATTACTTATTCCTATGTCTTTCATAAATATGATGGTTACGTCGGCGGTTTTGTTTTACGGATTGCATTTATCTGTACTTTCGATAATTTCGGTAGCGTTCTTGGTATTCACTATTTGGGTTATCAAGAAAAATTCAGGTAGTAAAATCGATCGAAATACGGTTCGAGTGATATCAGCACAAGAGCTAAGAAGAGCCAATACTCACGATCTAATTAATACGGACACCGCTTAGATGATGAACGTGCCATTTGTTGGGCTTATTGGTGGCCTTTTAGTCACAATAAAAACTACCTTTAGAAAGCCTGTGACAGCAGAGTATCCGGTCCAAAAGAAGCGTCTTTCTTTGGCTGACAAATATATGGGATTTCCTGCTCTAACATGGGATTTTGAAGTTGAAGAACCATATTGCACTGGGTGCATGGTTTGTGTGAGGCAATGTCCTACTCAGTGTATGAGTGCAAAAATGAAAGATAATTCTGCTTTCAGTGATGGTAAGAGTAGTAGGCGAAAAATAATAGAGCAATTTGAAATAAATCTTGGTAGGTGTATTTTATGCGGGATATGTGTGGACGTGTGTAATTTTGATGCGATAGAAATGTCTCATGAACATGAATTGAGCAAATATGAGAGAAATGGAAATCGAGTTGACTTAGAACAATTAATTCAGATGGGGAGCCAATATCAACGAAAAGTTAAATGGAGTCCCAAACAGCCTGAAAAAAATAGTGGGTTGCCAAAAACTAACAAAGATAAGACAAAGGATGTGGGTAATTAGGATTTTGGATCACAACGATATCAGTATAAAGTGTTCGGGTATTCATTAGGAAATGATTGATTCAACTGAAATACTGTTTTATTTCGTAGCCGGTATGATTTTGTTTGGTGCGGCTGGAGTGGTGTTAAGCAGAAACATTGTTTATGCGGCTGTGGGGCTTCTTTTTGCTATGCTGGGAACAGCGGGGTTATTTATTTTGGTGTTCGCCGAGTTTTTGGCGTTGGTTCAAGTTTTGATTTATGGTGGTGCTGTAGTTGTCCTGATCCTCTTTGCAATAATGCTGACGAAAGTAGAAGACTTCAGAACTTTGACAGATAATGGGCAACAGGTTGTTGCTTGTTTTCTGTCTCTGCTAGTCGCTGTCACTTTAGTTATGGCAACACTAACAACATCGATAGAACAAACCATATTGAGAGGATTAGGAATTCAGGAGTTGGGGATTGTTCTTTTTTCTGACTGGGCTGTCCCATTTGAGATAGCTTCTTTAGTATTGTTAATTGCTCTGATTGGATCAGTAGTTTTGGTGAAACGTGGGGAGGATAGGGACTGATGGAACTTATTCATTTTCAACTTTTGGCAGCGATTCTGTTTTCAATAGGACTGTATGGCGTGCTAGCTAGAAGAAGTGCGGTTTTGATTTTGATGTCAATAGAATTAATGTTGAATGCCGTTAACATTAATATCATTGGGTATGCTTCTTTCGGAAATTTTTCTAATTCTTTCAGTGCTTTTGGGCATGTATTGATTGTATTTGTCATAACCATTGCGGCCGCAGAATTGGCTTTAGCAATAGCTATTTTATTGCGGTTATATAGAAATAAGAGCACAGTCAACGTTGATGAAATCAATATTTTAAAGGGCTGAGGTTGATTACTCTATTACATACAACTGCAGAGTATGCTTGGGCATTGCCTTGTTTTAATGTGTTAGCGTTCATATTATCGATATTTTTACATCGTTATATTACTAAGAAAACTATAGTAATTTCCTTAGGGGCGATCGGGCTTAGTTTTGTTTGGTTCATGCTGATATTGATAGATTTCATATCTGGGGGTATGGACACAATACTGGTAGATTTTGATTGGATTCGGATAGGTGATTGGGTAATTACTTGGGGGTTTTCGGTCGATAGAATATCTATTGTTATGTTGGGGCTTATAACTTTAGTAAGCTTGCTTGTTCAAGCTTATTCCGTTGAGTACATGTCAGGGGATTCAGGGATTTCTTGGTATTTCGGTCTTCAATCTTTTTTTGTGGCAGCAATGTTACTACTGGTAATAGCGGACAATTTGCTTCTTTTATATTTCGCTTGGGAACTTGTTGGTCTAGGGTCTTATTTATTGATAGGGTTTTGGTATGACCGTTCTTCTGCTGCGGAGGCTGCTAAGAAAGCTTTCATAACCACGAGAATAGGCGACGTTGGATTATTGATAGGGATAATCCTACTGTTTAAAGCCACAGGTACTTTTCATATATCTTCCATAATTCATGCTGCAACCAACGGTGGGATTGGAGAAGGCACTATTTTGCTATCTTCTCTGTTGTTGTTTATAGGTGCTATGGGGAAATCAGCACAATTTCCACTTCATGTTTGGCTTCCTGATGCTATGGAGGGCCCTACCCCGGTATCGGCATTAATTCACGCTGCTACGATGGTTGCTGCTGGAGTCTATCTTGTCTCAAGGATGATGCCTTTGTTTGAACTTGTGCCTGCAGTTTTGATTGTGATTTCGTCAATTGGGCTTTTCACATTTGTGTTTGCTGGATCTATTGCTATGGTAATGACCGATATAAAGCGAATTCTTGCCTATTCAACTATTAGTCACCTTGGGTTGATGATTCTTGTATTAGGATTTGGTGGAGTGGCTGCAGGGTTGTTGCACTTAGTTGTTCACGGAATATCTAAAGCGTTACTTTTTTTGGGCGCTGGGAGTGTCATGCATGCAATGGAAGAAGAAACGAGATGTGAAAAAATGGGAGGGTTATTGCGAAAAATGCCCTTTACAGGAGTTACTTTTTTGATAGGTGCGTTATCGTTGTCAGGGATTGTGCCGTTGTCTGGGTTTTTCAGTAAAGATGAAATTTTAGTCGCCATTTTGGGGGCCGAAGTTAATGAATATTGGAAAATAACCTTTTTAATTGCCACTTTAGGAGGAGTTTTGTTGAGCTCACTCTATATGGCTAGGTTATATTTTTTGGTTTTTACAGGAGAGGCTAGGTCAGAACAAGCAGATAATGCACATGAATCGTCATTATTAATAACGGGGCCTTTAGTAATTTTGGCTTTGATAGCTGTCTTATTTGGTGCTTTGGTGTTTCCGGTACCTTTATGGGATGGGTATGCTGGGTTTGGTGACTTGATACATCAGGGACACCATTTACACTTTGTCATTTGGCTAACATTTATATCGTTATTCCTGGCTATTGCCGGATTTGCTTTAGGATGGCTGATGTATGGGAACGAGAAAATTTCTAAGATGTGGTTTTCTAAGAAAATTCCATGGGTGTACAGATTGCTATGCCAGAAATATTATGTTGACGAAGTATATCAGTGGGCGATAAATCGGATTGTGTTGCCTTTTGCTCGTATGGTGGCCCAATTTGATCGGGTAATCATCAATGATACCGGAATTGATGGATCTGGGATGTCAGTGATTTTTTCAGCAATTAAAATACGTGTCATACAAACCGGACGCCTATATAACTACGGTTTGGGCATGGCATTGGGAGGGTTATTGCTAATCATTGTTTGGTGGTGGTTGTAGTTTGTAATGGTTAATTTTTTTCCTGAATCACCCTTGCTAATATTGATACTTTTACCCGCTTTATCAGGCGTGGTGTTATGGGCTATTCCATCTGAGAAAAAGAATTGGATCAGATGGTTTGCAATATCAATATCATCAATAGTACTGGTTTTATCTGTTGGCATATTTGTAGTTTTTGATAGTGAAGTTGGGGGGATTCAGTTTCAAAGTTCCTACAATTGGCTAGATATGCCTGGGTCTTGGGGTGACGGTTCAGGAGCCTTTGCATTAAGCCTAGGGGTGGATGGTATCGCTGTAATGATGGTGCTATTGACCGGGATAGTGATGTTTACTGGAACGATAGTTTCGTGGACTATTGAGACAGACAGCAAAGATTTTTTTGTTTTATATTTTCTTTTACTTTCAGGAGTTTTTGGCGTTTTTGTTTCCCTGGATTTATTTTTCTTTTTCTTCTTTTATGAATTATCAGTGCTACCAATGTACATATTGATTGGGAAATGGGGAAGTAGCAGTGTTTTTCCTAGGTTCAGTAGATCCAAAGAATACAGCGCGATGAAGTTAACTTTAGTTTTGGTTGGAGGTAGTGTGCTTATATGGATCACTATTTTGGGCATATACGCACAATCTGGTGTGGGCACTTTTAATATTCTTGAGATTCAAAAAGTTGTGGAAGAAAATTTTTCACGTGAATTTCAGATCATATTTTTTCTATTTCTAATGATTGGATTTGGTATTTTGGCAGGATTATGGCCATTTCATACGTGGTCTCCCGATGGTCATGTTGCTGCCCCTACCGCGGTAAGCATGGTACATGCTGGCGTGCTCATGAAACTTGGAGCATTTGGGTTAATAAGAATCGGCATGGAATTACTTCCTGAAGGTGCAGCATTTTGGATGCCGTTATTGATTGGAATAGGAATGGTAAACGTCTTATATGGTGCTATGTCTGCAATGGGGCAGACAGATTTAAAATACGTCATAGGATATTCTTCGGTTAGCCATATGGGCTATGTTTTGATGGGTATAGGCACTCTACATATACTAGGACTAAACGGTGCTGTCCTTCAAATGTTTTCGCACGGTATTATGACGGCTCTATTTTTTTCGGTGGTTGGAATAATATATGAACGTACGCATACTAGAGATTCTTTGATACTGTCGGGGCTCGCAAAGAAAATGGGTGTCACTGCAGCTTTGTTTACTGTTGCCGGCTTAACTTCGTTAGGGTTACCCGGATTAAGTGGATTCGTGTCGGAATTATTAGTATTTATAGCTATATTCCAAAGTTATGGGATTTGGGGGATTGTTTTGGGGTCTTTAGCTGTACTTGGTGCCGCCCTCACAGCTATATACATTCTTCGTCTTATTGCTAAAGTGTTTTTTGGTCCGATTGATCCAGCTTGGGATGATCAAAAGGATTCTGGTTACAGGGAACGGTTTGCTACTGGGATTTTGGTTTTTGTCATCTTATTGGTTGGCTTATGGCCGTTTCCGTTTATTGAAGTTATAGAAAGCGGGGTTGCACCTATTATTGTCAACATACAAGGTCTTAGTTCATGAACCTACATGTTTTGATTCCAGAGTTACTGACAGTGGCCTTGGCCTTCGTTGTTTTAGCGGTAGATTTATTTATATCTAAATCTAAAAAATCGATATTACAGATAATCAGTGTCGTTGGGTTAATTGGTATCGCGGTTACCACAGTATTATTTTGTCAGAAAGGGCAGTTATATGATGGGTTATTGATCGTAGATGGATTTGCTCAGTTTTTTAGAGTGTTGGTTCTTCTGATAGGCGCCACCGTTATTTTAATGTCTGGGAAATTTACGACTCGGCAATCCGAGTTTCCTGGGGAATATTATGGGATTTTAATATTTACTGTTGTTGGCGGCATGTTATTGGGATCATCCGCAGAGCTGTTAACCGCATATATTAGCTTGGAGTTGATGAGTTTTGGATTCTACGTTTTGGTTGCTTTTGATCGGTATAATGATGCTTCAAATGAAGGTGGCGCCAAGTATATTTTGCTTGGGGCATTTTCATCGGCATTAATTTTATTTGGAATTAGTAACGTATATGGTTTGACTGGGTCAACTAGGTTTGAAGAAATATCGGAAGCTTTAAATTCAATTCCTAGTTTATCTCCCGGCTTGATAGTTGGGTTTAGCTTAATTTTTGCTGGGTTTGCCTTTAAATTGGCTGCTGTTCCATTTCATATGTGGGCCCCGGATGTATATGACGGAGCTCCTATTTCAGTAACCGCCTGGCTGGCTACAGGGTCTAAGATTGTCGTTGTGGCTTTACTGGTAAGATTTCTCTTGCAAGGATTACTCCCTGCTTTTTCGGAATGGCAAGTTATAGTGATCATATTGTCTGTAATGAGTATGTCTGTTGGTAATCTTCTTGCTTTGGTGCAAACGAATTTAAAAAGATTGATGGCTTATTCAGGTATTGGGCAAATGGGTTACGCACTTTTAGGAATTGCTGCCCTTGCTCTGGTGACAGATCAAGGATCATTTATATTGGATAACACTAATGCCGTTGTGAATGGGTTGATATTTCATATGGTTGCATACGGAATTAGTAGTTTGGCGTTTTTTTATTGTTTAATTGAGATCAATAGCCATACTGGGCGGGAGGATATTGCTTCTCTCGCCGGATTATCTAAAAGGCAACCGCTGATGGCGTTGGTTATGACTGTTTCTTTGTTCTCGATGGCGGGATTGCCGGTTTTCGTAGGCTTCACGAGTAAATTTTATCTGTTTAGCGCTGTGGCGAATCAGGATTTGCTATGGCTCGTAGGTATTGCGATAATTGCTAGCTTGGTCTCTTTATATTACTACTTGATGGTGATTAGGCAGATATATATAGAGAAACCAGATGAAAATAACTGTATAGGTATTTCTAAATTAAGTAAGTTGATACTTGGCGTATTTTTGGTGGTAATGACATTAGGTGGGATTTTTCCACAACCTGTGATGAATTTAATTCAAGTTGCTTCAGAAGCTGTTATAACAGTTGAGTCTGTTTTGAGTCTCATATGATCAAGTAGGCTATAGAATAGATTTAATATAAAAAATAAGAATCCGTTTTGGAAAGGAGATAAAATTGGCTCACTCACTTGATTGGCCTGAAGATTACAAAAGAGGATTGGTTGTTGTTGCTCATGCTGATGACGCTGAATATGGATGCTCTGGCACTGTTGCCCGTCTTGTGAGAGAAGGTTGGGATTTTGCCTATGTTTTGTGTACAGATGGCAGTAAGGGAAGTAGTGAACCAAACATGACAGAAAAGAAATTGGCGACCATCAGGCGGGAGGAACAACAAAAAGCAGGGGAAGTTCTTGGCTTATCAAATGTTACTTTCCTAGATTATCCTGATAGCTATCTTCAACCAACCTTAGAACTGCGTAAAGATATTGCCCGCGAAATAAGGCGACAGAAGCCAGATGTAGTAATCTGTCAATATCCAATGCGAATATTGGATGGAGGGTTCGGTTCTGGTCACCCAGACCATATGACTGCTGGTGACACTACCCTTTCTGCTATATTCCCTACGGCTAGAGACCATATGACTTTTCCTGAATTAGTTGAAGAAGGATTTGAGCCGCATAAAGTAGCCGAAGCTTGGATCATGGGTCATCCAGAACCAGACTTATGGGTTGATATCAGTGAACATATGGAAGTTTCTGTAAAGGCGTTGACTTGTCATGTGTCTCAAATGGGGGGGCAATCTTTTGAAGAGGTTTTGGAAAGGATGACTGAATGGAGGAGTGAGAGAGGTAAGGGGAAAGGCATGCCACAGGCGGATGCTTTTCGGAGAATTTATTATCGAAGGTGAAACATCTTGAGTGAAGGAGTATTGAACTTATGGAACCCATAATCAAAAACTACCGTGATCACGACAATCCTGTTCTGGATAAAAAAGACGGGGTACCCAATTATGTGATGCTTTATGTACAGCATGGTCCTGGAGAATCTAGCCCTCTTCACACTCATCCTTGGGAACATCAAGCATTTATTACTGAAGGCTCAGGCGTTTTGTATTATGGAGGAAAAGAGTTCCCCATTAAACAGGGAGACTGTGTTCATGTGCCAGGTGGTGTTGAGCACCAGTTTAGAAACACTGAGAATGTCCCTATGAATCGGGTGACAGTTAACCCAATAGAGTCAGTAGAATAGGGACTCGATTAATATTTAAGTGGGATCGAAATTTAATCCTACTCTAGTTATGATTGTTTTTAGTTCTTCTAAGGTGTCTCCGGCCAATTGAGCAGATGGATGCCTCACAGTACGTGATTTTATAAGTCCTCTTAGTTGGAGTCCGGCTTTTCTGATTGCTAATCCAATACCTTCCTGTTGTTCAAACTGAAGTAATGGTAAATATCGATAAAAAATATCTTCGGCATCATTAGTTTTTCCTTGTTCCATCAGTGTGCATATGTTGACCAATATTTCAGGATATGCAAACCCTGTCATCGCTCCTATTGAACCGCGTTTAAGTTCATCTAGAAGAAAGACTCCGCCTAGCCCGCCAAAAATACCTAACCGATCGCCGATGATTGATTTTATGGAGGTTATTTTTGTTGGTGTGGGCGGGTCCTCTAGTTTCAAATATTTTATGCCAGGTATATTCATGGCGGCCTCTTTAATGAAATCTACAGGCATATGGACACCAGACGTCTGTGGGTAGTCCTGCATGACGATTGGTATTGATATAGATTCAGAAATTCTTCGATAATAGTCCATGAGTACAGTTAAATTTGGTTTTGGCATATTAGGCGCTGAAACCATCACGGCAGAGGCCCCTAAAGTTTCGGCTTCTTTACTGCGTCTTATGGCTGCCATTGTCCCATTTGCTGTTGTCCCGATTGTTACTGGTAATCCGCCTGCGTGTGAGAGTATTGTTGAAGCGACCTCTGTTCTTTCTGTATCTGTGAGCCGAGCTTCTTCTCCCATAATTCCTAAACCGACAACGCCAGTACATCCAACGGATTTAGCTTGTTTCAATAGGTTTTTTATTGATTCATAATCTACTTCTTCTTGTGAGTTGAATGGAGTCGCTAGCATCCAGTGCATGCCGTAGAATTTGTCAGTCATTGATTCTCCTAATTGGTTTTGCCCCATGGCTTAATAATTCTTACACGATGGTTTTCGCTGTCGGCTACGTATATGTTCCCATCTCTATCAGAAATTGCCCCATGAGGGCGTGCCATTCCAGCTTCCAATGGGTCAGATCCATCACCGTGAGGGCCCTCGACTCCTCCCCCAATGGTATGGATGGTTCCGTTTGAAGTATTTACAATTCGTACAGAATGGTTTTCCGTATCAACAACTAAAATATTGCCATCATTGTCACACCTAATCGCTTTCGGACCATTAAATAGTGCTACATTTGCTGGGCCGTTATCTCCGCTGTAGCCTTTCTCCCCTGTTCCAGCTATTGTCGTTATAGTTCCGTTGATGTCTATTTTTCTGAGAGTATTTCCCTCTCTTTCACAAACATAGGTGTTACCCGATAGATCAACACAAATCGCTCTTGCTCCAAAAATACCAGCTTTAATAGCTGGGCCTCCATCGCCAGAATGCTCTTTTTTACCTGTGCCGGCAAATGTTTCTATGATTCCTGTTTGCAAATCGACTCTTCGGATTCTTTGATCTTGGATGTCAGCAACAAGTAGTCCCCCTTTTCCGTCAAGAACGCAGTCGTTCGGCTCAATCATTTCTGATTTTGTTGCCTGGATACCGTCAGCCCCAGATCCTGGGACTCCTGTACCTGCTATAGTCGTGATAATTCCTGTTTCTGCATCAATTTTTCTGATAGCAGGATTGAATCTCTGGCATATGTAAACATTCCCTGATTGGTCTACTTGTATGGCGTAAATTTCATCGATATTTGCTTCAATAGCTAGATTTCCATCTCCTGAATGACCTTGGACACCAGTTCCCGCGAAATTGGTTACGATACCAGTTGATAGGTGAACTTTCCTGACCGTGTAATTGAAGCAATCTGCAAAATACAAGTTTTCTTCACTTGAGTCCAATGCTACGTGAAATGGGTTATCCATCGTAGCTTCAAGAGCAGGGCCATTGTCGCCAGTGTGCCCTTTTTGTCCCGTTCCTACTACTGTATCTATTATGGCAACCATGTTCAGCTCCTACTTGTCAGATCAAGATTTTTAATCTAGTAAAGTCAATATTTTATACTACCTCTGTTTAGTGTCTATTGTCTGCGATTTTGAAGGAACAGGCCTTACAAAATTAGGGATCGAAAAATATAATTATCTTTTACACGACAATTAAATGATGATGTGAGTTTGTAAATATGAAAGTTTTGGTTGCATTGTTGATTTTGGTGCTGTTGAGTATTGGTGTTGGTTGTTCAAATGAAGATTTGGAATCAACTACTGAACCAATTTCAATTAAGAATAAGAAAGCTGATGTTTCTTCTTCTGTCCTGAACAATACACCTGTGAAATCGAGTTCAAATGCAGCAAGTGATAAATTAACTTCAGAGAAAAATAATGAACCCACTATGGTCGACACTCCAACGCCGATAGTTTTATCGAATTTACCTTCTGCCGCAGTTGGGGATGTTATTGAAAAATTGAAATCTAGATGGCTGGAAGGCTATGAAAGACGATCTGATCTGGATATTTCTATGGATCTTTCCATAACTGGTACGGATATAACTCAAAGCTTGCCATTGAAAATGCAAGGCAAAGTAGATAGGCAATCAAACTTTGAAGGTACGTTGGATAGTTGGGATTCAAACGGCCATCAATCAGTGCAACTTATTGCATTAGACGGTAGTGCTTATTATAAATTTAGAGATGGGTCTTTTTGGTCAGAAATGCCGGATCCCGATACATTGCTGACTCCCAAAAGTATCGCTAGCATAGTTATCAATCATTTAGATGATGGCACATATATTAATGCTGAGATTATGGGAGGAATTCAAAGTTATCATTTGAAAGGGAAAGTGGAATCGAGGAAGTTTGGGACCGTGATAAAAGCCTTGGAAGGTTCTGCAGGCTTGTACGATGTGGATTTGTGGGTGGGAATAGACTCCTCACGCCTTGTTAATTTTGTAGCGGTTGGTGATTTAGTGGGAGGCCCAGATTTGAAAGGGCCAAACGGGGAAAAAGTTAGGGTTGAATCATCTATTAGATACGCTTCCTGGGATTCTGGCGATGAGGTTGTCATAGCTCGGCCTGATCTTCCTCCGACACCCAATAAATTGCAATGGGATAATCCTCCAAAATTAACAATTGATCTTCAGAAAGATTATCAAGCTGTCATCAAGATTTATAACGGTGGAGAAATATTGATCGATCTACTTGAAGACGAAGCTCCCGTTACTGTCAACAACTTTGTTTTTTTGGCTGAACAGGGTTTTTATGACGGCATAACGTTTCATAGAGTAATACCTGGGTTTATGGCCCAAACAGGTGACCCAACAGGTACGGGTAGAGGAGGGCCTGGGTATTCATTTGATAATGAATTCCATACTTCTGCACGGCACGACTCTGCTGGTGCCGTTTCAATGGCAAATGCAGGAATGCGTAATGGGGGAGGCACCAATGGTAGTCAGTTCTTTATCACGTATAGGGACACTTCACGGTTGGATGGGCTTTTGCCAAATGGTGACGAGAAAGATTGTGAAATACCTGGGACATCATGCCATTCTGTTTTTGGAAAAGTGCTTAAGGGAATGGAGGTTGTGGGTAATATTACTCCTAGAGATCCAAGTCAAAATGGACCACCGGGAGATATCATAGAGTCAGTCTCAATCATCACAAATTAATTTTGCCGTTTTATATATTGATTAACTTTGAGTGAGCATCAATCTCGTTAAGGTATGCTTGATCATTTTTAATTTGTAGCAGTTTTGTAGGATAGCTCGGATTGTAATTGTGTTTGGAAATTTGTTTGACCCACAATCCAATATCATGCCATCTCCCAAGTTTAAATCCAGCTTTCTTGATTGTTCCTTCATTTTTGAATCCCAATGATTCATGCAAATTAATACTAGTAGGGTTTGGGATTGTAATGATTCCTATACAGAGATTGAAATTTTGGATTGTAAGACAGTTTATAAGGGCTTTGTAAAGAGACGTACCTATTCCTAGCCCTTGTGCTGCTTCTTTTACGTAGATAGTGGTTTCTACAGTCCAATCGAAGGAATTTTTATCTCTAAATTGACCCCCACTGGCATACCCCAAAAGTTCACCGTTATGCTCACATACTAACCAAGGGTATATGGTCATAGATTTTGTGATTTTATCTGAGAAAACGCGTCCTTCAACTGGTAAGGTGTCAAAAGTTATCGCTGTATTGACTACGTAAGGATAGTAGATGGCTGCTATTTGCTCTGAATCAGTTTTGGGGTTTACTAAGCGTATAGAGGCCATCTACTATCTTGTATCTTTGAACTGCTTACTATTTGGGTGCCTGTGCTGGCGCTGGATTAACCATATCCATCCCAAGGGTGCCCCCAAACATAGCGTCAATTTCTTCAACGGTCCAACGTCCGTTTTTCCTCAATGTTCGTTCTTCCGTAGGGTTGCTCATAAGAGAAATCTGCCCGCCTTGGCAATGAAATACGTGGCCGTTGACGTCTTTTGCTTCATCTGAAGCTAACCAGGCAACCATAGGAGCTACGTCTTCAGGTTCTCGATTTAGTTCCAAAGGAGTTATGACAGATGCAGATGCTTGCATGCCACTTGCAGCTCTGATATCTCGAGCAGACTGAGGAACGGTTTGGGTCATACGTGAGTTAGCTCCCGGTGAGATACTATTTACTGTTACTCCATACCTGCCAAGGTCTCTAGCTACTGCTCTGGTGAAGCCAGCTATACCGTCTTTTGCCGCACCATAGTTTGCTTGGCCAGAATTTCCAAAAAGGCCCGATGTAGAAGAAAAAGTTATAATCCTTCCGCTACGCTGCTGCCTGAATAATATGGATGCCGCCTTGCATACTGTGAATGTTCCTTTAAGATGAACGCTGATTACTGCATCCCATTCTTCTTCGGTCATATTAAACAACATTCTGTCTCTTAAAATTCCAGCCACTGCAACAACAATGTCCAGTTGCCCGTAGTTATCTAAGGCACTTTTAATTATATTTTCCCCTCCCTGCATTTCTGATACTGAATCATAGTTTGCTACAGCTTCGCCACCATTGGCTTTTATCTGATTTACCACTTCGTCTGCTGGAGTTGCCGAATCTCCTGTTCCGTCTACAGCACCACCGAGGTCATTGACTACAACTTTTGCTCCATTGTCAGCTAACAGTAAAGCAATTCCTCTTCCTATTCCTCTTCCTGATCCCGTGACTACTGCAACTTTGTTTTTTAAAAGGTCTCCCATTGTGTTCTCCTGGGTAATTTAAGTTATTGATGTGCAAGTATCTGTATTTATTTAGGTTGTTGAGGGGGTGATGGGTTTACAAGGTTTTGCGTTAAATGCTGAGGAGCAAGGGTTCTTAACTCTTCTACATCCCATCGACCCTGTTTGAATATGGTTCTGATTCTTCGCGGCAAGGATAATTTTGTTATTACCCCCCCATATACGAGAAAAGTTTGACCATTTACATCTGCCGCTTGATCACTTGCTAAATACGCTACAAAAGGAGCAATATCATCTGGTTCCATTTGGTCAATTGGTGGAGCAGCCTCTCTATCTTCAGGTCTGTCTGCTCTTAGTTGTCTAGAAGAATCTGGCACGGATTGAGTCATTCTAGTGTTCGCTCTAGGGCAGATGGAATTAGCGGTGACACCGTATCTACCGAGGTCTTTGGCAGCGACTTTCGTGAACCCTGCGATTCCTGATTTTGCAGCAGCGTAGTTTCCTTGCCCTGTGTTACCAATAAGACCAGATTCTGATGCGAAAGTTATTATCCTGCCACTTCTCTGTTGCCTGTATAGTATTGATGCGTATTTACATATAGTAAAGGTTCCCTTGAGATGAACTCGTATTACGTCATCCCATTCTTGCTCAGTCATATTGAAAATCATACGGTCTCTTAGGATTCCAGCTACTGTAACCACAATGTCCAGTTGCCCGTAGTTATCTAATGCAGATTGAACGATACTTTCACCACCTTCCATGGTCGAAATGTCAGTGAAATTTGGAAGCGCTTCTCCTCCGTTAGACCTAATTTCCTCAACTATTTGTTCTGCGGGAGTATTTGAAGTTCCGTCGCCATCCAACGATGCCCCTAGGTCATTTACTATAACTTTAGCGCCTTCTGAAGCTAGTTGTTTAGCAACACCAGCGCCTATTCCTCGTCCTGCTCCAGTGACGATAGCTACTTTTCCATCCAAGTAATTTGCCATTCCTTATTCCCTCCTGAAATATATCGCGTTAATTCAAGTTGTTCATTTAGAGACTCTAATCGACAATTTTGCCATATTCCACTCATGGTTGTCATAGATACCTAATGATCTAGGAGTTTGGATTATAATTGACAGCGTGAAAGATTTTCAAAAGAACTTAGACTTACATATTATTCTGCATAATCCAGAAATTCCTTACAACACCGGGAATGTGATCCGGCTTTGCGCAAATATGGGATTTGAATTGCATCTCATCGAACCCATAGGATTTGAACTAACTGAATCCAAACTAAGAAGAGCTGCCCTTGATTATAGTGATTTGGCAATACTAAAAAAACACAAAACCATGGAGGAATATATTTCTTCATATCCTGGTAGGAGAATTTTTGCAGCGTCAGCCAAATGCAGGCGAATATATACAGATCCAAATTATAAAAATGGGGATTCATTTTTGTTTGGTTCTGAGTCTATGGGTTTACCTGATTCAATGTTTGATATGATTCCTAACGAAAATCAAATCTTGATCCCTATGAAACCGTCTAATCGATGCTTGAATTTGGCTAACTCAGTAGGGATAGTTGGGTATGAAGTATGGAGGCAATTGGATTTTTTGGGATGTGGCCCCCCACGCAATTAGTGAATACGTAAGAATTATTTTTGGAATACATGTTCGAAAAACAAAATAGAACAAGATCTTTAATTTCATGTTTTTGAGGTTTCCAATGGGAAGAGCGAATTGGCATTATGATCATCCCCCTGCTTGCACATGCGTCGCTTGCAGCGAGAGGAAAGACGTAAAATCTAAGGGGATCAAGGACCTTGTCAGGACTTTGATATATAGGATCACAGGGAGGAAAAGTGATCGACATAGCAAATGAACTTATCGCGGAAATGATAGAGCATTCAAAAACTGAAGACCCTAACGAATGTTGCGGGATTCTTGCCGGAATCGATGGTCATGTTACAAAGCTTTACAAAATCAGGAATTCTACTCCAAGCCCTTTCAGATATGTCATGGATCCCAATGAGCAATTAAAAGCAATGAAGGATGCTGATGAGCATTCTCTAGATCTTATGGCTTTTTATCACTCACATACCCATACTCCAGCTTATCCATCGGATACTGACGTAAGGATGGCAGTGGAATCGGGATGGGTCGATTTTTGCTATGTATTAATTTCGCTGGAAGATCAATCTAATCCAGACATCCGTTTTTTTGATATCTCTCTCAAAGGACAGGTGACTGAGATGAACGTGAAAATTATTCA
>CEUN01182145.1_pt1 | contig 18804 bp, 17 predicted proteins | sample 361501 | NCBI WGS metagenome assembly CEUN01 (sample SAMEA2622801, study PRJEB7988) | marine metagenome | biome: marine biome (ENVO:00000447); feature: marine epipelagic mixed layer (ENVO:xxxxxxxxx); material: "saline water (ENVO:00002010), including plankton (ENVO:xxxxxxxx)" | depth 120 m | reverse complement strand
CCATCTCGAAGTTTTTGCACAAGGTCGTCGTTGGTAAACCCGACAACGTCAGGGTCGACGCTAACAAACACTCCGAATGGTTGATGTCCCTTCACATTCGTGTTCAGAGAAGCTGTAACGCCGGGTACCCCTTCAAGCGGTTTGAGGATAGCCTTTGATTGCGACTCGGCTTCTGAAAGCCTGTCTTCATGATTCAGAGTCAACCAACGTTGCACAGCGGCAACAACCCCCATGATTTCCTGACGGTCAATCTTGTGAGGACGACCCACCCCTCGAATTCGTCGACTCTCGTACCCGACGAAGGAGTGGCGACTCATGGCATCGATTACTTCTTTTGTTCCAAGCGCGAACCCTGTTGAGTGAGGCGCTCCCATGTACTTGGCAGCAATGCACTGGAAGTCGGCGCCCATTTGGACGTACTTACCGAAGTTTTCGAGCGGGAATATTTGACCTGCTGCATCGACCGATACTGGTTTGCCAGCAGCGTGGGTAATTTCGATAATTTGTTCTAGTGTCAGTACGTTTGGATCGACCGGTTTCTGTTCGTAAACCACGTAATGAACCGCCGCCGTATTTTCGTTTATGGCGTTGCGTAGATCTTCTTCTGTGGTTCCATTATCGTCACCGAACTCAACGAGCTTCGCTCCGGCGAGTTCGAGACAACGGTCGTACCAGTAGCGCTGTCGCTTCTGGATGAGAATCTCGTTCGGCATCCCGGTTGTGTCCGGGAGCTGCTGAATCTTGTCGTCGTCAGTTCCCGCCATAAATGCTGCGGTTGCGAGGGTGAGCGCCGACCCTGCTCCTGAGGTTATGTATGCTGCAGGGACTCCCAGCATTTCCGCGATTCGATCTCCGGCGACCTGTTCAAGTTCAATCAGCGGGATGTAAGCCGAATCGGCTGCATCCATTGCCTCTTTTACCTCTGGAACCGGGGTTGAACCACCCAGCAGTGTCACGCTCCCGGTAGCGTTGACGACGGGTCTGGCCCCCATATCTTTGTAGATTAATCCCCAATCATTAGTAGTCACTTTACGATCCTCTGATTAAACCTGAATTGATCTCAGGCTTCCCAATAAAGTCTCAACAATCTGAAACGCCAATATTTCGCGCCGCAAATATACATAGGCTGTGGAGCAAATGCACTTGTTTATCGCAGATTTATAGTTTATTGCTAGTGCAGTTTGCTCAACTCAAGTTAGTATTCACGCTCAATTGGTATTAGATGGGGATGGAACCTGGTATTCATGGTCGAAGTTGAGAAGGTAGCTGTGCTGCTGCAATCAGGCAAAACTATCGATGTTCACGCGTGGTCTGGCAGTGACAAGGCTCTTCCCATGATCATAGTGGCACCCGAATCTGCAACTTCCGACTGGCACAGCTTTGTTGAATTTCTCTCACCATCGCACTCACCGATCCAAGTAGATGTCACGTCCGCGCATGACCTGCTGCTTCTAATATGGGAGATTGGTGAACCGGCGCTAGTTCTTGCGCAAGGTCAAAGCGCAGTAGAAATGGTGGGCGAACTCGTCGTGTCATCCCCTGCCGCGGCAAGTTCAATCGTCATTTCCGACGGTGAGATCTCGGAAACCAATATTTCCTCAATTCATGAAATCGAAACGTTGATATTGCGAGGTCGACAGGGCAAGGCGTTATCTCATGAAGCGGCAGTTCGAATGCATGCATCACTGCGCAATTCAATTCTGACCGAGCCAGAAAACTGTGGCGACTTCCCAGCGAAAGACAACCCTGATGCGACAGCTGGTGCCGTGAATTGGTTCATCGGGGGAACCAGCGCAAAAATCGACAGTCCCGGCGGATCAGAACCGGTCGACCCGACACCTTCGGCACTATGACGAAAGATGCAAAGGAAATCCGTCGATTCCGACGTGATAACGCTCGAGCGTTCCCGCATCTTTGACCGTGACGTAAATGTCTCCACTACCTGCAGGACCGAACGATACGTTCGTTGGTTGTTCACCACCAACCGGAATTCTTTCGATGACATTTCAAGATGTATCGACAACGGTGACATTACCTTGTCCAACCACGGAGCAGTAGAAATGTCCGTTTTCTGCAACAGCGAATCCGTCACCACCCTTGAATCCTGACGGTTGAGTGCGGTCGACCAGATCAGCGAATTCCTCTCGGATTCCCACAGATCCATCAGAGTTCCACTCGTAGCGATAGAGCAGGCCTGACACTGTCGCGGTCACATAAAGAGCGCTATCGACGCCAAATGCGATTCCGTTGGCAAACGGGATGCCGCTGTCAAGTAATTTTGCGGTCATCGTGTTAAGTTCGATGCGAAATAGTCGACCGTCGACCGGATAGTCCTTACGCCCCTCTTCTCTCGCCTTCACAAAATCGGGACGGGGTACACCGGAATCGGTTACATAGAGAGCTCCGTCGGGTCCAAAAACAAGATCGTTGGGGAATAGAAATTTAACTCCATCGCCTTCAGTCAATACGATCTCTGAAGAACCATCTAGTCCGATCTTCAACAACGACGGAGGATTCATCGACTCGGCTACCCATAGTGTGCCTTCGCGATCTTGGACCATCCCGTTAGGTCGACCGGTTTTGACTAGTATCTGCTTCGAAATCCCGTCTTGAGAAATCAGTGAAATGTGACCAGTGTCCGTGCTCATCTCTGCAATACCCCACCGACCATCGGCAAGCAGTACAGGACCTTCTGGTTCTCCCAACCCTGAATGGAATACTTTGCTATCGGACATTCGTTACTGAACCTCTAAATTATTGCGTGGGTGTATAGAGCGATCAATCCGGCGAGCATTCTAGCCATCACAAACCATCCAGAGACAGAAAACACAACAGAACATTCGCTGAAATCTTAGAACGAATCGAACTAGCCCGAATACGGCTTATGTTGTACTTTTAACATGTTGGCTCACGAGTATCTGAGCTGTTGTCTCTATCTTCTTGCTCGAAAAACCAACAACTAGCACAGTGAGTGTGACGGCAGTCACGTAGCGACTACGGACTGGGTCGGCATGCCGATCCGTTGATCTAATCAGCGCAAAATCTACCGTCGGACTCTGAGGTGGTAAAAAGTGAAAGTTCTATTCCTGCAGGATGTACGCCCTACCGCACGAGCCGGAGACGTAAAGGAAGTCAAGAATGGCTTCGCACGAAACTACCTGCTCCCGCAGGGTCTAGCAGTATTCGCATCTGAACACGAACTGCGTCGAGCATCTAAGCTCCGCGAACAGGCCGAAGAGCGAAGACTTGCCGAAGCCAAAGAGTGGCAGGACATTGCCGACGCTCTGAAGGATCAGAAGATTCGAATCGAAGTTCGGACGGGACCGACTGGACGTCTCTACGGTTCTGTTACTAACACCATGATTGCTGCTCAACTCGGAGAAATGACTGAGCGAGAGATCGACCGAAAGGGAATCCAGATACCTGCTCCGATCCGCACAGTTGGTGAGTACAAGATCCCGGCTCGATTCGTTGAAGGTGTCAACACAACACTCGTAGTTGAAGTTGTTGCCGACGATGCATCTGTCGAGCTAAACCGCCAGATGAAAGAAGCACAGGTTCAGATGACCGAAGAGGACACCAACGTTCTTGATCCGTCGTTCGAAGACGTGCTCGCAGCAGCAGAAGCAAAGATCGACGTTGACGGTTCAGAAGAATCTGGTGACGCCGAAACCGCCGAAGAGGAAGCCAGTGAAGACTCCGAAGACAAGTCCGAAGAGTAAGCGCTGTTTCACAGCAAATTCGCACAACGACCCGGAGCATGGTGCCCGGGTCGTTGTCGTTAACAAGGTTGATCGGACTCCAAAGCTTTGAGTTGAACTGGGATGTGGATAAGCTGTGGAAGAATGTTGATATTTTCAGTTCGAATTAACCCGGTTTCGGGGTTATATTTCCCGACACTTCATCTATATTTCTAGCCTCAGATCGCCGGTTTCCCAGATACCTCAAACCGCCACCAAGACGAGCAATAGTTCCGGTTAATTTATGCAAGCTGATCGCCTCCCACCGCACGATTTACATGCCGAGGAATCTGTTCTCGGATCCATCCTAATTGATGGAATGACGATCACCCAAATAGCTGGCTTTCTTTCTGGAAACGATTTCTATCGTGAAGTAAATCGCCAGACCTTCGAAGTTTGCTACGAGTTGTTTCAAAGGGACGATGCGATCAACCAGGTGACGGTGACTCATGAACTTGAGAACCGTGACCTTCTTGAAACAGTAGGTGGAGCTGCATATTTATCGCACCTCGTTGAAGTAACGCCGACCTCTGTCCACATTGAGCACTACGCAAATCTAGTGCATCGAACGGCGACTATGCGTCGCCTCATTTCGGCCGCAGGTGAAATCGCTGAAATCGGTTATAACGACGATCCAGATGTCGATCTTGCGCTGTCAGCAGCTGAAGACACCCTCTTCGGGATCCGCCAGGGATCTCAGAACCGCGATTTCGTTCCCCTTGCAGACTCCCTGACACCCTACCTCGAAGAATCCTCACCGCTTGACCAAGTGGATGGGGAGCAAAACATATCGCCGGTCGTTACCGGGTATAAACGGCTAGATGAACTACTGGTCGGTGGTCTCCAGCGCTCCGATATGGTCGTACTCGCCGCTCGTCCATCTGTCGGTAAATCAATGATGGGCCTTAATTTCACACTGGCGGCTGCAAAAGCCGGTTTCAAAGTTGGAATTTTTTCGTTGGAAATGGGTCGTGACCAGATAGCTATGCGTCTACTTGCGGCACAGTCACGTGTGAACATGCAGCAGATTCGCAACCGCATTCAGTCGCCCAGTGAAGAAGACCAGATAATCAACTCGATTGGTTTGCTCTCTGACCTCACGATTTATGTAGACGACACACCTTTTCAAACGGTCACCGAAATGCGCGGTAAGGCGCGTCGTCTACAAATGACTCACGGTCTCGATTTCTTAATTGTCGACTACATGCAGTTGATTAACGGTGGTACCAGTGGTGGACGTGAAGGCAACCGTGCCCAGGAAGTGTCTGAAATATCCAGACAAATGAAGGGCATGGCAAGAGATCTGCACATCCCGGTTCTCGCTATTTCACAGCTCAGTCGTGCGGTTGAACATCGCACCTCACACCGACCGATGCTTTCCGACCTCCGTGAGTCGGGATCAATTGAGCAGGACGCCGACGTTGTGATTTTCATTCACCGAGAAGACAAATTCACGAGCGAGGAAGAATGGAATAAATCAAACCCGACAGAGCCTTACCCCCGTGACCGTGCATCGCTCATTATTGCAAAACACCGAAATGGTCCCACAGACGAGGTAGAAATGCGGGTTCGTGACTCGGTTGGAGTGTTTGAAGAACTCTCATTCCAGACCGCACCATCGCAGTCATTCGCTCCCCGATCAGGAGCGGTTAGGTGAACGAAGGGTTCCCACGCGGGGTTCAGTTCACACCGGTTCCTAATCCACTGCTAGCCTCGCTACTTGAAGAGATCGACTCGCTCGATGAGTTGAAAGTCACGCTGCGAGCGATTCACGGCCTACACAAGCAAAAAAAAACACCAGCATCGCTGGGATTTGAGGACCTATTTTCTGATCGCACCGTAGCGTCAATGCTCAATGCTTCCGGGTCGGATTTGGAGTCTGTTGTCGAATCGGTAATCGACTCGGCGGCAGCACGTGGAATTTTCCTTGTTATCGACAATGAACACGGACCTTCAAGAATATTTCTGAATACTGAGGCGGTTCGCAGAGCGTTAGTGAGACAGGGAATCGATCTCGCGGCACAAACAAATAAGCCATCTGAAACATGGGCTGATCTTTCTGCATCAGAACCGAAACAAGATGTAATTACGTACTACGAACAAAACATATCAACGGTTACCGCTCAAATCGCCGAAAACATTCACCATGCACTTGAGCAGCACCCAGAAGACGAAGTAGTGTTGGCAATTCGAAAAGCGGCCGAGGCCAACGCCAGAAGCTGGAACTACGTAGCCGCAATACTGCGCCGCTGGGCGTCTGAGGGCAGACCCGAGGAGCTTAATGATGGACGGGATGGAATCACTGAACGATATTCTGCAGAGGATCGGTCAGACCAGTTCTACGAGGAGTACCTCAAACGACAACGAGCCAGAGGAGCAAAATAGCGTCGAAATCCACTGCGATATTTGCGATGACAAGCGTTGGTTCGTGGTGGCTCCGAATGAGAATGCTCCAGCGTCTTCTCGCACCGTAATTCCGTGTCAGTGTCAGGAACAAGTTTGGGGTGTCAAATCTTCAGACCGTATTCGACAGTATTCAGATCTTGGCCCGTTAGAACGGTTAACTTTTGACACCGTCGAGCTTGGCACGAAGGACACGTTCTCAGAGCCCTCAAGTTTCAGAGACGCTTATCACGCAGCTCAACGGTTCGTTACCGACCAGCAAGGCTGGCTCGTCCTATGCGGTCCGTCGGGCACAGGAAAAACCCATCTAGCGGCAGCTGTCGGCAATGCCCTGATCGACGCAAATCAACCTGTTCGGTTTGTTTCGGTGCCCGACCTGCTCGATCACCTGCGCTCGGCATTCGATCCAGCAATTGGAGCCCAGTTCGACGAAGTATTCATGCAGGCGATTGAGGCGCCAGTGTTGATTCTTGATGATCTAGGTGCACAGTCCTCCACCGCTTGGGCAGATGAAAAGCTCGATCAGATACTTACTCATCGATTCAACCGTCGACTTCCAACGCTTGTTACGACCGGAAATCGATTCGATGAATTGAATGATCGTCTTCGTACGCGTCTTGGCGATCCATACTTCTCGACGGTAGTTCACATAAAAGCTGGCAGCGGCAAACCTGACCTTCGAGATTCAGGATTGGAGCCGCGGCTGGCTGAATCTATGGCGTTCGACTCGTTCAACACCAAGGGTGCGGCAGGGGCGACGGCAGCTCAGCGACATTCCCTTACTGAAGCCTACGAGGCAGCTAGAGTTTTCGCCGAGCACCCGTCCGGCTGGTTGTACCTCGCAGGTCCCACAGGTGTAGGCAAAACGCATTTGGCGGCAGCAGTCGTTGGTGAGTCGATAGCGCAAGGACGAGAAGTATTGTTCCGATTCGTTCCTGACCTACTTGACGACCTACGCCGCTCATATGGTCCTTCAGGCACTAAAGGGTTTGATCACATTTTCAGCCAGGTTCGAAATGTCGACATTCTCGTCCTCGACGATTTCGGTGCGGAAGCATCGACTGCATGGGCGGAAGAAAAGCTATATCAACTGATAGTCCAAAGGCACGATTCGATGATGCCGACGGTATTCACGAGCCGAACAACTCTTGAAGCAATTAATGGACCCGATCCGCGTAACGCATCACGATATTCTGATGCGATTATTTCTAGACTGAGCGACGCGAACGTCGTGGCTGAGCGATATCTTTCCGCGCCTGATTATCGCCACCGCGGTGCAGCTCCCCGTCCGACCGCTCGAAAGTCTGGAAACAGGAAGTCATAACGCAAGTGACCTTCGATTTACCAGATGTCGATCCACGCGATTGCATCTTCTGTTCGATTGTCGATGGATCCGCGTACGCTCAATGGGTGAGAACTCCGACCGAAAACTCGGCCGTTGTGTGCTTTCATAACCGTCTCAACTGGGTGCCTGTGATGCTGCTCGTTGTACCGGTCCATCACACCACCCAATACGATTTTTGGACGGGATACGATTTGTTAGAAGCTACGAAAATGGCGGTGGAGCTTGGTGATGAATACTGCGCTGACGACGGCTATCGGGTGATCTCAAATTTCGGTTTGCAGGCTCACCAGAGCGTAACGCACGCCCACATACACGTCATATCGGGAGCATCTCGAATTATTGAATCGGCGACGGTCAGCGGAGAAACGTCGGTGCGTGGCAATCTCACATTTACCGATCACGAAGTTGATGAGACTCCATACGCTGCGCGAATTGCCACGCTTACAGGAGAGTCGCAACGCGAATTTTGGCAAGGCGAGGCGATCCTCGAAGCCGCGGTTTTGACGTCGAAATTCGCTAAATCTAAATCACCAGAAGGATTCAGATTTATGTCGAGTTTTTCGCCCGGTTCGAGTTCCGAACAACCGGGCAGCAATCCAGCCGGAATATTCTTGCTTGGCGGTGGTCAACTCGGGCTTTACGGAAGCTCTTACTGAGATCAGACGTATCGCGCTGCAGCCATTGTGCTTACCGCAATGATTACGAGCATAGCATTCAGGTAGCCGAGCAAGGTCAGCTTTCCGCGGATGATCGCCAGTTCCTGACCATCCAACTCCCCGGAGTCAAGTCCTCTGCGCAGTTTCGCGGTTAACGCGCCGGCTGCTCCTGAGATGAAGAATGCGGTAACTGACATCACAAGACCAATCAGGATCATCATGCCCCACGCCGTATCGCCCAACTCGGAAAAACTTCGACCGGGAGTCATCGAAACGAGTGCGAATCCGGAAAACATCGTCACTACGGCTGCGCTAGTGATCCACACACTATTCAGTTTGCTCGTTCGGTTAAGCAGTTGTCGCTCAAGATCTACGGACGTCGACCTAATCCTAGGTTCAAGCAAAACAGCGAGGTAGATCGCTGCACCAATCCAAAACGACCCAGCGAGTATGTGAATAATCCGAGTGATAATTAAGCTGACGTCCAATTCGATCTTTCTTATTTAGTGCTAAACGTGTTGAGCCAGAGCCATCACAACAATTACCGCGGTTACCAACAATGAAGCAATCTTTATCACCATCATCGATCGGCTCTACAATCGTGCTATCTCCGCACCCTGCTCACAGGTGGTTGGACCTTGCAAGCTCTTATCCAGGTCCATAATCCTCTTTCTCGTCATCCCGGGAATGGTTCCAATTACGTAGCCCACCATCGCGAAGATCATCGTCAGCCATACCGATGCGCGAGCAGTTATCAGCATCGGCTTGAACATGTTCGGCATTATTGCGCCAGCATGTGAAGGACCAATGATCTTCAACGCTGGTTGAAAAACAAACGTTAGGAATATCGCACTACCAACCCAAACCGCACCCGTCACAATGTGCAACAGCCTGAGAATGACAATCTCTGGATCCATAACCTACGCACTGTTCGGAAATCCGAATCCGTCTCAACCGGAAGAATTTTCTGTGAAGCCTACCATCTTGGCTTCGCGTAGTTAGGGAAGTTGAAGCCGGTCCAGGACCCGCTTCGAGGCTTGGCATCAGGATCAATCGAGAGAATCATGTCCTTGCGGTTGTCGGGCGGACCAGCTTTGAGTGCTTCGTGCCTTTCTGCGAGCGCATCTTCATCAATTTCTATACCAAGGCCCGGTTTGTCTGGTACTTCCATGTAGCCGTCATTGAACTGCAATTTTCCACCTTTGATGATGTCGCCGTCAGTGTCAGTCCAGGGGTAGTGAGTGTCTGGCTGGTAGTTCAACTCAGGAGTCGCCGCGCAAGAATGAAGCATCGCCGCCTGCGACACACCCAATGAATTGTTTGAGTGACCGGAGAGTCCCCATCCCATCACTCGGCAGAGCACACCTGTCTCTTTATAGGCAAGGATGCCACCCCAATGGTGGTGGTCACCAAGGATCACATCTATGCCTTCGATTTGAGCGTTTGGCTTGACATGAGAAAACGCTGATACGCACATGTTCGACGCCGTCGGGATATCCGTGTGCTTTTTCACTTCAGCGTGGTCGGCAATACTGTCTGTCGGATCTTCGAGGTACTGCGGCTGATACTGCTCAATTTCTTTTGCGACGCGGATAGAAGTGTCGATTGTCCATACAGCATTAGGATCGATTCGAATTTCGTATCCATCTTGTTTTGGAAATCGTTTTCGCAACAGCCTGAATGTTTCAATATCAACATCCGGGTGGAAAAATCCACCTTTGATTTTTAGAGCCTTAAAGCCATATCGCTCAACGAATGCTTCCGCCTGTCTGACAAATCCTTCAGGATCCAGCGCTTCATCTGTCGAGATTTCACCCTGGCCATTCTCGTCTGCGAACTTGTAAAACAGGTACGCTGCCCATTCAACCCGGTCTCTCGCTCGCCCGCCAATGTAGTCGCATACTGGCATTTCCGCCTGTTTGGCGGAAGCATCCAACATTGCTGTTTCAACCGCCGACCAGCCCTGTGGAGATCCTTTCCAGCTGAGTCGTGCCTTTGTCATTTGTCGAGGATCGTGCCCCTCGATCCAGTCGCGGTTAATTTCTATTTCTGAAGTTTTGCCGCCGTGTGTTTCGCCAGCTCCGGTATACCCGTCATCGGTCATGATCTGGACGATAGTTCGTTCTCGATATGACTCATGGACTCCGGTGCTGTTGAGAAGCGGTTGGTCGTGAGTTGCAACTGGGGTGATAGTAAGTTTAGAAATTTTCATGTGACTCGATCTCAAAGCTAGATGGTCTAGGCGATGCCGCATTCTTTCAGTAACTTTCGGAATGTCAAAACAAAATAACATCTAATCGCCACCTATATCGACCGCTGCGGAACATTGACACGCATTTCGCTGCGGAGCACCATCGCCTGTACTTCAGGAAACATACTCCCTTGTAGCACCGAAATCCCATGAAAATCACCAATGTAACCGTCTTCCCACTGGTCAGTCAGCGCCCGGAACTCAGGGTCGGTAAACCGATACACCCGAGCTGGTGGGGTTATGACCAAACACTGATAAGGATCGACACAGAAGCTGGGAAATCCGGCTGGGGCTGCACCGGTGTTAGATGGGAGATGGCCGAAGCGACAATGAAGGTTCTCTGGCCACACCTGATAGGCGAGGATGCTCTCCAACCGGAATCAGTTACAGAACGTCTTCACCAGTGGACATTCTGGTATGGACGTGGCGGTGCAATCACGAGCTACATTGGTGCCGTTAACCACGCGCTGTGGGACATCCTTGGCAAGCACACTGGACTTTCGATTTCGCGATTGTTTGGAGGGCGGTACGTTGAAAAAGTGAAGCCCTACGCTTCGATGCTGTTTTCGTGGCCGGTCGATGAAATGGTCGGTAGCCTTGAGTCAGGTCTTGAACGTAATTTCCGTGCATTCAAGCTCGGGTGGGGCACGTTCGGCAGGGAGAGAGACCTTCGTCACGACGAGGAGTTGGTCAAAACAGCCCGTCAAACAATAGGCGACGATTCGGAGTTAATGGTCGACCCCGGAGGCTCAGACGTTTTCTGGCACGGTGACCTCAAATGGGCGACCGAAGCGGCCAAGATGCTGAAGGACTACAAGGTGACCTGGTTCGAGGAACCGCTCCGTGCCGATGACGTTGAGGGCTACAAGCGACTAACCGAAATATCACCGGTCCACATTGCTACCGGCGAGGTGATTCGAGGTCGATTGAACTTCGAACCGTTCATTAGTGAAAAAGCCTGTGACATTCTTCAACCAGACCAGACCATTTGTGGCGGACTCTCCGAGTCTAGGAAAATCTGGCAAGCTGCGTACGACAACAACGTACAGGTAGTCATGCACGGCTGGAACACCGCGGTTGGAGCAGCGGCAGATCTCCAATTATCTGCATCTATGCCGAACGGTCGCTACCTCGAATACTGGCATCCGGCGCCTTACGTAAGCGGCATTCTCGCAGAACCGCTCTTACTCGATGACGACGGAATGCTTCCTATCCCTGATGGTCCCGGACTTGGCATCGAGATCGATGAAGATGCCGTCGTCGCTCACGGACAAGGTGCCGAAGACTTCGGTGCCCTCTAAGCTCATACATCTCACTACAAAAAATCGGAATTATGGAGAATCAAATGGCAATCAACGGCAAGTGGCGATACGAAGATCTGACATGGCCAGAAATGAACCAGGCGGTTGAGGCTGGCCTTATCCCTGTATTGCCGGTTGGAACGATGGAGCAGCACGGTCCTCACCTGCCGGTGAAGATGGATCGCTGGACTGCGACCGAAGTGGCGAGAGCTGCCTCAGAACGACACCAAGACCGTCTGCTGTTCATGCCGCCGGTCGCTTACGGCTACACCACACATGTCATGGACTTTCCAGGATCAGTGACGATCCACCATGAAACGTTTATTCGGTACATCGTCGACATATTGAAATCGCTGGCGTATCACGGCTTCAGCAGGATCATCGTGATTAACGGTCATGGATCGAACATGCCACCTCTAGACCTGGCGTGCCGTCGTGCGAACGTCGAGACTGACGCGAATGTGGCGCTTACATCATGGTGGAACCTTACGGTCACCGATCCAGAGTTCATGAAGACCTGGCGCGAATCGGAATTCCCCGGTGGTTGCGCACATTCAGGCGAGGCAGAGACTTCGATGGCGCTTCACATGAATGCTGACCTCATTCAAATGGACAAAGCGGTCAACGAGGAGATCAAATTCCACGAGCACAAATCTCCTTACCACTGGGTCGATTTATGGGGTGAAGGCCCGGTATCAGTAATCTCATGGACAAGTGAATACACCGACTCTGGAATTTGCGGTGATGCTCTGCTCGCCAGCCCGGAAAAAGGAAAATTACTATTCGAGGAAGCAGTGAAGAACCTGATCGTGTGGTCGGATGAGTTCTACTCTAGAGAAGTGCTCACGAGGAAAGATCACCACACCACCCAGCCGCTTTCCGATCTGCCGGGGTAGCACTCAGCTAGGCGACATGATTCGGTGCCTAGTCGAACGTAATGCCCACTTTTACAGCACCATCAGTTCGCTCTCCGGCGACCTCGAACGCTCGATCAATTTCACTGATGTTTATTCGGTGCGAAATGATCGGTTCAACGTTGATTGCGCCAGATGAAATCAAGTCTGAAGCTTCGGAGTAGCTGGTAAGCCCAGGTTCGTCCTGCGACCCGAGGACGGTGAATACGTTCGCCCTGCTCTTAAACATTTGCGAGTAATCGAACGGGACACGATCGTCCGATTCGGGAAGACCAAACAGGACTACTTGTCCTTCGTCACGCACGAGGTGGAACGCCTGTGAAAGGGTCGGCGTCGATCCGACCGCTTCGATCACTAGATCGGCGCCGACACCATTGGTAAGATCCTTCACGGCAATTACGGCAGCGTCACCTGTGACATCTATCGATTCGTCCACACCGTACGAATGTCCGAGTTTTGTGCGCCAATCAAGCGGCTCTATTGAAATAATTCGCTCCGCCCCGAGTCGATTTAGAGTGAAGTCCCAGAACAGTCCGGCACTCCCCTGCCCAACGACAACGCACGTCTTGCCCTCCAGAGATTTCGGAAGCCGCTTAGCGGCATACACAACCGTGCCCAGCTGTTGCGCCAGTGTCACACTGTCGAGATCTACTGACGGATCGAGCTTGAGAACGTGAGCATCATCAACTGCTTGATAGTCAGCGAAGCAACGAGAGTTCCAAATATGAGGTGTCGTTAAGACGATATCTCCGACCGAGAATTTTGAAGATTTTGAGAAAACCACCTCACCCGCGGCTTCGTGACCAGGATGACCAGCCATTGCCGGGAATGCGTGCATCGCCCAACCAGTGTTGACCATGTGGAGGTCGCTGCCACAGATTGAAGCGGATCGAGTCTTGACCAGCACTTCGCCATCGTGAGTTGGTGGAAGACTGACAACGTCACACCTGACAACCCCGCGCTCAACCGCGATAGCGGCTCTCATTACGAATTCGTCGTCCATTCTTGTAAAACCTATGAGTACGCAGCGAGTTCGTCACCGTGGGCTTCCCACATTTCGTCGAACATTGAACGGATTGCACCGAGCGACAGAACCGCAGAGGTAAGTGGGTCGAGCGCAATAGCGTGGAACGCAGCTTCTCGATCCCCGTCGAGGATCGCCTGCGTTGCCATTTGCTGCACAGCCTGGTTCGATCGGCTAAGTGCAGCTAGCTGACCTGGTAAATCACCAACTGCCATGGGATGAAACCCGAGCTTGTCGATGAGAATAGGCACCTCGACGCTGCTCTGGTCAATTAGGTTGTCGATCAATCCAACGTTCGGCACGTTTCCATTGATCACCGTCGGCCGATCTGACTCCATCGCCTCGATGATTCGGCAGGCGTATTCCTCTGACCGTTCAGAGGTGAGTTTTCGATCAGTATTGGCATCTTCAAGCAGTTGCGTGTAGTGGTCATCGACACGTGTGGTGCGGCGTTTCAGATCCTGTCTAATTTGGTCGAGATTGAACTCGTCGATCGTCGCCTCATTTGTTCGGAAGTACGGGGTGTACTCAGACATATGGCGCGTCGATTCGGTAACGAAGTATCCGAATTGCTTCATCACCTCAAATCGAACTGTGTCGCGAGAGAATATTTCAGGATTCTCCATCGCTTCGAACAACTGCGGGTATGCGTCTTTACCGTCAACCTCGAATCGAAGGAACCATGCAAGGTGGTTGATTCCTGCAACCCATCCTTTCACTCGATCTTTTGACACGCCAACGTAGTCGGCAAGATCGGCAGTGGTGTGTTGCACGCTGTGGCACAAACCGATTGTTGGAACGTCTGTAGCTTCTGCAATCGCCCAACATGCGATCGCCATCGGGTTTGTGTAGTTCAGGAGAAGGGCGTTTGGCGCTAGGTCCTCGATGTCTTCGCAGATCTCCATAAGAACCGGAGCGGTTCTCAGTGCCTTGAATACGCCGCCTGGTCCAACTGTGTCACCCACTGATTGGTCGACGCCGTACTTCAAAGGAATTTCGATATCTCGCTCGTAGCTATCGCCCACTCGAATCGTGGCCAGCACATAGTCAGCCCCCGCAAGGGACTCTCGCCTGTTGGCAGTCGTTTCAATCTTAATGTTCGTACCAGTATCACGAGCCAGCTTCTCAGCGAACTTGCCCATAAGAGCCAGTCGCTCGGCGTCCGTATCCATCAGCGATACTGTCGAGTCTGAAAGCTCGGGGACGCAAACGATGTCCTGAAGAAGTCGCCGTGCGAACACCACACTGCCCGCACCGATGAGAGATATTTTTGCCACGCTTGATTCCTTTTCGAGTAATTGCGACCGGTCTTGGATTCGAGTTACGGCACGCTAGCACATGTTGTGAGCATCCGACTACTCATACCGCGGTGCGTGAAGCAGAAGTCCGTGTGGAAATTATTCGGCGAGACCTTAGATGGCGCCAAGCTCTCTGAGGATCGCCTGACCGCGGCGAATCGCGCGAGCATCGAATCTGGCTTTTGCGTCGAACATTCCGCCCGAGCTATTCGCCGAAACAAACGTATTTGAATTAGGCAAATCTCGTCGGAATCTTCTAGCAAACTTGTTCGGTTGAGGTTTGTCGGTCGAAACGAAAAACGCATCACCAATCCGCAGGAGTCGGATTCCAGCGTCATCGTCATGGCGTACTGCAATTTCTACGTTGCGTCGTTGGATGGTATCTACTGCTCCGTTCGCCGCCTGTGTGGCCAACAAAAGGCCCAATGCATGAACATCACGGGGCTGTCTTTCGGCGTGCGATGGATCGTCGTTTCCGTCCCACCAGTCGTAAGGTCGAATGTCATGAGATGGAGCCTGAGAGAAAAGCGTCAACCCACCGCCATTTTGCTCAACCGCCCACGCTGCGTACCCGGGGTAGTCTGCGGTCCATTGAGTTCCTGAACCTAGGATCGTTGCCGGGCATGCGAAATTAATGACCCGCGCAATACCACTCCCGTCAGCACGGTTGATCGCCATCACAAATAAGGCCTGGTTCCCGGGTCGTCCCGGACCTTCGGCGAAGGTTGATACATCGGGGAGCAATGTGCCGGTCGAACCCATCGAGGCTGGCTCAAGTACCCCGACTGCCATTCGAGTCGCGCCAGCTACCTGTTCAGGCAGAAATGCTCGATAGTTGGCGTATTGCGACTCATCTCTCCACAAAGGCGGACTCGTCGCGTTCCCTGTGGTTGTTAGCCATACTGAGGTCGATTCGATGTCAGCTGCATAAGCTACTGCGGCTTTGAGATCGCTTGCGATCTGCCGATTCAAGCCCCAGACGTCAAGGCTGACTAGTGCCGTCCTCACACCTTTTGATTCGAGAACAATCACTCGAGCGAGAAGATCATCGAGGATTCCGGTGGACGCTCTCGAACCGTGTTCAGGACCGTCGATAACGAATCCAACCGGGGGAGTGATAACCGCTCTCCCGGCACCTGCTCGAAAAAGATCAGGATCGGTTTTGCCTGCCATTTCCAGAACCATCAAGTGTCCAGTCTGCGAACCATTGAGCTGTCATCGCTCTTTCGCCTGCTAAAAATCAGTTAACCGATACTACCGGTTGTCGGCGCAAAATCGTGTGCTAATTTCGTGACCGGGTGGTACGCTCCCCATCGTTATCGATTACGGATCATACACGGAGAGTTGTAACCATGAGTTCGAACAAGAATTTTGAAATATTCGATGATGATTTCCAACGAATGCTTGGAAACGATCCTGAACTTGTTCAACTTGCCGACGGTCTCGCGTTTGCCGAGGGCGTTTGCTGGGTGCCGTACAAGAACAAGGTCATCGTTAGCGACATTCCGAACAACCGGATCGTTAGCTGGAGCGAGTCCGATGGATTTGGTATTTACCGAGAGCCATCTGGGTGTTCTAACGGCAATACGGTCGACCGGGAAGGTCGAGTGATTTCATGCCTGACCCGCGGACGAACCGTCGTACGCGAAGAACAAGATGGATCGATGACTACGATTGCCGATTCCTACAACGGCGGCAAGCTCACGTCACCAAACGATGTTGCGGTTAAGTCCGACGGTTCGATCTGGTTTACCGATCCTGATTACGGGTTCCTGCACCCGGAACTAGGGCATGGCGATAAGCCAGAGCAGGATCGCAACCGGGTATTTCGGGTCGATGGAGAAACCCTGGATATCACCATGGTGAGTGAAGATTTCGACAAACCGAACGGCATCACATTTTCACCAGACGAGTCGATTCTCTATGTCGGTGATACTGGCAGAACTCACGGCGAGTTTCGCCCACATAATCTAAGAGCTTTCGACGTCTATGGAGACAAACTTACCGATCCGCGACTCTTCGTAGACGTTGAACCTTATGTCCCTGACGGTTTCCGAGCTGACGTCGACGGCAATATTTGGGTTGCGGTTGGCGATGGAGTTCACTGCTACAACCCGGCGGGTAACTTGCTGGGTAAAATCCTCACCCCAGAAGTCTCAGCGAACTTATCGTTCGGTATGTCCGACAACCAGACTTTGTTCATTGCTGCAACCAGTTCGATCTGGAGCATAAAGCTAAATACTGCCGGTGCTACAAGACCGGCCGCCTAACAACTGAGAATTAATCCACATCTACTAGACCGACTTTCACGAGAAACACCTGTACATGACAGCTGAAAACAAAACATTTGAAAACCACCGATCCGAGACGCCACCAGAAGACCTGCGAATCGGAATTGAAGTTATCGACGATAAGTTTCTTGATCTGATAGATGCATATTCAGAAATAACTAAACACTTCACCGGCTGTGAGTGGGCAGAGGGACCTGTTTACTTCCCCGAAGGCGACTACGTTCTATGGTCGGACATTCCGAACAACCGCATCCTGAAATACGACGCTCAAACCAAGGACACAACGGTTTTCAGGGAGCCATGTAACAACACAAATGGTCACTATCGCGACCACCAAGGTAGACTTGTTTCGTGCGAGCACTCCGCAAACCGTATTTCTCGAACTGAAGCAGACGGAACGGTTCACACGCTTGTCGACAATCTAGAAGGCAAGAGACTGAACTCACCCAACGATCTCGTGGTGAAGTCTGACGGCACTATATGGTTCACAGACCCACCGTATGGAATCCTGTCGAATCGTGAGGGTAATCAACGCGAATCTGAACTCGACGGGAACTTCACCTACCGGTTCGATCCCGAAACAAATGATCTATCGGTTGTCGACAATATTGGAGATCGCCCAAACGGACTCGCTTTTTCACCCGACGAGAAGTTGTTCTACCTCGCAGACACAGGCGAACCACGTGATATCACCGTGTTCGATGTTGCTGATGACGGAAAAACTCTCAACAACCGACGAAAGTTCGCCGATGTGCGCCCCGGTGCGTCAGACGGCTTCCGAGTAGATGAGCTAGGCAACATTTGGACCAGCGCCCGGGATGGCGTTCAGTGCTATTCATCTAATGGCAAGCTGCTAGGGAAGGTACTTATCCCCGAGCAGGCGACCGCAAATCTCGTGTTTGGCGATCAGGATGGCAAGCGCATCTACATTGCCGGTGATACGTCGCTGTACTCGGTTCGAGTAAAAGTGGCTGGTGCTCACCATTACTGGTAGTTCAGTCCCGTTCAAAATCTGGGGACATTATCGGTTCGGCAGTGGCAATAAAGCCGGAACGCGCCGAGAATGTTTGGCAGAATTATTCGTATACTGCACAAATCACACACAGGCTGGAATGATATGAAGGTAGCTATTGGTGCCGATCACGGCGGTTACGAGCTGAAATCCGACATGGTGAAACTGCTCGAATCACTGGGACATGAAGTCGTCGACAAAGGCGCTCACGCGTACGAGGCCGAAGACGACTTCCCTGATTTTGCGGCTCCAGTTGCCGAAGCTGTTCAATCGCAAGAAGCCGAACGTGGCATTGTCATTTGCGGCAGCGGTGTGGGCGCAGCGATCGCAGCTAACAAGTTCTCCGGGGTTCGAGCCGGACTCTGTCACGACACATATTCAGCGGGTCAAGGTGTTCGCCACGATGACATGAATGTGCTCTGTATGGGAGCGCGTGTAGTGGGAGTCGCGCTTGCCGAAGATCTCGTGAAATCGTTCATGGCAGCGAATCTGGAAGCCAACGAACCCCGTTTTATAAGACGACTCGACAAAGTAACGGCAATCGAAAACGAGCAACTTTCGAAAGGCAG
>CEUN01067706.1_pt1 | contig 18821 bp, 16 predicted proteins | sample 361501 | NCBI WGS metagenome assembly CEUN01 (sample SAMEA2622801, study PRJEB7988) | marine metagenome | biome: marine biome (ENVO:00000447); feature: marine epipelagic mixed layer (ENVO:xxxxxxxxx); material: "saline water (ENVO:00002010), including plankton (ENVO:xxxxxxxx)" | depth 120 m | reverse complement strand
AACGTCGCCACAAAGGCCAAGGCCAACATCAGTGCAAATCGCCCGGGCGAAAACCAATCCGCCAACTCGCGCTTCGCATCCACCAGCCCCTCACTCATGCGGCTTCGCCATCGTCAACGGCCGGCGTTTTTTGCCGACACATCAGGACCGCGCAGGCAACAATTCCAATCATCGACAGGACCAACCCCGCCTGGAATTTGCGATCCACATACCGAATGACCACCTCGTGTTCTCCCTCCGGAACGGCCACCGCTTGAAACGCGTGATTTGCCCGCAGTAATTCCACGCTGTTGCCGTCCACCGATGCCTTCCAAGGATGATAGAAGTTTTGCGCAACCACCGCGATTGTTGGAACAGGTGAGTTTACTTTGAACTTTACCTCGTGTGCCGTGAACGATGGTTCGATCACTTCCGCCTCCTGCGATGCTTCTGCCTCCACCCTGTCCTTCACCTCCGGACGCAGGAATACTTCCTTCGATGAATCCCAGTCCGGTTGCGACATCCGATCGATCGTATTCGTCGGCCCGATAAACACCGGCGCTTGCCCCGCCGTGATCAACGGACGTGCGGTCAAACGTTCCTGCCAATCCATGAACCGGGTGGGCGAGCTCAGATTTCGAATGGCCAGAAAGTCTGCGAGGCCCGGCATGGCGTTCGTCGTGCCCAGCCGATAAAGCAAGGTCTCGACTTCCTTCTTTTCCGGGAACCACATCGAGAAGAAGCCATCGATCTTCGCGACCCCTTCGGGCAGGTTGAGATTGCTGTAAAGATCCAAGCGATTCTGGATGAAGTTTTCCTCCACGGTGGACTGCTTTCGGAAGTTGTTTTGCATCTGGGTCAGGCCCAGCAGCATCACTCGCTCGCGGCCTTCGATGACACCCGGCGCCAAGCGGCCAAGTGTCGGATTCTCGCGGGTGTAGTTCGAACGTTTGATCGTCGGAGCGAGATTCGGTTGATGCCCTTTCAGGTCGAACCACAACACGATCAACACCCCGATGGAGATCAATGTTCGTAGTTTTGCCAGCGAAGCATTCGCGACGCAGAGAAGCGCACCGGCTACCAAGGCAAACAGCAGAATTCTCGCTTCCGCGTTCTGATAGGCCTCCGCTGGATGCGCTAGCTCGTCCGGCTTGGCGCCGATTAACCAGTAAACCGTCATCAACAATGCGCCGATGACCATCGCCGAGATCGCCAGGTTCTGTGCCTCCTGCTTCGGCCGCTGCAACCCACGCGCTCCGTACGCGGCCAGTAACGGAAGCGCAATCGTCGCAATCACAATGAACTTCACCGGGAAGCGCATGAACTGCAGGGGAATCACCTGGGCCACTGCCGGATAAACCGGCGTCTTGTCGCCCATTCCCAATACCAGCGCTCCTACAAATGCGATGGTCAGAAAAACCGTCATTCTATTTCGTTCCCTCATCAGGGCAATCAACGCCAGCCACAAAATTCCCACACCAGCGTAATACGAATGTGTCCACCCCTGGCCAATTTGTGACCACGCGCCAGTCGCGCTGGTCTGCATGTGAAATAATGGAACGAAGAAATTGGCCCAGCCCAGCAAAGGAATCGGCCAATCGATGAACTCCGATTCACCCGTCCGCGGCGAATGTGCCAGCATGTCCATGAAGGGAAGCAGCTGAGGCGCGGCCAACAGGGAGATCAGCCCGACAACCGATCCGAACCGCAGAATGATTTGCCTCGGAGAGGCAGTGATCTCCGAACCTTCCTTCCGTGTTTCCAGAAGATCCAACAAGGCGATCGCCGACAACATCAACCACGACAACAGAATGATTTCCGGCGCGCCGGACAACATCTGCGTCCCGCCCATCAATGCAGCCCCCCCAATCCAGCGACCGCCTTCCTGCCACGCACGTCTTGCGAGCAGCCACACCCAGGGCAGGCAACCAAGCGCCGCGATGTTGTTCGGCCACATCAGGCAATGTTGTGTCAGACCATTGAACGCGAACGCCAAGCCGGCAACCGCCCCGGCCAGGTTATTCCCCGTCCAACGCCGCGCCAAAAAGTACATGCCCAGCCCGCCTGCGAATTGATGCAGCAGACAGAAAGCACCCAGTGACCACGTCAACGGAAACAACAGGTAGAAAGTCGATCCCGGATACATCGTCAGCGTGTTCCACTGCGCCATGAACGGAAGCCCGCAATCGTTGAGCGGATTCCACAAGGGCATCGTTCCCTCAAACACGCTGGCCTTGTGATAATGTGCCAGCGAATACCCGAACACCGCGTAATCCTTCAGCACAAAGGTGCCGTCTCCCACGATCGCATCCGGATACGTCACCAGAATGAGCAGGCCCAGCAAGCCCGCGAAAACCTTCGGTGTCAGCTTGGTCTCGATCACCTCCGTTGCCGTGCCATTGCCGGCATCCGCCGTGGCTGGATTGGTGGGTTTGCTTTTCTTCGACACGTTCCGCGGAATACATGTGTCTGCCCGCGAATAATTCCAAGCACCAATTCCTCCACCAAAATATCCAGGACAAATATATGTAACATATGTGACAAGTTTACGTCCGTTATCCAAACTCCGTGCTAGGCTTCCAAGCGTGAAACCGAAGAGCGAAGAACTGTTGAACATGTTGCTGTTTACGGCCGACATGATGTTGCAGCCGACCTTTCGAAACCTGAACCAGTCCTATGAAGGCTGGCTCTATCGCGAGGGATTGATGCGGCGCGTCAAACGTCTGGAGAAGGCAGAGTTGATCGAACGTGATTCGCTTTCCGAAGACGATCGAATCTTCCGGCTCACCGCTGCGGGGAGGATCCGAGTCCTTGGCGGACGCGATCCGGAAGAACGTTGGAATCGAAAGTGGGATGGTAGTTGGCGGATGATTCTCTTCGATATTCCGAACACGCAGAATTCCGAACGCGTCAAGCTCTGGCGTTATCTGCGCAATCATCATTTTGGTTGTCTGCAAAACAGCGTCTGGACCACGCCCGATCCTCTCCAACAGGAAGAGGAAATCCTTGCCGACGGCAAGGTGAACGCGGGTTCCCTGTTGCTTCTGGACGCGCGCCCATGCGCGGGTGAATCAGACGGTGAAATCGTCGATACCGCCTGGGATTTCGATCGGATCAATGAGCGCTATCGCAAGTTGGAGAGCATCCTCAAGCAGCGACCGAAAGGAGGCATCACCTCAGAGGCAAGCTCGGATCAGATGCGGGAATGGGCACGGGACGAACACCACGCCTGGCTCGATGCCGTGCAGGGTGATCCTCTGCTTCCCAAGACACTTCATCCCAAGGGCTATCTCGGTCCGAAGACGTGGCAGAAGCGGAAGACCGAATTTGCGGCCGCTGGATCCCAGATTCGAAAGTTCACAATCGAGTAGCGGCTACGTTTTCTTTCGGAAAGCTTGAATTCTAGCATGTACATGAGCGTGAATCTCCCAGACGGTTAGCCGATTAGAGCAATTGATAAACTGTTTGCGTGTATCCATGGGACAAACGAGGCCAATCCCGAAAACGAGCGTCATCTCCCCCAACCAACCCACTGGGCTGTCCACTACACAAATCTGTTGGCGACAGTTTCATAACACCTCACAGGGGTGACATTGCCAGTAGACGGGGGTAAGCGAAGCGCCACCCCCGGTTGGATTCGCTCAGAATATGCACCTCGGAGGGTGTGCCACAGAACCCGCGGTTATTGGTGCGATCCCTTCGGGATCGAGGCAGGCGCCACGAACAAACATTGGGATGACATTTGGATTTTCAGTCGCAGCCATGATTGATGCAACTCTTCCAGGGATTTGGCAGTCATCCGATCGCAGGAATTCTTCGCACTCCTCGATGTTGTCCGGGTCGGCCGTGCATAGAGCCATCTACGTGAGATGCGCGCGAGCGGATTGGTCGAATTTGCATTCTTCAATTCGCCGCATGCACTCCATATGCGTGAACATCAGCTGAGACGCATTGTTCGTCGCAGGGAGATCCCTGCAGGCATGGATTGCGCCAGTCGTGGCTCTTCGTCGGGGAAAACGAATTCCGCGCCCAAGTCGGCCAATAGTTTTCTGGCTTTGTCAGCTGACCGTTTGCCAGCTGTGTATTGAGTCTCACAAAAATGGATCTTGATCCTGCGAAGCACGAGAGCGTTGAGATGCTCGTGAAACGAGCCAATACTCGTATACGTCGGCGACCAATCTCCGTGGTATGCGGATTCAGTGTGATCGAAGAAAACACACCCGTTACCGGGCTCTTCGCAATAGACCCCGGCAAAGACCTCCCCTCCTCCTTCACGAAAAAAGTCGCCTGCCGTATCGCTTGAACACTATCGCGCGGGCTCCAATCGCGCCGGTGGAGGCGAGACCGGATTATTGAACCAGAAAAGCATGGGATGAACAGCTGTTCATTCGATCACAAGCGTGGCCAGGCAACCGGTGGCTTTGGATGGGTCGTTAAGGCAAACGGCACCGGAGTTGATCTTCGGGCGGGGTTCGCCTCGCAGTTGGAGGGGGTGTTCGGATTTCAGCTGCGCAGCGTATTCCTCGAAGGATGCACAGCCGGAGTTCTTCAAGGCGGCTTGGCCGACGAGTTCCATTTTACCGGAACGGCCGGGTGCCGTGCGGCGCATGAGTTCGATCATGAGGCGGCCCATGGTGTTTCGGGCGTTGAGTTCCACCACGGGGTGGATTCGCAGTTCGCCGTTCGATTGTCGGTATACGAAGGCGTCAATCCCCATAGGGCCTTGGAATCCCGTGTCGGCGATCAGATCAGTGAGAATTTCTGCGAGTGCCACATGTAACTCGCCCAGCAAATCACGTGAACGGTCGCGGAGAATTCCGGCCACGTCATCCGTGAGTCCTTGTGCGAACCGCGGAGTCCAGATGGATTGCTGGAATTGACCGCGCTTGTCATTGCGCATTTTCACGAGTCCAATCTTTTTTACCTGTCCTTCTTCGGCGTCGAATTGGAAAGAGAAGTCGAGTGCGCGTTCCAGCCAGGGTTCGATGACGACGCATTCATCGGCCAGCGTCCGTCCCAGCCATTTGTGCTGCGCAGGTGTTATCTCAGGTTCCCACAGGCGTAGTTGATTGCTGCCGGCGACACCGAAAGCGGCTTTGGCGACAACGCGTTGATGTCCTTGTTGGCGAATGGCTTCTATTTCGGTGAGCGCTTGGGATACCGAATGAGCAGTGCGGCTGATCTGTTCCGTTGTGCAGAGTCTCGAGCACGTCAATTCGTCGCTGTCGAACTCCTCCAATACGCGTTTCAGGATCGGCTGCGTGCAGACTTTTGAGAAGAGCGATTGGAACCGCGGTTCCCATTCGTCTCCGGTCGCGGGTAGATTACGGGTGATGTTCTCGAACAGCGGCTCCAGAACTTTCAGCGCATCCGGACTCCAGGCCCATGGCCGAAGATCAGAGAGCTTGCGTGCTCGAAGATCCGATTCTTCGGGGATGTTTCCATCCTGCAGTTCGACGAACTCCGGAATCTCGAATCCCACCTGTTTGAGTTCCGCGAGAAATCCGCTCCGCGGTCTTTCATTCACCAACACGACGTCGTCCCGTCGCGCGAAGAACATCGGCAGGGTTTCGAGATCGCAGGCAAGTGCGGCTTGTTGCTTGTTGGGTTCGAAGCCGGACCGCGCCAGGTAGGACTCGGCGAAGGGATTGAAGAGATGGACGCTGGGTGTGCGGCCCTTGGATTTGGAATAGATATACAACTCATCGATGAAGTCCGGATCGATGCCCGCGTCCAATCGGCCCTGTGCATTGAAGGGTTCGGCCTTGGCGCGGCTCGGCGAGAGCGGATGTGCGAGCTGTCGCTCGAACGCGGCCCAGTCGCTCAGGTTGGGATCTTTCCACTTTTGAAACCAGTTCAGGCCGTAATTCACGTGTCCGATTTCGTCCTGATAAATCCGATCGAGCAAAGCGCGGGTGGATTCGTCACCGATGCGCGCGAACTGATCGGAATAGAATCGCGTGTAGTCGAGGTTCGCCTGTTCGAAGGTGAGCGAGAGGCGGCTCACGTAATCCATCGGGGACTCCACGGTCGAGATCGTGCGCCAGAAATAATCGTTCACGTCGTGCTCGCCGAATTCGATCCCCAGCTGCTTCAAACGCCGCATATACATCCGCGTGTGTTGCTGTTCTTCCTTCAAGGTCTGCACGACGCCGGATCTGAAGATCCGGGGTGCATCGGGAAACTTCAAAAGCACGAGCGCCATGAGTTCGGTGGCGAGCAATTCGTGATTGGCAAAGAAGTGAAGGAGCTTGGCGCGTCGCCGTTCATCCTCGAGTCCGGAGGTTCCGGGGAAATCAAATTTCCCCGGACTCGCGCGGAACTGAAGGTTCGTCGGGCGGCCTGGTTGAGCCGGTGTGTCCAAGCCCGTTCCCGGCCGGTCGTCTTCCAGAGAATCCGGCCCACTCAGCTTGTCTTCCAGCGTGTCCGCAAAGAGCACGCGCTCGGCGAATTCACGCACCTGCACGCGCAAAGCTCAACATGGTCGGAATCAATTGTCAGCCGAACTCCTCGCTGCTCCAACGCTCGCCACTGCGCATGACCTTGTAGGGTTGATCGATTTCGTCGCAGGATTTCACGAAGAGATCAGGTTCGACGGTGTTGAATTCGAACATCTCGAAATGACAGGGCATCACGATCTTCGTCTTGATATCCTTGGCGAGCCGCGCGGCTTCGAGTCCATCGAAATTGCCGGCGACGCGGCGCCCGGGTTCGTCGCCGTTGATGGGAAGTATCGCGACGTCCGGCCGAAAAAGACGGACGCCCTCGGCGAGCCCGGGATACCACCTACAATCGCCGGAGTGGTAAACGCGCCATCGGCCGATATCGAAGACGTATCCGAGAAACTTGTGATGTCCGCGTTCGTCGCGCTCGAGTTTGTTGTGTGCCGCGGCAATTCCGTGAACGTTTATTCCCCCGCTGCGCTGCGTCCGGTCTGCGTCAATCCCAATGAACCGCTCCGGATCGTTGTGTTCACTGAGTCTGGGCGGGCTGACCCCGCGATTGGCCTCCGGCAGAATGATTTTGGTTGCGGGGTTGACGCTGAGAAGCGGGTCGAGCGTTTCCGGATCGAAATGGTCGGTGTGATTGTGGCTGGAAGTGATGAGGTCGATGAAGTCCAGGCGTTCAGGTGCAATAACCCGCTCGGTCATGCGAACGTGCGGCTTGTCCGTCTCGGCGTATTTCTTCGTGAGCGAATCCGAGAGGTAGGGATCAATGAGAAGATGCTTGCCGCCGGATTGGACGAGGAATCCGCTCTGCCCCAGCCACCAGATCGACAGCTCACCGAGGCCGCGTTTGACGCGGACGTCCTCAAGAAACGCGTCGTCTTTCTGAACGGCCTCGATCACTTGAGATGACCGGTGACCCAGAGGACGCCGTTGGCGAGCACGTTGATGAACGGTGTTTCCTCGAAGGTGGCATCGCTGTGCCCGTAGGTGGTTCCAAACACACGTGCCTTGCCAAACTGATTCACCCAGAAGACCGGATGCGCCTTCTTGGTTCGTTCACTCACGGATGTCGCCAAAGGCTTGGCGTTGGGCCAGACCTTGTCGATGACATAGAGCTCATCGCTGGGTGTCACCCAGTCCTTCGGAAATCCTTTCATGACCGGATGATCGGGTGCGGTCACTTTCACCGGATACTCGCTTTTGTGTTCGTGGCGAAAGCTGGTGACACCGAGAAACTTCCGCCAATCGTCGATGGTCGCTCCACGATAGGTGTGCATGGCGCAATGAATCACGAGCGCGGGCGTGCCATCGTGATGTGCCTTGGTGACCTTGCGGATATATTCAGGATCAATGGTGTTGGCGAAGCATTCGTTGTGGATCACCACGTCGTAATTCTTCGCCCAGTTCGGATTGTCGTAGAGTTTGATCTCGCCTTTTGTCCCGCGGCCACCGTCGTGAAGAACGGTCCACTTCATGTTGGCCTTCCTGGAGATGCCCTCGGTCAACATCTTGCTCTGGAAGAAGTAGTTGTGACAACAGCCGCCAGTGACCACGAGCGCGCGAATGGGTGTTGCCGGACCGACCTTCGGCACAGCGGGCTTCTTGCGTTTCTTCTTGTTCTTGCCTTTTTCTCCGGCGGAAAGGTCTGTGGCGAAGAACGAAAGCGCACACGCCAACGCGACGAGAAATGAGGTGGCAATTTTGCGTTGATCGAAATCCTGCATGGCGCGAGAGCCTAAGCAGGCGCACCGCAGTGAGGAAGTAGATTCGGCTGTACCGCCTCGATCCGCCACCGATCCCCATTCACCTCCATGTGATGATTACGCAATGATGTCTTCCACCACGTGGCCGTAGACGTCGGTGAGGCGGAAGTCGCGTCCGGCGTAACGGTAGGTGAGGCGCTCATGATTGAGGCCCATGAGGTGGAGAAGCGTGGCGTGGAAGTCGTGCATATGCACCTTATCCTTCACCGCATAGTAGCCAAACTCGTCTGTCTCCCCGTAAGCAATGCCACCTTTTACGCCGCCACCGGCGACCCACATCGTGTATCCCTGAGGATTATGGTCACGTCCGTTGGAGCCTTGCACGATTGGGGTGCGGCCAAACTCTCCGCCCCACGCGACCAGGGTGTCTTCGAGCATGCCCCGTTGTTTCAGATCCGCCAGCAGGCCGGCAATGGGAAGGTCGACCGCTTTGCTGTTCTTGGTATGGCCGCCAACCAGATTGGAATGCTGATCCCACACGTTGGCGGTGTTGACCTGGATGTAACGGACGCCGGCTTCGGCGAAGCGTCGTGCGAGCAGGCATTGGCGGCCGTAGTTGTCGGTGGCCTTTTCGCCGATGCCGTAGAGTTGCTTGATGTGGTCAGGCTCCTGGTCGATACCGATCACGGGAGGCGCTGCGCTTTGCATGCGGAAAGCGAGTTCCATCGACTGGATCATGCCTTCGACCGGCGCGTGTCTGGTTCGGCGCAGGTGTTCTTCGTTCAAGTTGCGGAGGAATGCCAGTTTGCGGGATTGAAGATCTTCGCCACCCTTGCCATTCAGGAATCGGAAACTGGCCTTGCTGGCGAGCTTGCCGTTCGCGCCGATTGTGGTTGCCTGCGTCGATGCGGGAAGAAATGCCGCACCGTAATTCCTCGGACCTCCGTGACCGGCCGAAGGACTGATGCTCACGAATGAGGGAAGGTTTTCGTTGGATCGCCCCAATCCGTAACTCACCCAGGCACCCACCGAGGGGCGAACGAAGTTATCCGTGCCGGTGTGGAGCATGCAGACCGCCTGGCCGTGGGATTGCCCCTTGCTCTGCATCGAGCGGAGAACGCAGATGTCGTCGAGGTGTCGGGAGACGTGCGGGAAAAGTTCACTGCCCCACAGGCCCGCCTGGCCATGCTGTTCGAACGTCCATGGAGATCCGAGGAGCTTGGCCTGGGTGGTGGAGGTCGGATCGAGATTCTTGGCCGGTGCAAATGGCAACCGCTCCCCGCTGCGTGCCTGGAGTTCCGGCTTGTAGTCGAAGGTATCCACCTGCGAGGGCCCGCCATGCATGAAGAGGAAGATCACGCGCTTGGCCCGGGGAACATGGTGCGATTGCAGTGATCCGCCATCTGCCAGACCGGCGAGCGCGAGTGCGCCGAATCCGCCGGCCGCACGTTGAAGCATCGCCCGCCGTGAGAGCGTCGGGGCATCGAAATGATTACAGGCGGTTGAGGCCGGATTCATCGGTGTCAATCAAGGAACAAGAATTCAGTGGAGACAAGGAGCAAGTGCGCGAGATGGCCAAGTGCCTCATCTCGATTCATCTCCGAATTGTTCATGATCTGGAAGAGGAATTCGTTCGCACGTTGCCCCTCGATGTAACCGGGCTGGCGGCTGAGGATTGCGTTGTAGAGGTGCTTGATCTGATCGATTTCTGCGCTCTGCTCGGCAGCTTCCCTGCCAATGACATCGGCCTGCTCGGTAAAGAATTCGTTGTTCAACAGGTAGAGCGCCTGGGTGGGAACGGTCGTCGTGGCGCGCGTGCCGCTGACGAGATCCGGATTCGCTGCGTCAAAGAGCTCGAGTTCGGCCACGAGGTTGTTGCGAGCGATGGGCAGGTAGACCGTCCGAAGTGTTTCCTTGGAAAAGCTCATGGGCTTGTCCAGGTCCGTTCCATACTTCGTTGCGGTCGAAGTGCCCGGCTTGGATGCCAGGCGTCCGGAAAGGAACAGCACGCTGTCCCGGATCTCCTCGGCAGTGAGGCGTCGGCGATTCCGGCGGCTGAAATATTTATTTTCCGGATCTGCCTTTTCGACGGCAGCCGAGGCAATCGCGCTCTGCTGATAGGCGCGGCTGAGAACAATCTTGCGAATGAGTTTCTTGAGTGAGCCTTTGTTCGCCCGGAAATCTGCTGCCAGGTGGTCGAGCAGATCGGGGTGGGTCGGAGGAGTGCCGAGCCTGCCGAAGTTGTCAACGGACTGAACGATTCCGCGGCCGAAAAGGTTGTGCCAGATGCGATTCACGATCACGCGATCCAGCAGCGCGTTGTCTCGGCTGGCCATCCATTCCGCGAGTTGAAGCCGGCCGCTTTGACCTTCGGCAATCTTCGGCGCTCCGCTGGCGTGAACCACCTTCGGGAAGTTCCGGCGAACCTTCTTGCCCAGGCGGCTCACTTCACCGCGAACGCGGAGATGTATGTCTGCTGCATCAGTTGCATCACGTGGAACCATCGCGACATCCGCAGTCTTCAGCTCCTTGATCAGCTTGCTGAGTTCGGATTTCAACTGCTTTTCCGTCATGGTGAAGAGGGAATCCGATCTGCCCTTGGTTGCTTCCGCAATCGCGCGAGCTTCACGCTTGATGTCCGTCACGGCCACGAACTGAACGGCATCGACGATCAGGAAGTCCTTCGTCCCTTTGCTTTCGATGATCAGGTTTGCCCGTCCGCCTTTCTCGAACTTGAACCGTCCGATCGGCTGAAAGAGATCGGCGATCGCGGGTTTTCTGGTCTGATCGAGCGTGACGTGTCGGATCTTGTCCCAGGCCTCGATGGTAATGGGTATGTTGTTCGCGCGGCGTCGATCGGAGCTGTAAGCAACGCGAACTTCGTAGAGACCATTCTCCGGAAGACTCGCCCGAAACACCGCGCTGCTTTCCCCGGTATCGGCGTCGTGAACGATGTATCCGTCTCCAAAGCGTTTCGGATTCAGCTTGGACTTTCTCCACTTGCCTCTGAGTTCCGCGTCGGCTTCGTCGTAGATCACGCCGGCGAAAGGAAGCTCGTCCCTGGCCGCCTGGCCGCCTGCCTTCTTCTTGAATTGCCGTTCAACCGTCAGGCGCATGGCGAGTTCGAGCCGCTTTACCTTGGCCGCGGTTTCTGAACGTTTCGGTTCGGCCACGGGCAATGCTTCCTCCACCCAACTGGCGACGTTCACACAACCGTTCCGCGTTCCGAGGACGACCTGCGTTGAGCGAAAGATCCCGGCCATCGCGTAATAGTCCTCCTGCGAGATGGGATCGAACTTGTGATCGTGGCAGCGGGCACAACCCATCGTGAGGCCAAGGAATGCGCGGCCGACCGTATCGACCTGTTCGTCTGCAACGTCGAGCCGGAGCTTTTCCTTGTCGCGTTCGGTAAGCATTTTCGGCCCAAGAGCGAGGAAGGTGGAACCCACGAGCTGATCGTGTCGTTGCCGGTCGCTCTCCCATGGGAGAAGATCGCCCGCGATCTGGTGGCGGACGAAGTCGTAGTAGGAACGATCACTGTTGAACGACTCAATGACGTAGTTGCGATAACGCCAGGCCTGGTAGTAGGTGAAGTTTCGATCGCCTCCGTTGGAATCCGAGTAACGCGCAACGTCGAGCCAATGACGGCCCCACTTTTCACCGAAGGCCTGCCGGGAAAGCAGATCGTCCACCACCGTGACAAATGCACTCTCCGATGGGGCCTTCTGAAAAGCTTCGATTTCATCGGGTGTGGGAGGGAGGCCGGTGACGTCGTAGTAGACACGTCGCAACAGTGTGTTCGGCGCAGCGTCGGCCACAGGTTCGAGTTTCTGGGAGTGGAGATCGGCGAGGATGAATTTGTCTATCGAACCGCGTGACCAATTGTCGTTGCGAATGACCGGAGGCGCCTGTTGTTGAAGCGGACGGTAGGCCCATGATTTGCGGGCCTCCTCGTAGTTGATCTCGGTTTTACGAACTGCGCCGGCGAGTGCAGCGTCCCTCGGATCAGGTGCCCCCATTGCAACCCAGCGTCTCAACGTCTGGATCTCCGCTTCCGGCAATCGTGCCTTGGGGGGCATCTGCAGATCTTCATCTCGATAGTCGATTGAATGGAGCAGCAGACTTCGGTCGATATCTTTTGGAAACAGGGCCGGCCCACTATCGCCTCCGAATTCCCAACCGGCCTTGCGATCGAGCCAAAGGCCGCCCTTGCGCTTGCCCGCCTGCTCGGAATGACAGTCGTAGCAACGCGCGACAAGGATTGGGCGAACCTTGTTTTCAAAGAACTCCACACCCGTTTCCGCTCCGGCTTGAAGACAAGAGGGAAGCACGGCAACCAGTAACAGTTGTGCTGTTCTCAACATGGGTTCGGCTCGGCCAATCAGACCGGGATACCAAGATATATACGGATTGTTCGAGGATGGATTCAAGGATGGAGGTTGTGCGGCGCGGGCAGTCGGCTCAGCACCAAAACATCCTGCCAAGACTCGAATCAGCCTGATCCCTTGCGACCTGTATAAATGAGAGCAGCCGGCGCCCAGCATGTGTTGAGGGGCGTTCGTTTCCAGGATGGAATTTGGGAACGCGCTGCGGAGGTTGAATTTAAGGAGGCTTACGCCAACACCTCTTGAGCCACGTGTCCGTGCACATCGGTCAGGCGATAGTCGCGGCCGGCGTGGCGGAAGGTGAGGCGTTCATGGTCGATGCCCATGAGGTGAAGGAGCGTGGCGTGGTAATCGTGGTGATGCATGCGCTTCTCCACGGCTTTGAATCCGAAGTCGTCCGTGTTGCCGTAAGCGTAGCCGCCCCGCGTTCCACCGCCGGCCATCCAATACATGAAGCCATGCGGGTTGTGGTCGCGCCCATTGCCGTTTTCGCTGACCGGAGTACGGCCGAACTCTCCGCCCCAGATGACCAGGGTATCGTCCAGCATGCCACGTTGCTTGAGATCGCTGAGGAGCGCGTGGACGGGTTGATCAATGGCCAGCGCGAGTTTGCGCGTGCTGGGATCGTGATTTCGGTGCGTGTCCCAAGGCTGGCTGTTGCCATAGTAGACTTGGGTGAAGCGAACACCCCGTTCGGCGAGGCGACGTGCCAGGAGGCAGCCATTGGCGAAGTGGCCCTTGCCGTAGGCGTTGCGGACGGTTTCGGGTTCGCGATTAATGTCGAAGGCGTCGGTCGCAGCGAACTGCATGCGATACGCGGTTTCCATCGCAGCAATGCGTCCTTCGAGCGCCTGGTCTGCTCCCCCGCGCGCCGCGAGGTGCTCGGCGTTCAATGACTGCAGCAGGTCCAGTTGCTTGCGTTGCTGTTTCGCCTCAAGCACGCCATTGTGCAGCCAGGGAATCATCTGCTTCGGGTCGAGCTTGGAATGATTGATGTAAGTGCCGGCGTGTTTGCTGGGGAGGAACGCGCTGTTCCAGAGGATCGAAAAACGCACTGGTTTGCCGGGACAGAGGACGATGTAGCCGGGCAGGTTTTCGTTTTCGCTGCCCAGTCCATAGGACATCCATGCGCCCATGGAAGGCACCTTGGGCGTCATGGTGCCGTTGTTCATGAGCAACAGGGCCGGCCCGTGGTTGGGATTGTCGGTGTAAAGGGAACGCATGACGCAGATGTCATCGGCGTGGCGCGAGGTCAATGGAAGCGCATCGCTGATTTCAAGTCCGCTCTGTCCGTGGCGGTCGTAATTGAAAGGCACGCTCAGCAGGCCACCGGTCGGGCGTTCGGTGCGGAGGTTCACGCCTTCGGGCCGTTGTCCGGCGTATTTCTGTAGCGCCGGTTTTGGGTCCATGAAGTCGGGTCCGAAAGGTCCGCCATTCATGAAGAGATGAATCACGCGTTTGGCCCGCGCGGGAAAATGAGCGCCGATGGTCGCACCTGGAGCTGCGCCAAGGGTGCCGGCCAGGCCGATGGAACCCATGCCTGCACCGAGGGTCTTGAGTGCGTCGCGTCGATTGATGGGGAGTGGTTCGTGCATGCTTAGTCCACAAAAAGAAACTCGTTGCCACCGAGAAGCGCCTGGGCGTAGTGCGTCCATTGCGCGGGATTCTTGTCCGATTCGGCGAGGTATGCGCTGGCGATCTGTTGTTCCTTCGCCGTCGGGGCGCGTTGATAGAGGAGTTCGTAGGCGTATTGAATTCGTTCCGGTTCAGGCTGTTCGAGGATGCGTTTCGCCAATGCTTCGGCCTGCCGTCGGATGAAGGGGCTGTTCAGCGTGAACAACTGCTGCAGGGCGGTGGTTGTCACGTTTCGGGTCGCGGCGTGTGCGGTGGGGTCGGGGAAGTCATGCGTGGTCAGCATCTTGTCGAGGTCGCGACGGTTGATCTTGCCGTAGAGCGTACGTCGAAAATTGTTGGTTGCCTTGAGGTCCCCGGATGTTCCACCGACCGTCAGGTCGAGTTTGCCGGCTACCTGCAGGATGGCATCCCGCCAGGCTTCAATGTCCAGCCGCTGACGCGGCATGCGGGCAAGCAGGCGATTGTCCGGATCGAGTTCCGTGGCTTGCGGATTGGATGACGATTGCTGCCAGGTCCTGGAGAGCATGATTTCTCGATGCAGCCATTTGATGGACCAGCCGTTCTCAACGAATCGCGCGGTCAGGTCGTCGAGTAGCTTGGGATGGCTTGGCTTGTCGCCCAAACTGCCGAACTCAGACGGCGTGGTGACCAATCCCTTGCCAAAGTGATGTTGCCAGACGCGATTCACGATGACGCGAGCCGCGAGGGGCTTGGCGGTATCGGTGATCGCGTGCGCAAGTTCGAGGCGGCCACTGCCGTTCTTGAATCCGCTTCCGACATCGGGTGAATCGGCAAAGGCAGAGAGGAATCGGCGCGGAACGGTTTCACCGGTGACGTTGGGATTGCCCCGCTTGTGAACCGGCAGGTTGCGTGCCTTGCCCATGCGATAGTCAAGCATCGTGCCGTGCCCCTTGGTCTTGGGCAGCACGAAGAGCGCGGCGTCGGCAATGCCGTTCACCGTAGCCATGTTGTAATGCGGAGTTGCCTTCATGATCGCGGCGATCTTCGCATTGAGCTTCGCTTCCTGTTCTTTCAGATCCTTGGGTTTCTTTTTCTTTAAGGCCTTGATCTGCTCCTTGATCTTGGCGACCTCTTCGCGCGCTTTTTTGACCGGAACCCAGAGTTCTTCGGCCATCGTCGGACGATCCGCGATGCGCACGCTCGCGAAGACGCCGGCAATCGCATAGTAATCCTGATTCGTGATCGGATCGCTCTTGTGATCGTGACAGCGGGCACACGCGAGCGTCAGTCCCAGGAAGGTCCGACCGAACGCATCGACGCGTTCCTCCCATTCATCGGCCACCGTGCCCTTGATGATTTCTGGTGGGAGTTGGAGTTCCTTCCAATACGTGGGACTGAGACCCAGGAAACCCAGCGCGGCATTCTGCTTGGGATCGACTTTCGGGAGGAGATCATTTGCCAGTTGCCGGTGCACGAACTCCGAGTAGGGCATGTCGCGATTGAAGGCGTCCACCACCCAGTCGCGATAGAGCCAGGCCGAGGCGGTCGAATCCAGCCAGCTGGCCGTCGTGTCCGTGTAACGGGCAAGATCCAGCCAATGGCGTCCCCAACGTTCGCCGTAGTGTTTGGATTTCAGGAGTTCATCAATCCTCAGTTCAAAGGCGTTTGGCCGTTGGTCGGCCTCAAACGCTCGAACTGCCTGGGGTGTGGGAGAAAGTCCGATGAGGTCAAAGTAAGCACGGCGCAACAACTCGCGTCGATTGGCAGCGGAGGCGGGCTTGAGCTTGGCTGATTTCAATTTACCCAGAACGAAGCGATCGATTCTGCCGGGTGTGTTTACTTTTGGCGGCTCCACTTTCCGCAAGGAACGGAACGACCACGGGCGTTTTCCTTCGCTGGATTCATCGGCAATGCTTCCGCAGTGGAGGAACGCAATTAGTATTGTCAGGCCCAAACGCATGAACATCTGTCCTCCCATTCAACACGAAATTGCGTGTGTGTCGATGACGATTGGTTGTTCGAGTGACGACTGAATTTAAAAGGAACCGTAAAGTGGTCTCCTGACCGCTTCACCTGCCGGATCGACGTCTCCATGAGTTCCGGGAGACCCGCCCACCACGAGAAGCGCGTGCGTATCGAGCCTGCTTAACAAGTCATCCTCCAATCACTTTCAACTCACGGCTTGCGTCGTGTAGTCAAAACTCCGTTAATTCGCGCCCTATGAAATTCCTCATTTTGATTGCGGCCGTCGTTGCCATTTCACTTCTGGGTGTCACTTCCTCAACTGCCGCTGATGCAAAGAAGAAGAAAGCAGGCAAGCTGCGCCACGTGGTGTGCTTCAAATACAAGGAAGGTACGACGAAGAAAAAGATCGCTGAGATAGGCCGCGAATTCCGCGCACTGAAAAACAAGATTCCCGGCATCACCAGTTTCGAGATGGGGGAGAACAACAGTCCAGAGGGCCTGAACAAGGGAATCACGCATTGCTATCTTGTGACCTTTGAAAGCGAAGAAGCCCGCGAGGCCTATCTTCCGCATCCCGCGCACAAGGCCTTCGTCGCGCTGCTCAAGCCGCACTTGGAGGATGTGTTCGTGATTGACTACTGGGCGAAGTAATCTGGTTGAAGGGTTAAACAGGTTTAAGGGGCCGATTTCCGCGCGCCCCTTCCCCCCACCATGAACGACGAACCCATCATAGATCTGCAGAGTGATCTCTACTTCATGGGGGAGGCCATGCGTCAGGCTGCGCGTGCTTATGAAGCGCGGGAGGTTCCAGTGGGAGCGGTGGTAGTGCATCAGGGGCGGATTATTTCGCGGGCGTATAACCAGGTCGAACTGCTGAACGACGCAACCGCGCATGCCGAAATGCTCGCGATCACCGCGGCTGAGGAGGCACGCGGCAACTGGCGACTGAGCGACTGTGAGTTGTTCGTCACCAAGGAACCTTGTCCCATGTGCGCAGGCGCGGTGGTTCACGTCCGCTTCAAGCGCGTGATCTTCGGCGCACATGATCCGAAGGGTGGAGCAGCGGGCGGAGCGATGAATCTCCTGCAGTTTCCCGGTTTGAATCACCAGTGCGACATTACCGGCGGGGTGTTGGAAGAACCTTCACGTAATCTGCTACGCGCCTTCTTCGCCGAACAACGCGCGGCCAGAAAAGCCGAGTCCACCTGCGACGGTGCACCGGAGTTCAATTGATGTCGGGCTCCGAGCTCAGCAAACCGCATCCGATCGTCCTTGCCTGTGGCATCGCGCGATTTGATGCAATCCGGGAACGGTTTGCGGAATGGCTGCGCCTGCTGAACATCGAGCTTCCCGACTCGGGTCATTCCTTCAAGGGCATCAAATCTCATCTCACCGAAAATGGATTCGAAGTGCATCACACCTTGGTGAGTTTTGCGGCTGACCTGGAAACTCGCGCCACCGAACTGGGAGATCAGATCACCGGCATCCTGGACGCGAACGCAGCCACAAAGGTTCACATCATCGCGCATAGCATGGGTGGGCTGGATGCACGAACGCTGATCGTACGCGAACCGGATTGGGCCGAGCGCATCGCGTCGCTCACCACGATTGGAACTCCGCATTGGGGAACACCGGTCGCGGATCGACTTCTCGAGAAAGGCCTTGGCGAGTGGATTGAATCCTTGGAGACGGTTATTGATATCAGCGGTTCGCGCGATTTGGGGACGGAAGCGCGCCGGGAATTCAATGCCGCGCATGAAGCTGCCGAGGCGGATAACCAGGTGATCTACCAGGCCGTGTGGAGCAAAACGAAGGAAGTCTTTCGGCCGCTGCGCAAGGCAGCCGAGCTCATGCCCGATTGTGACAACGACGGCCTGGTTCCCTCAAGCTCCCAGCGCTGGACCGAAGAACTCATCAGCAGCACAAAGTCCAAACGTATAGTGCAGATTGAATTTCCTTTTCCTGCAGACCACCTGAATCAGCTTGGTTGGTGGGGGCCATCGGAATTGAAATCTCCTTTGCAGAACATTGCAGCCATCGCGGAATGGAAGAGGCGTTTTCGAGAAACCGAATCGCGGGTGCGGGAGTTTTACCTCAAAATCGCCAGGGACCTGCCAGGTTGAAGGAATCCGGAAAGACTTGAATGTCAGGCATACCCCGACTAGATTGGTGGCAGTAAACGGATTTCGTTATGGCTGAACTCGATAATCGATACGAAGACAACAAACCGGGCACGTACTACGTCGATGATCAATGCATTGACTGTGACCTCTGTCGGGAGACGGCGCCTGACAATTTTACACGCAACGAAGACGGCGGATATTCCTTCGTCTACAAGCAGCCCGATGGCGATGACCAAAAAACCCTATGCGTGGAAGCCATGGAAGGTTGCCCCGTTGAGGCCATCGGCGACGACGGTGCGTGATCTGACGCTTTCCGAAGCCCGCTGGAGCAATCTGGCGGGCTCTTTTTTTTGCAATTGCAGATTTGTGACGATTCGTAAATCCGCTCCGAAAGCATTGTGAACCTCGCGGATTACTGATTCCATCCCCCGATGAAAAGAGTCCTTCTGACGATCCTGTTTCTCTGCTCAATCTCCATCAACGCGACTGAGAGCCGTTGGTGGAAGGGTAATCTGCACACGCATTCCTTCTGGAGCGACGGTGATGATTTTCCGGAAATGATCACCGGTTGGTACAAGGACAATGGATACCAGTTTCTGGCCATCACCGATCACAACATCA
>CEUN01016285.1_pt1 | contig 18852 bp, 16 predicted proteins | sample 361501 | NCBI WGS metagenome assembly CEUN01 (sample SAMEA2622801, study PRJEB7988) | marine metagenome | biome: marine biome (ENVO:00000447); feature: marine epipelagic mixed layer (ENVO:xxxxxxxxx); material: "saline water (ENVO:00002010), including plankton (ENVO:xxxxxxxx)" | depth 120 m | reverse complement strand
AAAATTGCCATGACCGAGTCGGAGGTGCGGGGCATAGTTGATAGCGACCGGATAGATGGAATTTCTTTGAATTCAAACGTGGACGCAACTGGGTACCACTTCAGTGAATTACTTGTAATTGACCAGGAAACAAAGGAACCGATTCGCTGGGTCGGCCCGCCGGAATTTGATAACAACTTGCCGACAACCGTATATGAAGCGACCGTGCCGGTTGTGGAACGATTGGAATCCTCTCCTCCATTAGCACAATCAACTTGGCAGAATCATCAGCGTGATACACGCCCAGTAGCCATTCCTCAAAATGGTAGCGGAAATCAAATTGCTGCCTATACATGGCACTTAAGCATCGTGGACGGCGGTTTTCCACGTGGTGTGGCCAACGTTGGAAATATTATGCCTGTTGCTGTCAGCACGAATACGGTTTGGGATGAGCATGATCTAACGGTTGGTGAATGGACGATCGGCGAGGCCAAAGGTGCAATTCGACTAGGTGTCGAAGCAGGAATTCCAGTCACGGGTGACTTCAACGGCGATGGTATTTCTGAAGTCGCGGTATATCGCAATGGCCATTGGTTTGTGGACTTAAACGGTAACGGTCGCTGGGACGAAGAGGATCTGTGGGCTGAGTTAGGAGCAGAAGGTGACTTACCGGTTGTAGGTGATTGGGACGGCGATGGTAAGGATGATATAGGAGTTTATGGACTCCAGTGGCAGAGTGACTTACTTGCCAATGCTGAGGAACCTGGTTTACCGGACCCACAGAATCTCTATAGAGGTGTGCTTAAAAATGTGCCACCGCGAGTCGGTTACTCGAGTGGTACACGCGCACTGCAACAGTCACGTGGTGGTGAGGTGCGTGAAGATGTTGTTGACCATGTATTGCGTTATGGACATGGTACTGATGCACCGGTCGTCGGTGATTGGAACGGCGACGGAATCTCAACCGTGGGTGTGTTTAGAAATGGTGTCTGGAAGCTTGACACCGATGGCGACGGTCGTATTTCGGAGGCAGACGAGCTGGTTGAATTTGGTGCGCCCGGAGATGTTCCCGTAACCGGCGATTTTGATGGTGACGGGATCGACGATATTGGTGTCTATCGTCAGGGTACATGGATTCTTGATAGCGATGGCGATAGGCACGAAACAGCCGTAGACGAAGTATTCCATCAAGGTGGCGCAAACGACATTCCGGTTACCGGAGACTTCGACGGTGATGGAATAGACGAGATTGCGACGTATCGAGTGAAAAAATCGGCCTAGTCGCGATAGCATCCTGATGTCGTTCTATGACGCCTTGAGCTTTTCGATATCAGATTGTGTTTTCTGGATTTCCTCTTCCAGCCTTGCAACTAATTCTGGTTCGTCATTTTGTTGACGTGCGCCTGAAATTTGTGCCTGGAGTTTCTGAAGTCGCTTACGTGCGACTTCTAATCGCTTCTTTGCTTTCTTATCCATGATGCTCCTCCTGAGTATCCAAGAATGTCTCAACAGTTGATTGATCAGTTAGTTCTTCAGTTGACTTATTTTTCACATCTGCCGATTTCATCGTACCTGCAAGCACGATGAGGATAACTGCGCAAAGCACTCCAAAATTGAGTAACTTTTTTTCATTCTGACGCATCTTTTCGGCACTTTCACTTCTACCGGTTAATGTCGACATGATCCAGAAGATCGCGAGTGCCAAGAGGATCTTGATACCGATTAACGGATGATAGTACGACGGTAAATCGAATGCCCGGCTTTTCTGTACTATGCTGTAAAAACCGGTCACGATGAGAAAAAACGCACAGATCATCACCATCTTAGACAAGTTTTTTCGAAGTGATGCCTTAAACGTCTCCACGTCGTTTGAATCTTCGTCCTGATTGCCGGATGGCATCAGCCAAAGCGTAAACAACGCACCGACCAAAACGGTTGCAGGTAGGATATGTAGCCATCGTGATACAAGAGCGGTGATTTCCATAACTGTTTTCGTTTGGAGATTTAAGGTTTGTTGTCAGCTTCCAAGATATCCTAAATCCGGCGAAGTTGTACGTCCAATGCTGTTTGAGTTCTCAATTCCCACCGTTCACAGATTCTACGTAGGATATGGCCTCTGAGGTTGTTGTAATCTCGCCTAACAACTGCGCATCTCTGACAGCCTTAAGCAATCTGCCAATTTCTTTGCCTGTTGCCAGTTGGTGTTGCAGGATTATATTTCCGTCTAACAATGGCGGAGGATTAAGTTTTTCTATGGGCTGGTCAAGCATGTCCTGACAAAATCGGATGTGGTTATGTTGGTCTTCACCTTCGGCAACAGCAAAGGCTGTATTCATCAGACAGTCGCTACGAGGGTCGATAAGAATCTCCTGTATTTTCGGCCAGAATTCCGTTGATGCTGTTAGGATTTTTGGTAGAGAAGCAATGACCCAGTTGATGGTCTTGATCGAGTCATTACTGAGCTTCATATGACGCTGAAGAACTTCAAGTTCCTTCCTGTTTGAGGACGTCCACTCTCGTTCACCGATCGTAGTCCAGATTAGTGCCAGACTTGTTTCCAGAGGTGATTTGGTGAGCCTGTGTAACGAATCGAGTAGTCTCGTCCACGACTCAGGTTCTGATTCTATTCTGGCAGTCGTAATACCCGGAATGATGTGTTGCAAAAGGCCGCCTTGTTGTAACAACCTTAACCCACGTTTGCGATTAGCATTATTCAGGATTAAAGATAGCTCCAGAAGTATTCTCTCGCTGCTAACAGCGCTAATCTTGTTAGCATTGGCCTGAACGGCTGCATAGGTATCAGCTTCAATTTCAAAGTCAAAGGTCGAAGCAAATCGGATAGCTCGCAGCATCCGCAGTCGATCTTCTTCAATTCTGGTATGAGGATCACCAATTGCTCGGATCAGCTTTGCCTTGATATCAGCTTCGCCATTTACGAAGTCGATGTACTGTTGGTTGATAGGATCAAAGAACATTCCGTTGATCGTGAAGTCTCGACGGAGAGCATCTTCTTTGGCATCGGTGAAGCGGACACTGTCCGGGCGTCGTCCGTCACTATACGAAGCATCTGCGCGGAATGTTGCTACCTCGATATTTCCGGTAGTTTTCGATCCGATTACAGTGATGACGCCAAAGGCCTCTCCGATCGCAATTGTGCGATTGTGACCAAAGACCGTACGAACCTGATCCGGTGTGGCATTGGTGGCTACATCATAGTCCTTGGGTGACTCTTGACGCTTCTGATCACGTACACAACCCCCCGCCCATAGAGCTTGATAACCTGCTGATGTGAGATCACTGACAACGGTTTCAGCAAACTCTCGCATTTTTTCGGAATCAATCATCAATCAGAGAGGTGAAATAATAGATGTTAAAACTAATGAATATTTGCAAAAGGGGTATCGACCCTTAGACAAAAATCTGGCACGCTATTGGGCTTAGAATACTTGAAAACAAATCCCAATCTAAGCTCAAAAGGAGCGAATAGACAGTATGGATATTGAAATCGAAGTGGATGCAGTTAAGCAATTGATTGATGACGATGCGGATTTCGTGCTTCTAGATTGTCGAGAACAGGAAGAATGGGATTTAGTACATATCGATGGCGCTTTATTGATCCCGATGAGCGAAATTCAACAACGCGTTGGAGAGTTAACTAAGCATAAAGATGCACACATAGTTGTGCAGTGCCACCACGGTGGCCGTAGTTTACAAGTGGCACATTGGCTAAGAAACCAGGGATTTGATCAATCTCAAAGCATGCGTGGTGGAATTGATGTGTGGTCACAGGAAATTGATAGTTCTTTACCTCGATATCAATGAATCAAAATGAATTAGTCGAAACAATTCAACGTGCCAGTTGTTACATAAAAATTATCTACCACGAAACACCATTCACATCAGTAGCCACTGGTACAGTCGATCCCATCTTACATAGATTCTCTCCCAATTGATTTGACATCGTATGACTGGACAACAGATATATATAGTTAGCTTTAGAGTCGGCAAGATTACGTTCGGTCAGTACATCCAGGCAGACAGCATGCAGGATGCGAAAAAAATTGCCGTTAGCACTTGGGGTGACCGATTCTACGATGATGAACGTAACAGTCACACGATAACTGTGAGTAAAGTGGCAGGCGGTTAGTAATCGCGATGTCTCATGAATTGAGTGGCTTGTCGCTTCAAAGGTTAGTTTTTCTCGAATACGGCAGATGGTACTTCGACCACGCCGAGCTTAATCGTCTCGTTGGGTACGATATTCACCTTTAAGCAACCGCCTGTCCATTCAATGGCGACCCCATTTATCTTGACGCTCGAAATATAGCCAGCGGACGCCTGCCAGAAATGTATCTGATGCTTACCTGTAGGCACGTGACGCCAGCGAAGGTTAGAGCCAATGAGATTGCCAAAGTCCCGAGACTTGGTACATGCACATGTCGATGGTCTTGTGTGCCATGGTAGTTGTACGTGCAATCGAGTGATGATTGCTTCGCTTGCCATTCCTGACTGCCATCTCAGAGCATCAAGTGCTTAACCGCCCGGTCGATATTCCGGATCGAGTATTCCAGCCAAATGCATTTCTCTGAATTTCATGATCGAGTACCGAACACCTTCTGACATTTCTGTTAGAGGCATTTTTGGAAATGAGGCAACGCTTTCCCCATCGTCAAGGTCGTTTGCAAATGGCATGGATTGAGCATCATCCGCGATGGAAATGTCAGGTTCGGAGATACCAAGCTCACCTGCAGCAGTTTTAGCAAGCTCGATATACTCGCTCGTATGAATCGTCCGGCCTCGTAAATTGAAAACCCCATAGCCCGCGAATGGAGAGATTCCAGCCTCAGCGAATCCGGCGCCAACATCTCCAACAAAATGGAAGTGTTCACGACCTTGGTAAGGCATTTGAAACGGCTGTTCCGCAGCGACGCACTTCAATAGAGTCGTCGGTGCAGATGTCATCCCCAAGTCGCGTCCCGGGCCATAGCAAGTCGACAATCGGATGCTTACTGTTGGAATTTTAGTCTCGGCATGAAACGCTTGCGCCATGCCTTCATTGGCCACCTTCCAGTAACCGTAGAGATTGCGTGGGGCGTATGGTACATCAGTTTCAATGGAATCGCCTGGATACATCTCACGGTGTCCGTAAACTGCCGATGAACTTGCAAGAACAAGTCGTTGTAGGGAATCACCCAGTTCCTTTGCTGCTAACACAATGTTACGCGTACCTGTGACGTTTACCTCCATGCCCAATAACGGATTTGCCAGGCAATCTGGAGTTTGAAATGCCGCCAGATGGATGATGGTGTCGGGGTTGGTTGACGTGATTGCGTTTGAGACCTGATCGCGGTTTGTAATATCACCCTCGATGAAGTTGATTCGGTCATGGTATTCAGAGTCGATTCGGCTTAAGTCTCTATTGCGACTCATTCCGACGACGTGTTCTATACCGTGATCTATTAGGTATTGAACGGTGGCAGCTCCGATACAACCTGTTGGTCCAGTAATAAATGCCGTCTTTATGCTCATCTGTAGCGTTCTCTAAAAGTTTTAGTCATCTGGAAGTAGACGCCATTCTACCGGATAGATTGCGCGTGTGGACTCTCCGGATTCTCAGTGGTTCCGGCGGAGATTTGCTTCTGACGACCGCGTTAATCGATTGCGTGAGGTACCCCCAGGGTATTGGGTGTAAATTGAAAAACTGGATGTTTTCGTCATTACTTCTGCACGTCTTTTGGTGTTTAATCGAATTAGATCCATAATATCGATACAAATACACGTATGGATGCATTTCTGTCCGATAAGCCTACTGATGCACCGGATACAATTTTTAGAGGAATCGTAGAGAAGTTAGATGCGCACCCTGAGTTTTTGGAAACTTTTAGCCCTCTTTGTTGTTCTTATAACCGGTTGTGGCGATTCAGACGGTGTAAATTGGCCAGACGAAAATGATCTCTATCCAGTTATTGAAAACCCAATCACCACGGAAATTGTGGATGTTTCTAACTCTATTTTTGACGACGAATTAGTATTAGGCGTTGTTATTGATGGAAAGTCGCGTGCTTATCCAATTAACATGCTGACCGGGCCAACACGAGAGATCATAAATGACGAGTTGAGTGATGTTGCAATCGCTGCGACGTGGTGACACCTCTGTCATAACGGTATCGTGTATATCCGTGAAATTGATGGAAAGCAGCTGACATTTGCTGTTTCACCTCTCTTGTATAACGAGAGTTTAGTAATGGTAGATTCCGAGACGAATACCTTTTGGAGTCACTTGCTGGGTAAAGCCATGCGCGGCCCATTGGAAGGTCAGGAACTAAAGATGATCAATTCGGTTGTTTGTGATTGGAAGTCATGGAAAGCAGACCATCCTGACACAACGGTGTTGGATATGGTTCCGACAATCGCATCACTTAAGGATGACTATTATGCTGATGCATCAGAATACATCATTGGCATGACAGCTGAGGGAAAATCTCGAGCATGGCAATTAGACCATCTGAAAAAATCAACAATCATCAACGATGAATTCAATGGTTCGGTAGTCATCTGCCATGATCAGAACGGTTTAGGTACGCAAGTGTTTAGTTCGATGATTGATGGTAAATCACTAACCTTTATTATCAAAAAAGATCAGATGCGAGATCTGGAGACCGACAGTACATGGAACATGCGAACCGGTAAAGCTATTGACGGTGCACTAACAGGCCGTTTGCTAAAACCACGGGATTCAAAGATCTCATTAAAGAAAGCTTGGGATGTTTTCTATCCAGAAAGTAGTTATTGGTTTCCTGTAGAAGACTGAGTAACTCACTGATTTTTCTTATCTGAAAGTCCTCGATGCAACGCACTATCCCCAAATCGGTTCTTGATTTGATCTGCTACTGAGTCAATTGACCTATTTCTTTTCTGCTCCTCCCGATCAAACATCAATTGCTGAGACTGGCCGGTATCATCCAGATTGGAAACACCCATTCCAAGTAGTCGAAGGCAGGTTGGTCTGTCAGGAAGTTTACTGAGTAGTAATTCTTTAGCGAATTCCCAGATGATGTCCGTCTGATCAGTCGGTTCCGATGCGGTCGCGCTGCGGGTTACCGTTTGGAAGTCATCGTAGCGAGCCTTGATGTTAATGGTTCTTGCTTTGAGACCAGCCCTTCTCAAACGACGACCAACTTGCTCGGTTTGATCTAAGAGTTTTGCGGTGAGCACATCAAGGTCAGTAACATCACTCGCAAAGGTCGTTTCATGCGAAATCGACTTTGCTTCTCTATCTGGGATTACATCGCGGTTGTCAATTCCCTTAGCTAATCTCCAGATTTGAGCACCAGATTTCCCAAATCTATCGATGAGCAGTTGCTCGGGTAATTCTCTCAATTGCCGGATAGTACGGACCCGCAGTTTTTCAAACACAGCTAGAGTCGCTTTACCGATCCCCCAAACTCGCTTGATCGGAAGCGGATCGAGAAACTCCTGAACTGCGTTTTCTTCAACAACACAAAATCCATCAGGCTTATCGACATCGCTTGCCAGCTTAGCGAGAAACTTATTTGGTGCTATTCCTACCGATGCAACTAAACCTACTTGCTCTTGTATATTTTGCTTAATGGATTTGCCAATCCCAGACGCCGATCCAAATAGACGGATGCTTCCACTTACATCGATGAAAGCCTCGTCTAAGGCCAGTGGTTCTACTAACGGTGAATAGTTGTGAAATACTTCTCGAATAGTTTTTGAAATCTCTCTGTAGTAACCAATGCGAGGTCTCAAAACGATGGCATGTGGACAGAGTTTAAGTGCGGTTTTGGTTGGCATGGCACTATGGACTCCGTATTCGCGCACGGCATAATTTGCAGCGGCGACCACTCCCCGCCTATCGGCTGAGCCACCGACGATAACAGGTTTTCCCTTTAACGACGGTTCATCACGTTCTTCGATTGATGCGTAGAAGGCATCCATATCAACGTGCAGGATCACAATTGGTCTCCTGACTCACTCAGTCGTTCTGACTGTATCAAAAAAGGACCACTCAAATTGAGTGGTCCTTTTGTTAATCGAAGATTCGATTTACTCACTGGATTCCCAACTACTTGATTTGTGAATAGTCTGTTGACTTCATATAGATTGAAATAGGAGGTTTCGCCAAGCGGCCGACACCGGATGCGGCAGCGGCCTTTTTCCATTCGGGATCGGCAATAAATGCCTGCCAGGATGCTTTGGCAGCATCGCGGCTTTTGTGGTGAATGATGTAGTACAAGTGATCCTTTGAAATCGGTTCATCGGTTGGGTGCCAATAAGCCAGATTTCTCATGCCGTGTTTTTCAAATAACTTTATGGTGTGATCACGGAATCGTGCGTCAAGTTTGCCAAGCTTTCCTTCGGCGGCCTGGTAAATACGCAATTCAAAAACGCCATCATCACCTTTGTTCTTCCATCCCTTTTTAGGGGAGTAATCCGTCGATTCAAGGAAAGTGGCTTCTGGTGCTTTGGATAGCAGGGGCCCGTCTACACGAGATTTCTTAAATACGTCTTGCCATTCCGGATCTGCCACAAAGTCCGCCCATGACTTCTTTGCGGCATCGCGACTCTTATGACTAATGACATAAATCAACGTGTTTGGGATGTCTTCGGGTACCCAGTAACCAACGTTCTTCATGCCATGCTTTTCAAAGATCCGCATTGTATGATCGCGGAAGCGTGCATTGAGATTCTCTAGTTTTCCTTCGTGCGTTGTATAGACGCGAAGTTCAAGTACATCGGCTGTAGCGTCGTCTGACATGGTGAACCCTGTTAGAAGAAAAGTAGCAAGTAACGTTCTTATGGTGAGTTGCATTGAGTGCTCTCCGAGCTGCAAATAAATAGAATGATTGATCCTGATCTGAATTATAAACGGAATCCGTATCCTCGTGGTCTCCGTAACAACAAGTGGTTGAAGGGAATTGGTAAAGCTGTTAGCCTCGGTAGAGTTGATTTCATCACGCTGTTGAGAGACGTGAATCAAACCAGCGATCCTTATCTGGAACTCTCAATGTTTGACTCTATGTGCCGTAGATTTATCGCAATTGCGATTTGCCTGTTTGCCGCTACCACGTCATTAGCAGCGGCAGAAAAACGACCCAACATAGTATTTTTTCTACTAGATGACCTCGGTTGGACAGATTTGGGTTGCTATGGCAGCGAGTTTTATGAAACTCCAAATATTGATCAATTGGCCAAAGAGAGCGTACGGTTTACGCAAGCATATGCAACTTGCCATGTTTGTTCTCCGACGCGTGCAAGCATTATGACGGGCAAATACCCTGCCAGACTGCACTTAACAGACTGGCTGAGTGGCCGACGTAACTATCCGTTTCAACAGTTGCTCAATGCGGAAATCCATCAACAACTTCCGCTGGAAGAAATAACTATTGCCGAAGCGTTAAAGTCACACGGCTATTGTACAGCTCATATCGGTAAATGGCATTTAGGCGAAGAGCCCCACGGTCCGACGGCCCAGGGGTTTGATATCCAGGTTCCGAAGTGGAATAAAGGTTGGCCCAAGGTGGGGTACTACGCACCGTTTCAGTTAGACGGCCTGAAGGACGGACCTGGTGATTACCTGACCGATCGTTTAACCGACGAAGCGCTGAACTTCATCGAGTCGAATCAAGAGCAACCATTTTTCCTGTACATGTCTCATTACGCCGTTCACGATCCCATTCACGGTAGGCCTGACCTGGTGGAGAAATATAAACAAAAGCTTGCAAGACTGAAGCCAAAGGCCGGCCCCCCTTTTATTCTGGAATCCAATCCGGATGATTTGCTCTCGTTATCACGACAGGAATTGAATGAACTCGGATCAACACCGGAATTCGCAGGATTTAAGATACTTCCAAGACGCACGGTAAAGATCAAGCAGCATCAGGACAACGTCCACTTTGCAGCGATGGTTGAATCCGTTGATGAGAGCTTGAAACGCATACGTCAGAAATTGGAGGCATTGGGTATAGATGACAACACGATAATCATCTTGTTTTCTGATAACGGTGGCATGTCGGCAGGTAATTTTGGTAATCCCAACCGTGTTGTAAGCCCAGCAGCACTCGACAAGGCATTTGCCACATCGAACCTGCCCCTACGCGGTGCAAAAGGCTTTCTATATGAAGGCGGTATTCGAGAGCCAATGATCGTGCATTGGCCAGGTCGTGGGAAGTCCGGCAGCGTATGCCGTGTGCCTGTGGTCAGCACGGATTTTTATCCGACGATTCTCGAAATGGTCGGAGTCGATGTGATGCCAGACCAGCATAAGGATGGTGTCAGCCTTACTGGTTTAATTCAAGGTGACAAACACCTATCACGCGATGCGATCTATTGGCACTTTCCGCATTACAGTAATCATGGGATGCAAAGCCCGGGCGGCGCAATTCGAGTCGGAGATTACAAGCTGCTAGATTATTTTGAAAACGGTAGCGTTCAGTTGTTCAACTTGAAAAAGGACATTGCCGAACAAAAGGACTTGTCCGAAAAATATCCACAACTTGCTTCGCATTTGAAAGCAAAACTCGATGCATGGAGAGTGGAAGTGAACGCCAACATGATGAAACCAAATCCACAATACGATCCAAACGCACCAATCAAGCGGTAAGCCAATTTGGTGATAGCCCACAACGATAAGCTGCAATCGCAAGAAAGTAGATCATGATGAAAACAGCAAACCTTCTGATTCTTTTAGCCACACTCCTAGTGGTCAACGTTTCCGTTAAGGCAATCGAGCCGGACAAGGGGCTGGAATACCCTGAGTATTCACCGAGTGGTGATGATTTGGTTATTTCCCGAAGTGCCTACCATGAAAAACTCAAGGGCTTTTGGCTGGCTGAGTGTATCGCCAATTGGACTGGCTTACGAACGGAAGGTGTGAAGAAGACGGGACCGTTTTATACAGACGAAGACTGGGGAACCAAACGCGGTAGACGCAAAGGCAGAAACGGTGAACCACAGATGATTGAATTCGTGCTTGTGCCGGAAGGTGAAGTTTGGGGCGCCGATGATGACACAGATATCGAATATATCTACCAGAGTATTCTGGATACGAATGACACGAGTGTGGTTTCCGGTGAACATATTCGAGATGGATGGTTAAAGCACATTAAGCACAAAGAGCAGAACTTCTTGTGGGTATCTAACGAGAAAGCGCTGCATTTGATGATTGATGGCTTAGTACCGCCGCAGACGAGTATGCCGGAAAATAATGAACACTTTGATCAAATTGATGCGCAGCTGACCACGGAAATTTTTGGACTATTCGCGCCAACTCGTGCAGACATTGCGCTGAAAATGTCACATATGCCGATTCGTACGACGGCCTACCGCGATGCAGAATGGATCGCAGAATTCTACGTTATCATGCACGCCTTAGCATCAAGTGTCGATCCGGATATGAGTACACACGAGCAGGTGATGTGGCTGGCGGAAGAAGCCCGTGGACGGCTCCCAAACGAATCGTTTCCGGCAAAAATGTATGACTTTGTAAAACGAGAGTATGAAAAAAATCCAGACAAAGACAATTGGGAAGCCACACGCGATTATTTGAATTGGCGTCACACCGGTCAGACGATCGATGGGTATAACTACCGCAGTTGGTTCGATGCCGGTATTAACTATGGCGCCAGTTTAATCAGCTTGTTTTATGGCCAAGGAGATCTAAAACGGACGATTAAAATTGGTTCACTATGTGGATGGGATTCAGATAACCCAACAGCTACGTGGGGTGGTTTACTCGGTTTCTTAATCGGTGAGAAAGGTGTGGATGAGGCATTTCCGGACGTGAAGCTATCAAAGCTATATCGCATCGGCCGCACCCGAGTGAATTTTCCGGATCGTACACCTGACCAGCCCGGCGATGATTCATTCGAGTTGATGTCAACACGCGGGATTCACGTAATTGACAGAGTGGTCATCGAAGAAATGGGTGGCGGCGTGGACTTGGAAAAAGACGTCTGGTATATCCCGCGATCAACGGTCGGTGTTGTGCGTGCCAAGTACTAGTCAAGAAATAGTGGTATACGATTTGCGGATTGCCCAAGCCCGGAGAAGGTCAGCCAAAGCAATGGCTCCAATCACATATACGGGTTGCAATAAGTAATAATATTACTATTACAAAGTCAGTTGTAAGTTATGAATTGTCCACAACAGTGAGTGTCACATGATGCGACGGATATCCCTTCTAGTTTTGGCTCTTACTTTTTCGTTTACCTTTGGTGCATTAAGTCATGCTCAAGACAGCACGCAAGGATTGATTGAAGCAACTCGCAAGTTGCGAACCAAGTATCTGAACGACCGTTATCGACCTACGTGGCACTTTCTGGGGTCAGAAGGTGTTTGTTTCCCATTTGATCCTCAAGGTTGCATTTACTGGAAAGGGAAATACCACGTTTTTTATGCTATTCAGGACAAAGGAAAAGGAGCCTGGGGTCACGCGTCGAGTATCGACCTTGTTCATTGGGTGCATCATCCGATTCCACTAACGGTTAACGCGGGCGATCCGGAAGAGCATGTTTTTGCAGGGGGGTCGCTCATCAGTCTCGATGGTAAGCCAACGATGATTTACCACGGAGTCAATTCGGGGACGTGTATTGCACAGAGTCTAGACGATGACCTCATTCGATGGCAAAAATCCTCTAGAAATCCGGTCATTCAGTTACCGAAGGCGGGAGAACCTAATTATGGAAAATACCATGTGTGGGATACCTGTGGGTGGGTTAAGGACGGTGTGTATTACTCCATCAGTGGAGATCATCCTAATCATGCACCTCCCACAGACGGAGATATTGCCTACCTATTCCGATCAAAAGACCTGGTGAAGTGGGAGTATATGCATCCGTTTTACAAATCGAAACGTGAATGGACACCAGATGACGAAGATTGTTCCTGCCCAGACTTTTTCAAGTTAGGTGATAAGCATGTGTTGATGTTTATCAGTCATACGCAAGGGACTCAATACTATATTGGCCGATATGAAGACGATCGGTTTTTTCCGGAAAGTCACGGCAAGATGAACTGGGCGGGTGGCCCTGTATTTGCCAACGATAGCCTAGTTGATGATAAAGGGCGTCGCATCATGTGGGCTTGGGCATGTGAATCGTGGGAACGCGATACTCAACTTTCAGCTGGTTGGTCGGGTGTTATGACAATGCCTCGCGTCCTTTCCATGTCAAAAGAAGGCACGATGCTGATTAATCCTGCAGAGGAGCTGCAGCAATTGCGCATGAATCCAGTAGTTAAGGATAAGTTTGCACTCCCAGCAGGGGATCCCATTTCGGTCAACGAGGTTGAAGGTGATTCACTGGAACTGGAAGTTAATGTGGATATGGCTAGTGCCAGTCAGTTCTCAATTTTGGTGCGGTGTTCTCCGGACGGATCTGAAGAAACGGTGATTACATATGACAAGAACGCCGGTGTTATCCGAATAGACACTACTAAATCTAGTCTGCGAGATGACATATTTCAGCCATTTCCTTATCCGCAAGCGGCCTATTTTCCAAAGCAAGTGCGGCAGTCAAAGGATGTTCGAATCCAAGAGGCTCCATTTGAACTGAAGCCCGCAGAAGTCTTAACGCTACGTGTGTTTCTGGATCGCTCGATTCTTGAAGTGTTCGCCAATGGTCGTCAGTGTGTGACTCAGCGGATTTATCCATCACACAAGGATAGTAACCGGATTAAGGTGATGAGTGCCGGAGGTGATGTGACGGTCCAGTCTATTCGCGTCTGGGACATGGCACGAGCAAATGCTTTTTAGACAGCGCATGGCACGATAAAGATCACAGTGCCAGGCTCGGATTAAATCAGATTTTGGACATTTGTAGTGTTTCTTCGTAGGTCTTTATACCGGCGATTGCACCAACTTGGGTAACACAGCATGCGCCAGTTGCAGAGGCGAGTCCCGCAGCAGCATTAAGATCAAGGCCGTTGCATAACCCGGTAATGAGCCCCGCATAGAAGCTGTCTCCCGCACCCGTTGTGTCGACTACCCTTCCAGGTGGCGTGACTGGTGCTACATCGAGCCAATGATTCGCATCAGCACTCAATAAAGCTCCTTTATCCCCAAGCTTGATCCCAAGTAGGGCATTGGGTGCGAAGTTTCGGTAGGCGGAAATCATTTCTTTCGGGTCTGTATATCCGGTTTGAGAGAGTCCTTCTGAATAACTGGGAATGTAGAAATCCAAATAGGGCAGGCAGCGATCCAGTGGCTGAAGGTTTCCACCGCCACCGGCCGTATCGAGTGCCGTTTTGCATCCGGTTTCCTGAACCTGCTTTAGCACTTCCGGCAGGTCATCCTCCATGTTGGGCATGAGATGGTAGTATCCGAACAATGCGTATTGAGTTCGTTCAAACAAATCGAGGTGATCCAGTGCCGTGTTCTTGTCGAAACAACGTGATGCACCCGAATGATAGATGAACGAATGCTCGGCATCATCACCGACTATCACAGCAGTTGCACTGGTAGCTTCTTGTGGATGAACCAGAACATAACTGGTGTCGAGCCCACCATTTTCAAACGCTGCCTTTACCAAGTCTGCCCACGGGTCATCGCCAACGTAACCGAACGCTCCGACTCGCAGTCCCAGCCGGGCCATGACCAAACCGCTGTTGGAGACGATTCCACCCACGCCTGGGCAGATCGGATCGATGCGAACCGTTTCCATTTGTTCCAGTGGCAGACGACGATCCACGGTGCGCATTGGTAGATCGATGCATATTTCGCCACAAACCATGCAATCGAATCGATCACTCATTTCGAAACTACCAAAAGCTGATAATATGTTGGAAACGTATGTTGTAAACCTTCATGAGGAATAAATCGACCGATGGAAAAGTCACTGGACACGAAAATTAAACGAATTCGCGAAGACTCGTCTGTTAAGGACTTTATTCTGGCCGATGCCAAAGACGGCGATATGGGATTTGGAATCTCTTGTCCCGGACCAAATAAAGGTGATACGAAAGAGCGATTTCCGTTTGATACGCTGGAAAGCTATCGGCAATCCATGCGGGAAATCACGGAGCAGGGTCTGGTTGACATCATGCTTATGAGTGCCAGTGTCAGTGAGCAACTCACCATTAACGAGCGTATTTTTGAGAATTCTACCGTCACGCCTGCTGTACGAGCCAATGACACTACAGATATCTGGCTTGGATTGAGTGCAGACTATACATCTCAGCCATCACAGCCTTTCCGCTCCGCAACAATTGATCATATTCAGAGTGGCAAGGTCGATTGTACAGATGAAGAACGTACGCTTGGGGCGGATTTAGGATTGTATTCGGTTACGTTTAATCACGATTCCACATTGGATAGGGAGTCGTTGCAACATTATGGAGAGTTTCGGCTGGAAGCGGAGCGCAAGAACTTTCGCCATTTTCTTGAGGTCTTTGCTCCAAATGCACCCGTTCGAGAAATTGACGACGTGCCGAGATTTGTCAACGATCATATAGCGCGATGTTTAGGCGGAGTTACCAGTAGTGCCCGTCCTTTATTTCTCAAAATGCCGTATTTCGGCCCGGCGGCAATGGAACAACTGGTCGAATATGACCCTAATTTGATTCCAGGCATCCTCGGTGGTTCCTCAGGGACCACACATGATGCATTTCGAATGTTGTGGGAAGCTAAAAAATACGGTGCTCGCGCAGCGTTATTTGGACGGAAGATCAACTTTGCTGAAAACCAGTTGATGTTCATACGTATGTTGAGAGCTCTCGCTGACGATGAAATTGAGCCGGAAGAAGCGGTTCGAGATTATCACGGTCAATTGCAATCAGCCGGCATCGCACCTCATAGAAGCTTGGATGACGATTTACAACTGACACAGCTTTAGTGGATGGTTGGTTGTGATTTGCAATCATCCTAAAGTCTTGTGGATACCCAAGCCAAAGTAGATTGAATCGCAAAGGAAATGATACCGTGCAGCGCAGCATTTTCTGGACAGTCTTTGCACTTCTAATCCATGGCGGGAGCATCTATGCTCAATCCGTGATTGAAGTGAACATTTCCGGTCGTGCTCAGCGTATTCATCAGGGGTCATTTGTTTTTGACGGTCATAACGATCTGCCATACACGCTGCGAAAACGAGCATCATCGTCGTTTTCCAATATGGATATTGCCGGGTCTCAACCTGATATCCATACAGATATTCCTCGTTTGCGAAAAGGCAATGTAGGTGCTCAATACTGGTCTGTATATGTGCCCGCGTCCACGGGATATCGTGGCGAGGCATTGAAGCAGACACTCGAGCAAATTGCAATTGTGCATGACATGATTCAGGTGTATCCGGATACGTTTGCATTAGCTCGCAATTACGAGGACATTCTAAATGCCCGCAGGCAAGGCAAGATCGCATCACTTATTGGAGTGGAGGGTGGACACTCGATTGAAAACTCGATGGCGAATCTTCATCGACTATTTGACCTGGGTGCCCGCTACATGACCCTTACCCATTCCGATACTTTGATGTGGGCAGATTCCGCAACAGACCAATCCAAACATGACGGCCTGAATGTATTCGGAGAAGCTGTCGTTAGAGAAATGAATGCGCTGGGGATGATTGTGGATTTGTCCCATGTATCGGAAGCAACCATGCACGATGCATTGGATGTCAGTGTAGCTCCGGTGATGTTCTCCCATTCTTCCGCTCGAACGGTAGCTGACCACGTTCGTAACGTGCCGGACTCTGTGCTGAAGCGGATGTCGGACAATGGTGGAATCGTAATGGTGAATTTCTTTTCCGGGTTTGTTGATCCTAAAGCTGCGCAGATCATGTCCGACATGTTTAACGTGTCGCGTGAATTGCGAAAGAAGTATGAACTTGATGATGAGTACAACGCAGCGATGGCACGGTGGCGAGCAGCTAACCCATATCCGCCTGGTACGATTCACGACGTCATCGATCACATTGACCACATGGTAAAAACAGCAGGCATCAATCACGTTGGCATTGGATCGGATTATGATGGAGTCTCAAAACTGCCGTTGGGGCTTGAAGATGTTTCTACTTACCCGCGTATCACGCAACTGTTGTTAGAACGTGGCTATTCCAGGCGTGCCATAACCAAGATCCTCAGTGGCAACATGATGCGTGTTATTAAGCATGTGGAACAGATAGCTAGCCAATCTGAACAACAAAAAAACTAACACTCCGGACAGGGAGTTACTGTGAAATTAATACAGTGTCTACTCGTATTTGCATTGTCGATTTGTACAACGGCTCATGGTGTGGCTAGCGAGAGTATTCCAGACTTTGCAATCGTAATTCATGGCGGCGCTGGTAGTGCATCAACAGATTCTGAGTTGATTTCTGCCAGAGAGCAGGCACTTTCTGCCGCATTGGACAAAGGTGTAGAGATCTTGAAACAAGGCGGCAGCAGTCTTGATGCCGTGGAACAAGTTATCCGTTTACTAGAAGACTCGCCGCTGTTTAACGCGGGGCGTGGAGGTGTATTGACCGCCAAAGGTCATAATGAGCTCGACGCATCTATCATGGATGGGAAAACACGATCTTGTGGTGCGGTTGGTGGTGTAACGACCGTTAAGAATCCCATTTCGTTGGCGCGTCTTGTTATGACTGAAACGAGACATGTACTTTTGGTGGATCACGGCGCCGATCAGTTTGCAAAAACGCTCAAGCATCCAAAAATAGAAATCGTGGATCCATCGTATTTCAAGATTCCAGCACAAGTGAAGCGTCTTGAACGTGTACGGGAAAAAGAACGACTAAGTGATGCGGAAAAAATGGGAACTGTAGGTTGTGTTGCACTGGATGTTCATGGGAATATCTCCGCCGGTACATCGACTGGCGGCTTGGTTAATAAGAAGCACGGACGAATCGGAGATTCACCGATAGTTGGAGCCGGTACGTATGCAGATAATAAAACATGTGGTGTATCATGCACGGGTGTGGGTGAGGACTTTATTCGAAACTCAGTTGCTTACGATGTTAGCGCACGTATCAACTATATGAAACAGAAAATAGACAAGGCTGTTTCCGAAATTCTGAATCGTAAGGACCATCCGGTGCGTGGTGGAATTGTTGGTATCGACCACCGTGGAAACATCACCATGCAATTTAATACTGCGGGAATGTCACGTGCTGCAGCTGATTCCAGCGGTTTACGGTTGGTTAAGATTGGTAAGTAGCCGCAGCTAGATTTCTAGATGCTAAGTTGGAATATGAATAGATCATCATCTGTAATACGCGCCATTCTTCTGGGTTTTCTTTTTTTGACCGGATGCTCTCAAACGGAATCCACCAGTGGCGATCCTGCCAAAGTCGAGACCCAGGATGCTCAAGACGCCGGGGTTTCCGAGGCATCCACTGAAAAATCCCAAGTAAGCACATCAAAAAAAGCTCCATCCAAAGAAGAAATTGTGGAGGCGCATCTCGATGCGATGGGAGGTGCCGATGCGATCAAGAAGATTGAGTCGATTGTCAGGGTCAGTACCATGGAGTCACAAAGTTTGACAGGTACCGCAAGTGGAACAGTCACTGAAGTATTTGACTTTGTTGCTGATCAAGCTCGTATCGATCTCGATTTTGGAGTATACAGTGAATCCAAAGGCTGGCGAAAACAACAGGGATGGAAAAAGACATCTGACGTGCCATTGAGAGCCCTTTCCGCCGAGGAACTAGCTTACGAGAGGATTGGAATGCCTATCAGTCTCGTTTACACGGTTTTTGATGCATTTGGAATTGATGCATTCCTTCCTCCTGTTAGAGCCAGGCTGAATGATCAGGATTGTATCAAGCTGAATTTCGTGGGTAGCGAGCTGGATGTGGTCATCAATGATCAGACAAAACTAATTCAAGCATTCCAGATCCCGGACTTTATGAGAATCACGTT
>CEUN01180778.1_pt1 | contig 18942 bp, 16 predicted proteins | sample 361501 | NCBI WGS metagenome assembly CEUN01 (sample SAMEA2622801, study PRJEB7988) | marine metagenome | biome: marine biome (ENVO:00000447); feature: marine epipelagic mixed layer (ENVO:xxxxxxxxx); material: "saline water (ENVO:00002010), including plankton (ENVO:xxxxxxxx)" | depth 120 m | reverse complement strand
GACCGGGTCATGTGGAACTACCGAACGGCCGCGGTCGCATTGCGGTCCGCACGCTTCGAAGATGCCAAGCGATTGCTCGATGATTGCATCGGCACGATCGAGGGGATTTACGGCCCGGACAAAATGGCCAAATCGGCCCGGACTTACGTGGGCAAAGAATCCTCCAAGACCTTCATCGGCGAGCCTTATGAACGGGTGATGGCGTACTTCTATCGCGGCATTCTCTATTGGATGGATGGGGAACCGGATAATGCCCGCGCGTGTTTCCGAAGCGCACAAGTGCACGATGCGGATGCTGAGGACAACAGCTACGCCTCGGACTATGTCCTGTTGGATTACCTCGATGGCTACGCTTCGGCGAAACTTTCTACCGACGGCTCGGACGCCCTGAAGCGCGCCCGAGCGAACACCGCGCAAGGCCCGCTTCCGGATTACGACAAGAGTGCAAACGTTCTTGTGTTTGTAGAATACGGAAACGGACCGATCAAAGTTGCTGCGGGGCAATATCGCCAGAAGCTGCGCTTCCGCGAAGGCCACTCCCCAAATCAATCTGCCGCGATCTCGATCGCCTCCAAGACCGCGCAGGCCGAGCCACTTGACGACCTCTACTACCAGGCTACCACCCGTGGCGCGCGAGTGATCGATCATATCCTGGCGGGCCAGGCAAAGTTTCGCAGATCCACGGACAAGGTAGGAAATGCGGCCATCATCACTGGTGCCATTCTCGCCAATCAACAGGGAAGGAAAAGCAGTGCCGATGAAATTGGCGCTGGGCTGCTCCTTTTCGGCCTCGCTTCCAAACTCATTTCGAGCGCCACCAACCCACGCGCCGACACGAGAGCATGGGACAACCTGCCCCGCTATCTCAGTTTCGCGGCGTTTCGCGTGCCGCCGGGAGAACACGAACTGACCGCGGAATTCAAAGATGGCGCCGGGCAAATCCGGAGAAAGAAAACACTGAGCATTTCACTGCCGGCTGCGTCCAAGGATGTGGTCGTGTTCGTCAGCGACAAAATGAACTAACCAGAAAGGAACGATGAAAAAGCTGTTCACCCTCACCGCCCTCGCGGCTTCACTCGGCCTGAGCGCCTGCCAGCATGGTGGCGCCTACAAGCCAAAGAACACCGCCGTTTACAATCTCGAGGATTCCGAACCCGTCGTCCTGATGGATCGATTTGTTCAGCGTTCCGTCACCGCCCCCGGCGTAAAGCAGATGACCCTCAAGGACGGGCGCATGCGCGTCATCGCAAACATCCGCAATCGCGAATCCCGGCGGATTCAGGTCCAAGTCAGCTGCGTGTTCAAGGATGAGGACGGCTTTCCCACCGGAGAACCATCAAACTGGCGCGACCTCATCCTGACCGAGGGCGCACAGGAAGGAATCGAATTCTATTCACTCAATGATAAAGCTCGGAAGTTTACGGTCCGGATTCGTCAGGCACATTGACCAAAGGCAGAACATGAAACCCATTCTCATTTGCAGTTTCGCACTCGCACTCTCGCTTGCCGCCTGCTCCACGGCACCAACCAAAGAGCAACGGGATGCACCTCCAAACGTGATCATCACCTCCCAGCAGTACACACCGCCACCGGCGGGGCAGACGGGACGGGACTTCACCCAGAAACCAATCAACACGGCGCAGATGATCATCACGCCCGAAGACGCGCTCGCAGTGGTGGAAAAGTTCAAGAAAACCTATGCCGGCTTGGGCAGACCCCGCATGCTCATTCATGTGAACCGCGCGCTGGTCGATGAACAATCCGGGCTGATTCTGAATTCATTCAGCCAGACCAGAAACACGGACAAAACCACCGTCGATTCCACCATCCAAGCGCAGCCCAATCAACAGGGCAAAACCACCATCACCGTGACCGCTGGCGGTAACGTGGATCTCGGTGGACAAAACGCACAGCAGTTTCCTCCCGGTCCAGGTACCGTCACCGCGACGCGTGAAAGCAGCGCGCAACAGACGGATTATGTCAATCATCCGAAGGTGACCAAGCCCCTCGCCGATCAGCAGACCATTCGTGATGTAGAGCGCCTCTTCGGCCGCCCATTGCGCATGGGTGGAGTTCACCTTGCCGACCAGGCCATCGCAACTCAGTTGCTTGCAAGCCGTTCTCTCGCCGCGATCCTGAAGGACACCAACACCGAAGCTGCCCGCAAGGACCGGCAAGCGCTGAAGAAAATCGCGGACGTCGCGCTCGAAGTTCTGATCTCAAGCCGTCAGGTCACCGTGCCCGGGGTGTCGGGCAACACGGTCTACACAGTTCCCGACATACAGGCCACCGCCATTCAGTTGCGAGATGGGCGCATCATCGGGCAGGCCGCAGCCGCGGACATCTACGGTCGCGACCGCGACGTCGGACGCTACACGCAGTTCGATATCAACCAGATCACGGAAGCGGTGGCCATCGCGTTGATGGAAGACATCACGCACGGGAGTTAACCCAAAGCGATTCTCCGTTCCAGGTGCCGGCTGAGGATGACGTCCCGTCCGGCATTTCCATGCCGCCGCCGAGTGTGGTAATCTAATCTACTCGCTTGCGTTGGAAGCGTCTTCGCCGGGATCAGCGTCCTCAGTCAGCTTGGCCTTCGACCAGATCTGCAAATAGGCGTCGTTCGTTCCGATGATGGGCGTTTCCTGGCCAAGGAACATCTGGTTGATGCCCTGCTTCAATGAATTCAAGCCATTGGTGCTGAACTCAAGGTAGAGACCTTCGGGCACCTCATTGAATTTCCAATGGTCGGCATCTTGTTCACCGTCGTAGAACAAAACGAGTTGCTGGAGGATCTTCCCCGGGAGCCCCTCAAGCTCGGGTACCGCCACGCCCTCCTCCTCGATAAGAGTGTTGATCGACTTGATGCTCGGCACATTATGAGATTCAAGGTAGCTCAGGTATGCCAACAGATTGACGCAGGCAGTCGCATCTGCCGCAAAGTTGTAATAACCCTTCTCCTCAGAATCTGGGTAGTGCCACACCGTGACGTATCCACGAATCGGAAAGTCCGCCGAGGAAACCTTCACTTCGCAGGCAGCCCCGCTGAGCCCTTCGGCAACCCCGAACTGTTGCGCCCACTTCACAAACGACACCTCTGGACCACGATTGAGCCGTGTCAGCACCTGTTTCATGGGACGGCAGATCGATCCGTCGGGAAGCTCCAGCTGCAAATTGACGTGGATCATCGGATCTTCGGACTCACCCACCCATTCACCGCCGACGGATTGCCGGATAACCTCACCCAAATACGCACCCATCGTGAAGCTGCGCCCGGAAAGGTCCTCCGCAAAAAAATCCCGGTAGCCAGGCGTCTCGCTGTTCACCTTCTCCGCAAAGCAACGGTCCATCTCAGCCAGGCTCTCAAGGGAAAAATCTGTATGGTACCCCGCTTCCTGCATGGCTTCGGCCGCGAGTTCGGCAGACCCGGTGATGTCCGGGTGGGAATACTCCTCGTCCAATGCAAAGCCCGATTCACCCAACTCTTGAATCTCGCCCGCTTCCGAGTATACAGAACTACGATCCCAGATGATGTGATCCAGCGCGTATGACGAGGAATGTTCCCGGCTCATGATTGGCTGTCCGACCTTGGGGAGCGTAGGATACCCGTCCGGCCGATGCAACCGCCGATCAAGGACGGCTGATCAGATATCGAAGCTGGCCAAACCGGCTTTTGACTTGGAGCCTAATCCAAATTCGCAGACTCTTTGCCCAGCTTTTCTCATTATGAATTCAACTGATATCCGCTGCGTTGGAGCGACCTTGCACTTCCTCCCTGTTCACACCCGAGTGCCGCTGAAGTTCGGCAAGGAAACCGTCAGCTACGTCACCTGCGCCCGTGTCTGCGTCACCGTTGAGAACACCGCAGGCGAGCGGGAGATCGGTTGGGGAGAAACGCCTCTCAGCGTGACCTGGGCTTGGCCGAGCACGATGGGCTACGAGTCCCGGCACGGGGTCATGAAGAACTTCTGCGTCCGGCTCGCCAAGGAATGGTCCTCCTTCGACAGCCAGGGCCATCCGATCGAAATCGGGCAGGACTTCATCACGCACGCATTGCCCCGGCTGCTCAAGGAAACAAACACCAATCGCACCGGGATGGAGCCGCTCCCCTATCTGGCAGCGTTGATCTGCGCCTCACTGTTTGATATCGCCATCCACGACGCCTACGGTCGCATGCTCAAGCGGCCCATTTACTCCACCTATACCAGCGAGTTCATGTCCCGCTCACTCAGCGATTTTCTGGAATCGGACGCCGATGGCATTGACTTTGAAGGCCGGTATCCGAGTGATTTCATTCAAACCCGGCTTGAAGAAAAACAACTACGCGCGTGGCATCTGGTTGGTGGCGTCGACAAACTCGATCGCGAAGAACTCACCGGCGACGATCCAGCCGATGGCTATCCGGTCATCCTGCCGGACTGGATCAACGTTGACGGATTGAAGTGCCTGAAGATCAAACTCCGGGGCAATGACTCGGATTGGGACTATGCGCGCATCGTCAAGATCGGCGAAATTGCGATCGCCGAGGATGTTGAATGGCTGACCGCAGACTTCAACTGCACGGTTACCAATCCTTCCTACGTGAACGACATTCTCGACCGGCTCTGTCTCGAACATCCCCGCGTCTATGGAATGATGCTCTACGTCGAGCAACCGTTTCCCTACGAGCTGGAAAAGAACAAGATCGATGTCCACAGCGTTTCTGCGCGCAAACCCCTGTTCCTCGATGAAAGCGCCCACGACTGGCAACACATCCGACTGGGACGCCAACTCGGCTGGACGGGAGTCGCTCTGAAGACATGCAAGACTCAAACCGGTGCGATCCTCTCAGCCTGCTGGGCCAAAGCACACGGCATGACCCTCATGGTGCAGGACCTCACGAATCCCATGCTCGCACAGGTCCCGCACGTCCAACTGGCCGGCCACGTCGGAACGATCATGGGCGTGGAAACCAATGCCATGCAGTTCTATCCGGCCGCCTCAGAACCGGAGATGGAAGTACATCCAGGAATTCATCAGCGACGATCCGGCTGCGTGGATCTTTCAACCCTGACCGGCCACGGATTCAGCTATTTCGAAGACCAGGTGAATCGCGAACTTCCCGATCCGGAAGCCAACTACACTTCGTGACGCCGATGTCGTCCGATTCAAACACCATTCGGGCGTTTGGCAGGGGATTTCTGGATCGTGGTCCGGTCTATCTCATGTGTGCGCTGATCCTTTACGGACCCTTTCACTACGCACTGACGACGCGGCCAGGAGAGATCCTGTTCACCCAGGTGGCCAGCGTCGCCATCTTCATTTTTCTGTGGGACGCATTCGTCAAAGAACGATGGCCACAGGTGCCGGCTCTCCCCCTTGCCTGCATGACGGTGATTCTCCTTCTCGGTTTGTGGATGACCTTCAACGCCAGCTCCTATTATCGCTGGCACACTGAACTGTTTACCATGCGGGTCCTGACTGGTGCGCCATTTCCAGACCTCCCCGGATCCTACGCCCGCTTTGCGTCAACTCAGTTGGTCACCAAGCTGACCGTGATTTTCGGCCTCGTCGTCATCTTCCTCAATCAGAACGAAACCAGGCGCGAACGCATTCTGTTCACCTTCATGGTATCCGTCTTGGGCTGTGCCCTTCTGGGAACAGCAATGAAGTTTTTTGAACCCATTCGGGATCTGTACTGGGACGCAAACAAATACAAACATCGTGGAATGGTGGAAATTGTGTTCGCCGCATTCCGTTACCACGCGCATTCCGCCTCGTTCCTTGTGACTGGACTTTGTGTTTCCGGCGGGTTCTGGTTGCATTCTGTCGAACGTCGACAACCCAAGGGCAAACGATTTCTGTGCGCACTGTCCTTCTTCTGCATTTTTTGCGCACTTTTTCTGAACACCTCCCGTGCCGGCTGGGTCCTGAGTCTCGTCGCCATGATCGGACTGACGACGATGGCACTTCTCCGGAGAACCCGGCGCTTCAGCCGAAAAGAGATTCTTGCCGGATTGGTGGGTCTGGTACTGCTCGGTGCGATTGCCGCTTCGGTATTCCTTGCTGAGAAGGAGTACCGGACAGAGAGAGTGCAGACCATTCGAAAACACATCCAGAGCCGTGCGCCCATCGCGTTGTTCATCAAGATCATCCCGGAAACTCCAGTATTGGGATTCGGGCCTGGCTCGCTGCCGAACGTTTTCCCAAAGTACCAGCGACTGCATCCGGATCTGTTCGCTCAGGACAAGTTCCTGAACGCTGCACATCAAGACTACTTCCAATTCTTTTTTGAGTGGGGCGCGGGATTGATCGTCTGGGTGGCGTTGCTTCTGACACCTGTGGGATTGCTTTTCGCACAAATACGCCGTTTGGGATGGAGGAGGGCGGCAAATCCATTGACCGCTTCATGCACCCTTGCCATATCGATCACACTGATGCACAGCATGGGCGATTTCCCGCTCCAGATGCTGCTCCTCCAACTCGCGTTCTTTATCTGCTGGTCAACGGCTGTGAGTGCTGCCTCCCCGGACGACGGCACAGCCAATGAGAGAAGCTCTGCCATTTAGCTCTGAATTCGGATCGACTGCAGCCGGAAGATGAAGGCCGGTTTGAGATTCTTGGACGAGGCGCCCGTCAGCGTTTGTCTTCGCCGTATCCGTAGTACTTCTTGTCGGTGTAGTAGTAGTAGTTGTAGCCGGCTCGGCGTTTTTCAGGCACGAAATTCAAAACCAATCCGGAGACATTCTTTCCACTCCTTCTCACCAACTCCAGCGCGCGTCCAATCAGCCGGTACGAAGTCTTGGCCGCCCGCGTCACCATGCAGATTGTCTGAACGTATTCCAAAATCAGCAGGGTGTCACTGACCGCCGTGACCGGTGCGTTGTCGATCACGACCTGATCGTACTTGCCGACCACGTCATCGATCAGCTTTTTTACGTGATCGCTCGCGATCAGTTCCGACGGATTGGGAACAGTGCTGCCGGCGGGAATGAGCGTGAGGTTCTCAAAGTCCGTCTTCAACGCAACTTCATCCAGAGTCTTGTTCGCCAGGAGCAAGTCCGTCACACCCGGAGTTTTTCGATCGATGTGAAAGGTGTCGCCCACGCTCGGCCGCCGCAGATCGAAATCCATGATCAGCGTCTTCTTGCCCTGGCTCGCATTTGCGATCGCGTAGTTCACCGAACAGAACGTCTTTCCTTCAGAGGGAACAGCGCTGGTGAAAAGAATCACGCGCCGTTCCTCTTCCCGCCCCAACAGGCTGATCGACGCGCGCAAGGTCCGAAACGCCTCGGCACAACTCGAGTTCGGCGCCTTGGTCACAAACAGGCGGCCTTGATCGTCTTTAATTTCAGGATTCTTGGGCACGGCCCCCACGACCGGCACGCCAAAGAGCCGTTCGGCCTCGTCGATTGATTTCACCGTCTTATCCAGCTGCTGGACGATGAAGACCAACATGAAGCTCAATCCGCATCCCACGATCATCGCAACCATCATGATGACACTCTTGCGCGGACTCACCGGCGCACCCGGAAGCGACGCGGGATTGTAGACTTCCACGGTTCGGTTCTGGATCCCCTCGGTCACCGACGATTCTTGCTTGGCCCCCAGCACACGCTGATACATGGCCTGGAGCGACTCGGCCTGCGCCTTGAGATGCTTGTACTCGATTTCTTTCTGTTGATCGGCCGCCACCTTCTTCTCCTGAGCCTCCAGCCGGCCTTGTTGGCTGTCGATCTGAGAAGACAGAGTGAGAATCGTCGTATGCACCTTCGAAGGAGCCGCTAGAATCGCCTCTTGCAAGCGCGCACCCAGATCAACCACTTCCTTCCGCGCTGCGATCATCTTCGGATGTTTCTCGCGATACCGCTCCTCAAGCTGGCTGATCTCAGACCGCTTCTCAAGCTCTTGAGTCCTCAAGGCGCTCACTTGTTTGTCATCCAAAATGGATTGAACCGTAAGCAGGCGCTCCACGTTATTGGAATATTGCTGGATCATCTTCCAATCGGTATCCAGTTTCAGCTTTTCGTTTTTCGATACCGTCAGTTCCTTGCCGATCGACTCCAGCTCCATCCGCTTCATGTCGGTCATTCCCACCGCCAACGAATTGGACTTCACGTATTGATGTGCAATCTCCTGGGCCTCCAGCCACTTGACCTTGAGTTCCTCGGCAGCGGTGGTGTGGATCGCAATTGTATTCGTTCCCCTGCCCATCTTGCGTTCGATGTCCCAATTGACAAAAGCTTCCACGATGGCCTGGTTGGCGTTCATCGCAAACACCCTGTCGCGATGCCGGAAACTGACATCGATAAAGCGGGTCATCTTTCGCAGGCTCGAACTCACCCCGCCGAGTTGGCCCCTCAGGTCATTTTGGGATATGTCAGGGGACAACTGCTCGCGATCAACAATCAATTCCGCAGCCCGATCAATGACTTCCCGCCGTCCCACCGTCTGCGCCATTGTATTCAGGATATCAAACCGCATCAGCCTGAAATCGTTTCGACTGTTTTGATCGTACGAAACAGTCGGACCAGCAAACTCGACGATTATTGTCGCACGGCTCTCATAGATGACGGTGGCCGTCTTGAGATAGTAATACGCTCCGCCAAAGCACGCGGCAAATATGAGGATGATCAGCCATGCGTGATCTAGAACCACATCCACAGAATCGCGAAGGGAAAACTCCTTTTCGACCTGCGTCTGCTGGCCGAGATCGTGAGATTCTGGAAAATCCATCAGAAGATCCGCTCTCTGACGGTCACCTTGTCCCCGTCCAACAGCATGAAGGGCTTGGAAGAGCCTTGCGCGAGTTTCTCGGCATCCACTTCGTAGAGTTTTTCAACATTCCCTTCCTTCCGCTTCACAAGCACTTTGCTCTGCCGAGCCAGTCTGGTAAACCCCCCCGCCAAGCCTATCCCGTCCAACACATCGATTTGTTTCTTTCCCCTCGGAATAGATATCAAACCAGGACTGTGAACCTGTCCCAGCACCAGAAACGTGCTGGTATTCGTGGAAACGGTGTGTGCCAGAAACACTTGGGGCTTCACCAAATAGTCTCGGTCATACAAGGTCTGGATCAGGCTCTTCGCCTCCTTGAGTGTCATTCCCCCGATCTTGACGTCCCCCAATAGCGGCAGAGCAACCGTGCCGTCGGAAAGGATTGTCGCCCGGGTGGTCATATCGTCCTCACGCCAGACACGCATTTCGATAGAATCACCAGGCGAAATGAGCCCCGCCGTTGAAGAAACAGGGGAAGCTGCGAACAGCTTCCCCTGACCCTGAGATTCGAATGTTAACGCAAGTATCGCCGCCCAGACAAAGAAACTAGACAGTGCTATGCCTCTGTGAATCGGATTCATTTTTCGTTCGGCGAAGCATCGGTGTGCACTTGCTCCCATTCAGAGTGGTTCAGAATGTGTATGACAAGTTGACACCGAACCGGTGGTTCGTGAAATCGTTACCGTTGTTGGCCAAATTCGAATCGTTTCGGGAATACTGGTAGAACAAGACGCCTGCCGTGCGATCCATCAACTTGGCAGCAAATGAAGGTCGGATGAACCAGAAGTTATCTTCGCGTGCAGCGAACGTGGCAGTCGCCGCGGGAGTTACTGCGAAAAAGTCGTTGAACGAGTAACCGATATTGGCGTTGGCCGTGTAACGGTCACCGACACGGTGGGTTACTGCAGCATCAACACTGCTTCGAAGATTTGACTGATCCTGAAGCGTGTTAGCGGGAGAAGCGCCACGGTCTGCACGAAGCGAAACTGTTGTCAGTGCGGTGGCTTTCCAGTCCGCACCAACAGCGTAACGCAAAAACGCCTTGTCCACATCCACGCCTTGAAATTGCCGGAATTCCACACCGAGTTCAGCTGAAATTGAAAGCTTCGCTGAAGCCCCCCACACCAAACGGGTATTGACCTGTTCGAAGGTAGCATTGTGTGCCTCATCGATCTGATCGTAACCGAATGCAGCACCTAGGCCGGCATTTATCTTCGGTGTCAATTCATAATCCAACATGCCGTTGGCCTGACCGCGCCAACTATCTTGAGCGTTGGCTGCATCAAAATCGTTCAAGACAGATGCAAACGAAGCTTCCAAGTTCGAGCGCTCGCCGAGATCGTAAACAGAAGAAAGGGTTGAGGACCACGCCTGGCGCTTAACACGACCACGGGCTGCAAGCAGCGTAACATCAGCATCCTGCTGAGACACCAAACCTTGATCAAAACGCCAACTGAGCCGACCGGAATTATTACCAAACGCCAATGACGCATTGTGCAGCGTCGTGTCAGCTCCAGCATTATCCATGAAGAACTGAAAGTCTGCGTTGTATGCGGCGGAGAGGAACGCCGTAGTCTGGGTCCTGTACTCACCTGCACCCAAGATTACACCTGGAGAAATTGTGTGGATGTAGTCTTCGACCTTGTTCCCGCTCCGATGCCCCAAGAAGATGTTATCGTCATACGTAAAATCGTATGCCACCGATGGCCTTACTTCCACCGGCCCTACCTTGAGCAGAGCTGGGTTGTCTTGAGCAACCGTGCTCAATCCACTGAGTGCAAATACAGAGCCAAATAGTATCCGTCGATATTTCGTCATAAAGTTTCCTTGTAAGTTATGTCAGTTGATTCCAATTGATTCGCACGGTCAGGGAGCGGTGGGACTGGTAGTGTTGTTCGCTCCAGATCCGCTATTAGCACTCCCACCTGATGAAGTTTGCCCAACCGATCCGGCTGTGTTCACGGCAATTTGAGCCTGAGCAACGGACACGGTAACACTTGATCCAAATACACCGCCGGAACCGGCACCACCACCAGCAACGCCAGCGGTCCCCGCCGCGACCGCCGCCTCCACGAACGTGGTCAACACTTCCGTCGTCTGAGCAGGGGTGAGGGGTGAGGCAACGTACCGTGCCAAGAATCCAACAATGTGCGAAATACCAACCGGGGTGTTCGCGGTGGTTACTGACTCATCGCCAGCAGAAGTGCCTCCAGTTGCGGTGACTTGATTTACGTTCTGTTGTGCAACGACTTTCTCCTCTCCTGTGTAGGCCGAAATCTGATCGACCTTGGCAACGACGGACGCCACGTCTTGAGGCGCGGCCTCAATCGGCGTTTCCACTTCTTTCGCTGGCAACACGCTCAGTGACTCCGGTAGTGGCTGCAAAAAAACTTCGCTCACACTGTAACCACTGCCATCCGGCAATGCTTCGGCCTCACCGAAGACAATCGCATTCAGATCGGACTGAAGGTTGGCTTCAATAACCGCTTCCTGCTGTGGAACGAAAGCGGCATTCGCGAAGAGCGATGCTGCCAGAGCACTGCCGGCGAGCATTCCGACAGCAACTTTCCCGATGGATGATTTCTTTTTCATATGAAACTACTTGTGAGCGTGTGTGCGCCTCAATTTGTTCGTTTTTTCTCAACCAACACAGCGACAACGTCGCCCTAGGCCTCGGTTGTGATGCCTATGTCCGCCAATTACTAAGAAATCCCCTCAGCTCCGTCAAGCCCATTTTGGCATGTTTTTTGGCATGTTTTTGTCACGCTTTTGTGAAGAAACTCCACTGTCTTTACAAGGGTTCCCCGGTTTCTCACCACCACCATGGAGGCGGCCCGACCCATTTTCTTGAATTGGTCCGAATCCATTGCTGTTTTCAGCACTCGCTCCAACTCCGTAAAATTACTGACCCGGCACGCACCGCGACTGGAAAGCAGGCTCTGAACGATGCCTTTGAAGTTTCCCATTCTGGGACCGAAGAACACCGGTTTGCCCAAGGCAGCGGGCTCGATCGGGTTCTGGCCACCTCCCGGCGACATTTCGAAACTCTTGCCCATGACCACCCATTCCGCCAAGCGGTAGATGTCGAGCAACTCCCCAGTCGTGTCCACCAGCAAACAGTCACACGCCTCAGCAGGAGTATCCGAGAGCTTTGTCCGCAGCTGACACTTGATCCCGACGGAACTTAGTTCGCGTGACACATGCACACACCTTTCCATGTGCCTCGGAACGATCACGAGGAACAGCTCCGGGTTTTCCTGCCGAAGCCGCAGGTAGATTTCGCCCAGCATCTTCTCTTCGCCAATGTGAGTACTCGCACCCAGCAATACTCTCCGCGAACTTGCGACTCCCAGGTCATTGAGCAATTTGCCGAAGTCGACCTTTGGAGGAGAAGAAACATCAACAGCATCGAACTTGAGGTTCCCACAGGTCTGAACCGATCCATCACGGCACCCCAATGCTCTCCAGCGATTTGCATCATCCTCGGTCTGTGCACAAACGAGTTCGAATCTCGAAAAGATCGGACGGAACAGGAATCCGAATCGTCCATACCCGCGGAACGAACGATCGGACAATCGGGCATTTACCAGACAGATGGGAACGTTCCTCTTCGCCGCCCGCCAGATGAAGTTTGGCCAGATTTCAACTTCCACCAGCGCGATGCAACGAGGACGAAAAACCCGGAACGCGCGCGCAACCACCCATGGCAAGTCGACGGGGTAGTAGACAGCGCGCATCGTCGGCGAGAGTCCGCGCTGCAACTGCCCCATGCCGGTGGAGGTGGTCGTCGATACGACGAATTGAAAATCCGGAAGGCGTTTCTCCATCTCCTTCAGCAACGGAATCGCCAGATTGACTTCGCCGACACTGACTGCGTGCAACCAGAAAATCGGTTGCTGTTTCGCCCACTCTTTCAACTCGCGATCGTAAAAACCAAATCTCTGTCCAAAGTTCTCGCACCAGTTTCCCCGCCGGATCATGCGCCAAAGGTAACGGGGTGAAGTGACCAGAAAGAAAACCGGGAAGAGCAGGTTGTACAGGAGCCGGACCAAGCCCTTTTTGAAACACAGCCGCGCCTCGCAGTCCATGCAGAAAGCACTGTGTACCAAGCGCTAATGCTTGAGTATAACAGGGATGGAACGTATTGAATCGGGCTTGTTTCTGAACGACCCTATCTCTATAAATCGCCCCCAAGCAGCGAGTTTTGGACGATTCGGGAACAGCTTTGAAAATGGTTTCGTGCGGCAAGTGCGAAGCCAAATGCTTTATCTCCTCCGGCTTGGGAGCCTTCGAAACCGCTGAATGCACCAAGTGCGGACATCCGGTGATGATCCCCGTTCAGATGCGGCAGTTCGAGCTGCGCGAAGTCATCGCGTCGGGCGGAATGGGAACGGTCTTCAAATCATGGGACATCAATCTGCGGCGCGAAGTCGCGGTGAAACTCATGAAGCCCGACATCGCCGAGGACCCCGCACAGGTTGAAGAATTTGTGAAGGAATCGCGTGCCTGCGCGGGACTCAATCACACCAACATCATCCACATCTATTCCTTCGACGAAATTGACGGAAACAAATACCTCGTCATGGAACTCGCCGAAAACGGCACGCTCGACGACCGCATCGAAAACGAAGGGATCGTTCCCGAACTCGACGTCCTCGACGTCGGCATCAAGATCGCGTCCGCCTTGGATGCCGCACTGCGGCATAACCTGCTGCACCTCGATATCAAGCCCGGCAACATCCTCTTCAACAATGACAGCCCGCCCGAACCCAAGCTCGTCGACTTCGGCCTGGCGAAGAGCGCGGACGAAGAGCGCGGCTACGAAGAAGAGGGTGGCATCTTCGGAACGCCCTATTACATCGCGCCCGAACGACTTTCCGAGAACCGCGAAGATTTTCGCTCCGACATGTACAGCCTCGGCGGAACGCTTTATCACGCGCTGGTCGGGCACGTCCCCTTCGATGCCCCGGAAATTCACGATGTTGCACAGGCCCACATCCAGGAGCCATTGATTCCGCCCAATCACGAGATCGCCGACATTCAGGAAATCACCAACGAAGCGATCTGCCGTGCGATGGCGAAGAATCCCGATGAACGTTACCAGAGCTATGACGAATTTATCATGGCTCTGACGGCCGCGCGCAGCCACCTGCTCATTCAGAAATACGGTGGTGGCGGAGCGTTTGCCTGAGCCGGTCTTGTTTGGCCACGCGGAACAAGCTGCCCTCGATGTCCGCGAATCACCCAACGCCGGTCGAGCGTCCACAAAAAAACTTCCTGAAACTGGTGGGCGAAGTCCTCGATCACGGAGGCCCCGGTTATCTTCAATTCGTCACCACCAACATCTGCGGCAATCGCGAGATCCCAATTCGATCCCAAGCAACGCAAATCCGTCACCCTCGATGAGGCAAGAGAAGTCATCGGCATCAGCGTGCGCTACGCGGCCGAGCGCGGAATCCATCCCATGGTCTGCACCAACGGCGGACTTTGGACGGAAAAAACATGCGCGCCCTCGTCGATGCCGGACTCAGCAGCGTCTTCATGTCCATCGACGCGCATGACATTTCCAAACACGAACCCAATCGAGGACTTAAAGACGTCTGCCAGAAAATAATGCGCGCAAACGCGTTCTTCGCGAACGCAAGCATCCAATCCACTGCCAGCATCATCGCCAGCCGGCTCATTGAGGACTACGACAAACTCCCGCCCTTCCTTGAATCCCTCGGCTTCAAAAGCTGCACCTTCAGCTGCCCGCTCACCCACCTCGAATCCAGTTACCTCAGCTTCAGTGACAGCTCAACCGATGATTCCCACACCGCACAGAAATCGTTATCGTCCCATCGATGAGCCGGCCACGCATAGCAGTGACCATGGGCGATCCCGCAGGGATCGGTCCGGAGGTTTGTCTGCATTTGCTGAAGAACGAGGCCACACTGAAGCAATGCGTGCCAATCATCTTTGGAGATGCCTCCGTCCTCCAAACCTGCGCAGACAAAACCGGGATACCGTTTGATGCGCAAACGTGGTCCTCAGAAACGTGGAAGAAATTCGACGCCGAAAACGGATCGCATGTCCTCGACCTGGGTCAAATCACGCCCGGGGAATTCAAGCCCGGAGAAGTAAACGCAAAGACCGGGCGAGCCGGTTACGAATACATCATCTCCGCAATCAATGCCGCATTGGACAAGAGCATCGACGGCATCACCACCGCGCCGATAAACAAGGAGGCCTTGCGAGCGGCTGGTCTGAACTACCCTGGGCATACAGAGATTTTCGCCGAGCGCAGTGGCGCGAATCGCTCCTGCATGATGCTCACCTCCGATGAATTGACCTGCAGCTTTGTCACCGTTCACGTCGGTTATCACGAAGTGCCCCGATTGTTGACGAAAGAACGTATCCTCGAAGTGATCGAATTGTCCGCGGAAGCAATGACCCGCATCCGCAATCGCAAAGCCAGATTGCTTGCCTGCGGACTGAATCCACACGCGGGCGAAAACGGACTCTTCGGCAACCGCGAGGAAGAACTCATCATCCAGCCGGCACTGGAAGCCGCGCGATCAAAGGGCATCGACATCACCGGCCCGCTCCCACCCGACACGGCATTTCTTCCCGAACGACGTCGCGAGATCGATTGCTTCATCTGCATGTATCATGACCAGGGACACATCCCCCTGAAAGCACTGGCCTTCGACAAAGCGATCAACTGCACGCTCGGCCTGCCCATCATCCGCACCAGCGTCGATCATGGCACTGCCTGCGACATCGCCTGGCAGGGCAAGGCCAATCCCAACAGCCTCTTCGAAGCAACCGCCCTGGCCGCAAGATGGGCGTCAGGCGACTGACAACAACAGCCAAGCTGGGCAGTCTCAGGGAAAGCTGTAGATCAAACCAGCGGCCATCCCAATACCATCGCTGAGGTTGGTCTCGGCGGAGCGTGTGCGTCCTGTGTGTTCCAGCTTGCTTGTCAGCAGGTGGCGCGCTTCTCCAAACACACGCCAACGCTCTCCAATTCTGCGAGACACCTGGATCGAGTTGCACAACCCAAGCCAGAAGTGTTCATCGGAACTCCCGTCGTTCTGTCCGGTTGCCTGACCGGCAACGGCAATATCCTCGGAGTATTCCAATTTCGAATATCCAAACCCAAGCGAAAGACCGCTCTGAAGTCCGAGAGCCCACCTGTCGTTCGGTTGCCACATCAGACTTGGCGCGAGCCGAAGTCGGATCGCATGGAAATCTATCTGTCGATAGCCCGACACGGTAGCCGGCACATCGGCGATGGCTCGAGTTGGGTTACTGCCTATGAGAGGCGCCCCGGGCACGGTAGTGAAGGGCCCCTCGTACGGAGCCGCGCCCGGCGCCAATGTGACCCCACCCAGATTGAATGTGTCAGTCAGCAGATTTGCATCAGCGTCCGTAACCCCTTCAACCCTCCAGTTGAAGAACTGGTAACCGGCGGCCAGATCAAGATAAACGGACCACTTCTCGCGCTGTTTCCAATGATGGCGATAGAAGCCTTCCACACCGGGTCGAGGTTGGTTTTTCTGGCTGCTGGTGTAATCCCCACCATTCAACTCAACGCTGTGGAGGGACAATGTTCCCGCACCTGGTGCATTCATCACCTGGGCATCCCTGTGATAACCGAAGAACGACGTGAGAGGTTCTTGGCCGGGAATTAGAATTGGATTTCCAGCCGAATTGACGCGATTGAAGCCGTTGTCATAAAAGCGATCAACCCGGCCATCTGCCGCCACGGCGGGCGTTGCGGGAGCAGCACCCGGATTCGTGGCACGATGGGCCTTGAACTCTGCGGTCGCATTCAGCCACACCGGCAGCCCAATACCGATTTTGTGGCGAGCACCAGCCGGGACATTCTGCCCGTGGGTGGAACAGATCAGCGTTGAGGTCAACAGGATGAGGAAACTCGTTCACCCGCGCAACGGCCCCGTGCTCAACGATTGGCACCCTTCCCCCTACGCCTTCAATCACGTTATCCTTCGCATCGAACCCACCAATACCCCGCCGATCTGCTGCGATCCCACGCTGAGTTACCAGCGCGGTTCGTTGCAGGAACTTCATTCGCCGGCCTTCGGCAAAGGACTCCTAATTCGCGAAGGCGAAACCAACCTGACCGTCATCCCCGGCAATCCCTCCCGCCACGGATACATCCAGTCCACCGAAACCATCACCACACCATCCTTCAGCGAGCCCGCGCGATTCGAAGTGGAGATCGACGAAGCATTCGACGACGACGCGCAGAACTCAGGACGACGATGGAACACCCCGATGTTCGCAGCCTGCATCTTCTTCCTCGCGTTCTGCATCCGCAGCCTGAAGCGTTGGACCCCGAACATCGACCCGGAACTGGCCTGGCCGCTGAAGTGGCCGCTCGTTTCGCTGTTGAACTATGGGCTGCTCGTCATCGGAATGGCCGCATCGTGCTGGACAGCCTACGAAATCCACGGGCCATCGTTCTTCCGAACCCCGGCATCAGTCACCTCCCGGCCTTCGCCGAACCTATTCTCACCTTCGACTTCTTCGCCCGCATGATCCTCTGGCCCCACGCGCTGACCGCCATAGCGCCGCTCTGGCGACATAAAGTCGAGGACTGCTCCCCGCCCGACGTTACTTCTACCTCCCACTGATCTACCTGCTGATCATCGGTATCCTGAGCACGATCTTTGAGAGCGAACACCACACCGACCGATTCTTGACGGAAGCCGCCATCATGCTCTGCCTGGTCATCATCGGCGTCCTGACAAACAGTCTGGCCATGCGGAAGAAACATCCAAACAAAAGCATTTCCTCTGAAGACGGCAGTTGGGATAAGCTCCAGCAGTGATCCGACGCGTCGAACTGCTTTTGCTCCTGCTGGGCTGCATGTCCAGTGGGACGCTGCGTGGTTCGACGTCCGACCACTGGGCGTTTCAGCAATGCGCTCGCCCCACACCACCCCGAATCAAGCAGGACCAATTCGTAAACAACGCAATCGATCGCTTCGTTATCGCCCGACTGGAGAAAAACAACATCAGACCATCACCTCGCGCATCGAAGCGCACCTTGATCCGGCGATTGAGCCTGGACCTGCTTGGGCTGACGCCAAGCCCGACTGAAGTCCGGGCCTTTGTGGAGGACGAATCACCCGAAGCATATCAAACCCTCGTGGACCAACTCCTCGCCTCGCCGCACTTCGGTGAACGCTGGGGGAGGCATTGGCTGGATCTGGCCCGGTATGGCGACAGTGACGGCTATCTGGGTGACGGCTTGCGACCGCACGCGTGGGTCTTCCGCGACTGGGTGATCCAGGCGATCAACGCGGACATGCCATTCGATCAATTCACCCGCGAACAACTCGCGGGTGATCTCCTGCCAAATCCCAGCATCGATCAACGCATCGCCGTTGGCTTCCATCGCAACACGCTCAAGAACACCGAGGCGGGAGCGGACCGCGAATTGAATCGAACCAAGGAAATCGTCGATCGCGTGAACACCACCGGCACGGTCTGGCTCGGGCTGACGGTGGGTTGCGCCGAGTGCCACGACCACAAGCACGATCCAATTTCTCAGGAGGAGTTTTACCAGCTCTATTCCTTCTTCAACAACACGGACGAGGTTACCCACTCCGCGCCGCAGTTGATCGAGATGACGCGCTATCGACTGCTCGCAGACGAATGGGATCGAAAGTTCAAGAGCCTGAATGCTCCGCTGGAGAAATTTGAGAAGGAGAAACTTCCGGCGCGCTTTTCGTCCTGGAGGAAAGCGCTCCAGCCCGCACCAAACAAGTGGACTGTGATGAAGCCCGACCTCGTGACCGGTTTGAAAGGGATGAAGATAAAGGAAGACGGATCAGTGCTCGCGGATGGCAGCAACCTGAGCACCGTAACCACCAGCGTGCATGCCTCGAACTCCCCTCCTCGAACGATAACCGCCGTTCGTCTGGAACTGTTCGGCGGCTATGGGTCCGGAACGGAGCGAGGTGGTGCAGTCGGTCGCGGCACTGGCGGGAAAGTGGTCGTATCCAGCCTCGCCTTCGCAGTAGTGCCACCAGGAACAAAAGGCTTAGGCCAACCAATCGAGTCCGTTGAAGCCAACGGTGGCGGGAACGCCAGGGGCGCCATGGATTCACGCACAAACGATGGCTGGACGATCACCAACGACGCGCGCCGCTACTACAGCGCGGTGTTCAAG
>CEUN01024494.1_pt1 | contig 18974 bp, 11 predicted proteins | sample 361501 | NCBI WGS metagenome assembly CEUN01 (sample SAMEA2622801, study PRJEB7988) | marine metagenome | biome: marine biome (ENVO:00000447); feature: marine epipelagic mixed layer (ENVO:xxxxxxxxx); material: "saline water (ENVO:00002010), including plankton (ENVO:xxxxxxxx)" | depth 120 m | reverse complement strand
GAAATCCTAGTTGGGCTAGTCCAGGCACTAGTCTTTGCTTTGCTTACCTCGGTTTTCACAGCTCTAATGTGCGAGCATCATGGCGAAGATAAAGCCCATTAGGGAAAAAATTTCGGCGACCGGACCATGCATGTCAGTGGAGATCGTCGAATAAAACTAAAAAAATAATACAATGACAGGATCAATTACTGTAGGTCTGGCAGCCCTAGGTTCAGCAATAGGTGTGGGTTTAGTGGGTGCCAAAGCCGCGGAAGCGACTGGAAGAAATCCGGGAGCAGCGGGTGCCATACGTACGCAAGCGATTATTTTCGCCGCACTAGCAGAGGGTGTAGTCTTTATTGCACTCTTTTTGGCATAACAATCATATTACCACCGGGCGACATAGTCGCCCGGTTCCAATTTTTTAGAGCTATGAATTACATAATCACATTGGCTGCAGCAAGCGAGGCAGGAAGTGAAGGCGGCATAGGAGAAATCGCTAAAACTTTCGGAGTAAACTGGCCACTATTTATTTCCCAGTGTATCGCATTTCTGCTTGTCGCTTTTTTGCTTAAGAAATGGGCCTATAAGCCTGTAACGGAAATGCTGGAGAACAGAAAAAAAACCATAGCAGACAGCATAGAAAATGCGGAAAAAATCAAGGTTGAGTTAGCCGAAACTCAAGCCGAAAGAGACAAGGTGCTAGCCGAAGCCAACCAGAAGGCTGAGAAACTCATAGCTGATGCTAAAGAAGCAGCCAAGCAGGTCGGCGAAGTAGAAGGCCAAAAGGCGGTGAAGCAGGCTGAGGAAATCATCCGCAAGGCGCGTGAGGCTACCCAAGCTGACCGCGATCAGATGATGGCGGAATTGAAGGCAGAAATCGGTCGGCTGGTGGTGGATACCACCGCCAGAGTCAGTGGTAGGATACTTACAACCGAAGATCAACAACGCTTGATCGACGAAACGAATAAGGAACTGGCGGCATAGTTAGGCAAGGGATAGGATCAAAAGCACAAAATTAGAACATCCACTGCCACTAGTAATAATTAGTAATTTTGAAGATAACAAAACAGGCACGCCGTGAGGCCAAGCAGTTATTCAAAACCTGTCATGTCGACGAACAACTAAATGCCGACAGGGTAAAGAAAGCCGTAAAAATACTTATCGAGCAAAAACCGCGCGGTTACTTTGGCGTTCTGCAACACCTCCACCGGCTGGTAAAACTGGACGAAGCCGGCCGTACCGCCCGCGTAGAAAGTGCCGTCGCACTTGGCCAAGAACAGCAGCAGCAGGTGAGAGATAACTTAAACCGTCTCAAGGGTGGCCAAGTGACAGTGGAATTCGCCGAGAATCCCGGCCTCATCGGAGGCATGCGAGTAAAAATTGGCGACGATGTGTTTGACGGTAGCCTGAAGACGCGCTTGGCCAATTTGAGTGAGACGTTTTAATTTATTTTTGATAAACAAGACATGAGCAACTTACTGCAGGACATTGAAGCCCAGATCGCCGGCGCGAAAACAGAAGTCGCCCGTGAAAACGTGGGCGTGGTACGAGAAATAGGCGACGGTGTGGCTAAAATCGAAGGCCTCACTGGAGCGATGATGAACGAGATGCTCGACTTCGGCGGCGGCGTAATGGGCCTCGCGCTGAACCTCGAGGAAACAGAAGTCGGCGCGGTGATTCTCGGTGACCACACCGGCATTGCAGAAGGCCAAGAGGTGAAAACCACAGGCAAACTCCTCTCCGTGCCCGTGGGGAAGGCACTGCTCGGCCGTGTTGTCGATGCACTTGGCCGTCCCGTGGACGGCAAAGGCGACATCTCCGCTGAGACTAGTTATCCAGTCGAGAAAATCGCACCCGGTATCATCAAGCGCAAGTCGGTGAGCCAGCCGATGCAAACCGGCATCATGGCTGTGGACGCCATGATCCCGATCGGACGAGGTCAACGAGAACTGGTGATTGGTGACCGGCAGACCGGCAAAACCGCCGTTTGCATAGATGCCATCATCAACAACGCCCGGATCAACCGAGAAGGCGAAGAAAGCGGTGATCCCAACTTCCGACCTGTCTATTCAATCTACGTGGCTGTGGGCCAGAAACGGGCAAACGTCGCCAAGGTCATACAGGATCTTGAAGAAAATGATGCCCTGCAGTACACCATCGTGATTGCTGCCACGGCGAGCGACTCGGCGACAAACCAATACCTTGCGCCATTCTCGGGCGCGGCAATGGGCGAATGGTTCATGGACAACAACATGGACGCACTTATTGTTTATGATGATTTATCCAAGCACGCGGTGGCTTATCGCCAAGTGGCTCTGGTGCTGCGGAGACCCTCCGGTCGCGAGGCCTTCCCGGGAGACGTATTTTATCTTCACAGCCGTCTGCTTGAACGGTCGGCCAGACTGTCCGAAGACGCCGGAGGAGGCTCGCTCACATCGCTCCCGATCATCGAGACTCAAGCGGGTGACGTGTCGGCTTACATTCCGACCAATGTGATTTCGATCACCGATGGTCAGCTATTCCTGGAGACCGACCTGTTTTACCAGGGCGTTCGCCCTGCAATCTCGGTCGGTCTCTCGGTGAGCCGTGTCGGTTCCGCCGCGCAGGTAAAGGCGATGAAGCAGGTGGCCGGCACAATCAAGCTGGATCTAGCTCAGTTCCGCGAATTGGCTGCTTTCGCCCAATTTGGCAGCGATCTCGACGAAGCCACAAGTGCCAAGTTGGAGCGAGGCAAACGCATCGTGGAGGTTTTCAAACAAGCGCAATTCCGACCTGTATCAGTGCCAGTACAGGTAGCCATCCTTTGGGCGGTTCAAAATGGCTACTTCGACGATGTAGACGTGGAAGAGGTCAAGAACACACAGGCCTCCATCGCCACATTTCTCGAGGATCGCAAGGCCGATCTGTTGAGCAAAATTTCCATCGAGGGCCAGGTAAACGACGAAGTCAAGGATGCCCTCAAGACCGCTCTCGACGAGTATAAGTCGGCCAACAAATAAACCGTAAATGCCGAGCACACGCGACATCCGCCGACGGATCGTTTCCGTCAAGAAAACCGCACAGATCACCAGCGCCATGGAAAAGGTGGCGCAGGCGAAGATGGCGCGTGCCCAACAGGCCGCGATGGCCGGGCGACCATACGCTCAGTTGATGAACCGCGTGCTCGCTGAGGTAGTGACACACGCCGGAGACTTTGATCATCCGTTTATGAAGGCACGCGGCGGCGAGCAGCGAGCACTGATCCTGGTAACCACAGACAAGGGCATGTGCGGCCCTGTAAACTCGAACTTGTTGCGCAAGGTTAGCGACGAATTTGCCACCGACAATACTCGCATGATTGCTGCCGGCAAAAAGGGCGCCCAACACGCCACACGGGTGGGTTGGAACCTCGCCGCTGAGTTTTCGTATAGCGACACGCCAACCTTCGCCGAGGCGCGGGCCATCGCACGACTTGCAGCAGAATTATTCGAGGATGCAGAGGTGGATCATGTGGACATCGCGTTCACGAACTTTGTCAACACGCTCACACAGAAACCGGAGGTGCAGACACTGCTCCCAATCACTCAGATTACGGGTGTTCAGGCCGGTGTCGAAGGCGAAGAGATGATTGCTGAACTTCCCGGTGGCACGGCTGAATTCCTGTTTGAGCCTTCGGCTGGTGGCGTCCTAGGTGCGCTACTGCCTCACTACATAAATTTTCAGGTGCACCAAATCCTGCTCGAAGCCAGGGCCAGCGAGTTCAGCTCGAAGATGGTGGCAATGAAAAATGCCACCGACAACGCGAACGACCTGATCAAGGACTTAACACTCCAATACAACAAGATGCGCCAAGCGGCAATCACGAGCGAATTACTGGAAATCACTACTGCCCAGATGGCGTTGGGCAACTGACTTTAAAACGACCAAAAGAAAATGAACAAAGGCAAGATTGTACAGATCATCGGCCCTGTGGTGGACGCGGAATTTACCGACAGTTTGCCAGCCATCTACAACGCACTGACCGTGGAGTTCGACGTACCAGGCGAAGGCGCCACCAAGCTTACGCTTGAGGTTCAACAGCACCTCGGAGACAACTGGGTGCGTGCTGTGGCCATGAGCTCCACCGAGGGACTAAAACGCGGCATGGAACTCACCGACCAAGGCAAGCCAATCAGCATGCCAGTCGGCGAAGCCGTAATGGGTCGGGTTTTCAACGTGACCGGCGAAGCCGTAGATGAGCAGGGACCGGTGCAACCGGACAAGGACAAGGATGGCAACGATATTTACAACCCCATTCATCGCCCTGCCCCAGCGTTGACAGAGCAGTCAACCAGTCCTCAAGTGCTGACCACAGGCATCAAGGTTATCGACCTGATTTGCCCCTTCCTCAAGGGAGGCAAGGTCGGTGCATTTGGCGGTGCAGGTGTCGGCAAGACCGTGGTCATCATGGAGCTAATAAATAACATTGCAAAGCTGCACGGTGGTATTTCGATGTTTGCAGGAGTGGGCGAACGCACTCGTGAAGGGAACGACCTTTACAACGAGATGATTGAGGCTGACGTCATCAAGACCGAAAAGGACGAAAACGGCCACACGAAACTGAATGAGCGTGGACTACCTGTACTGGCTGATGGATCTCGTATTGGCCTCGTCTACGGTCAAATGAACGAGCCCCCCGGCGCGCGCCTGCGTGTGGCCCTCTCGGCTCTTGCCGTAACCGAGTATTTCCGTGATGAAAAGGGACAGGATGTGCTTCTCTTTGTGGATAATGTCTTCCGCTTCAGCCAAGCTGGCTCCGAAGTGAGCGCGCTACTAGGGCGCACACCTTCGGCAGTAGGTTACCAGCCTACTCTGGCTGCTGAGATGGGCGACTTGCAGGAGCGCATCACCTCCACCAAGAAAGGATCAATCACCTCGTTTCAGGCCGTTTATGTACCGGCGGACGACCTGACCGACCCAGCCCCAGCCACAACGTTCGCTCACCTTGATGCCACGATCGTACTGGAGCGCTCTATCGCTGAGCTAGGCATTTACCCGGCGGTTGATCCGCTAGCCTCAACCTCACTTGCGCTCACACCAGACATCGTGGGAGAGGAACATTACCGCGTTGCCCGTGGCGTACAAGCGGTGCTGCAGCGCTATAAGGAATTACAGGATATTATAGCCATCCTCGGCATGGATGAATTGTCGCCTGACGACAAACAGACCGTATTTCGGGCACGGAAGATTCAGCGTTTCCTCTCGCAACCATTTAGTGTAGCGGAAGTATTTACTGGCACTGCTGGCAAACAGGTGGACGTTGAGGACACCGTCAAGGGCTTCGCCGAGATTTTGGATGGAAAACACGACGAAGTGCCCGAGAGTAACTTCTATATGAAGGGCGGCATCTCAGAGATCCAGGACTAATCGATGGCCGACACCCTCAAGCTTGAGATCGTCACACCGGAGTCAAAAATCTACTCCGAAGACGTCGAGATGGTTACGCTGCCCGGCAACGAAGGCGAGGCTGGCATCTACCCAAACCACGTTCCGTTGATGACCCAAGTGCAGGCAGGCGAGATCATCGTCAAACGAAGCGGAAAAGAAGAAATCGTCGCAGTTGGCGAAGGCTTTGCGGAGGTGACCGGCGACCATGTCGCTATCCTCACCGACAATGCCGCCAATAGCGAAGACATCGACGAAGCCGCCGCAAAAGAGGCCCGCTCCAAGGCTGAGCAGCGTCTGGCTGAGGGAGGTGAAATCTCAGAGGATGAAGCTCGGGCACTTAATCAGGCCATCCTCTTCTCTGAAGCCCAAATCAAAGCCAAGCAGCGGAAACGCTGATCCGCTTGGTCAAAATCCCGCCCCCCTAAATTTCCAAAGGCAAACGGTACTTCGTTCGCTTTTGTCCCGGCTAAAACTTGCGAATAAGCAGTTGGCTCGTTACGCTGGCTTACCAGTTCACGGCCAAGCGCTTGGCTCGGGTCGCCCCCCTTCCCTCCCCTTGGCCAAGCAGTAACGGAACACAAGATACTCTTATGGCATACAAAGACATTACCCCGCCAAAGGGCGGAACCATCACCATCGAGAACGGCCGCCTACAGGTCCCCGACACCCCGGTCATCCCGTTCATCCGGGGCGACGGAACTGGTCCGGACATTTGGTCGGCCAGCCAACAGGTATTCGATGCCGCCGTGGAAAAGGCCTACGGCAGCACAAAAAAAATCGCTTGGTTTGAAGTGTTCGCCGGACAAGCTTCCAAAGATCGATTTGACGAATGGCTACCGGATGACTCCGTGGCCGCGTTCCGTGAATTTCTTGTCGGCATCAAGGGACCGCTGACTACGCCGGTGGGTGGAGGTATCCGCTCGATCAACGTTGCCCTGCGCCAAATCCTCGACCTGTACACCTGTCTACGCCCGGTGCGCTGGTTTGAGGGCGTCCCCAGTCCTGTAAAGCAACCGGAATTGACTGACATGGTCATTTTCCGCGAGAACACCGAGGACATTTACGCCGGAATAGAATTTCAGCATGGTGACGCCGATTGCGAAAAATTCAAGGCTCTCCTCGCCGAGACTTTCCCGGATCGATTCAAGAAGATCCGCTTCCCCGACACCGCCGGCATTGGGATCAAGCCGGTGTCCGAGGAAGGCACAGGACGTATCGTGCGAGCCGCCATCGAGTATGCCATTGCAAACAAGCTGGAAAGTGTCACTCTTGTGCACAAGGGCAATATAATGAAATTCACCGAGGGTGCCTTCCGCGATTGGGGCTACGCCTTGGCCAAGCAGGAGTACGGTGCGCAGGATCTCGACGGCGGTCCTTGGCAAGTGTTTGAACGAGACGGCCGGCGGATTGTAGTTAAGGATGTAATCGCCGATGCATTTCTTCAGCAGATCCTGCTGCGACCGGCAGAATATGATGTCATTGCTACACTGAATCTCAACGGCGACTACATATCAGACGCACTCGCTGCATGTGTCGGAGGTATCGGTATCGCACCAGGCGGTAACATCAATTACGACACCGGGCATGCCATTTTCGAGGCGACGCATGGCACCGCACCTAAATATGCCGGCAAGGACCGAGTCAACCCCGGTTCAGTTATACTCAGTGGGGAAATGATGCTACGCCACCTTGGCTGGACTGAAGCCGCCGACCTCATCCTACGGGGCATGAATGGCGCCATCGCTTCCCGCAGGGTCACCTATGATTTCGCACGCCTTACGGATGAAGCAACCGAAATTTCGTGTTCTGCCTTCGGGCAAAATATCGTCGATCACATGGACTAAGCTGTTTTAAACAGGTGCGTAGCGCACGCTCTCGCGCGTCGAATCCCCGCGCCAACCATGTTAGTCACTTCAAAAGGTTCTTTTTTGGGAGGTGAAAAACTGTGGTATCAGGTCTGCTTTGAGTACGTTTATCTGTGACTAACCGCCTTATCATTACGGCAGCAATGACCTTTTGGGTTGCCCTGGCCAAGGGCGTGATAGTGATCAATGAGATTCACCACGATCCCGACATCAAGACAGAGTTGACCGAATTCATTGAGCTCTACAATGCCGGTGCTGAACCGGTAGACCTCAGCGGCTGGATGATCGAAGGCGCCGTGGATTTTACAATCCCGGACGGCATCCAACTTCGGGACGGAGCCTTTACCGTAATCGCGCACCGCCCCGAACACTTCAAGGCCAAGTTTGGTGGTTCGCCACTCGGACCTTGGAGAGGGAAACTCGACAACGATGGCGAGCGGATCGAGTTGCGCAACGCAATCGGCCAGCTTGTGGATCGTGTAAGCTACCGACTCGGATTCCCCTGGCCAATCGTCGGCGATTCACCAGGTTACTCGATAGAGCTGATCCACCCAAAACTCAACAACAATGATGGCCATAACTGGAAACCGTCTGTTCGTAGTGACATTTCGATCAAGGCGAACACTCTCGTGGCCAAAGGCAGTTCGTGGAAATATTTCAAGGGCAAACGCGAGGCCTCGACACCTCGCATGGCTTGGCGCAAGGCAGATTTCAACGACAGCACTTGGTTGACAGGGCGAACACCAATCGGTTACGGGGAGAACTTCATTAAGACAAATTTGAACGACATGCGAAATGGCTACACTTCTGTTTACTTTCGAAAAAAGTTCACACTTAAGGATGCAAAAAAAATAGGGTCGTTGAACTTGGCTTTACAATTCGATGATGGCTTCAACATTTGGATCAACGGACGGCATGTCGCCGACAGCAATCTCTCAACAAAAGAGCCACGCTTCGGTACTAATGCTACTTCGGCGATTGAAAATCATGACTATGTTGAATTCGATCTTGCGGCGCCGGGTGGCTACCTCGTCGATGGCGAAAACATTGTGGCGATTCAGGCTCACAACGCATCAAAGGGGGGGAGCAGTGATTTCTTCATCGACGTCGAGTTGAAGGCGAGTGTCGGACCGGCCAATCGCGGCCCCACCCCAGGTGCTCAAAATTCCGTGTTCGCTACCGAAGCACTCCCTCGATTGGCCGAAGTCGAACACTCGCCCAGACAGCCAAAAAGCGGAGAATCCGTTGTGATCACTGCGTTGCCTAGTGAAGTAGTCGCCGACACAGAGGTTTTTGTCGAATACCAAGTCTTAAAAGCCGGCAGTTATGTATCGATAGATGATGCGGCTTATGAGGAAAATTGGATCAAGCTTCCAATGAACGATCTTGGCCAAGCGGGGGATAATCGTGCCAAGGATGGCGTGTACTCGGCGACCGTTCCCAGAAACGCGCAGCGACATCGATGCCTGATTCGCTATCGAGTGTCAGTGAAGAACGATCTTGGCCAGATAGTCACCGCACCCTATCCTGATGATCCATCGCCCAACTTTGCCTACTTCTGCTATGACGGCGTGCCAAACTGGAGCGGCAGAACGAAGCCGGGTTCCAAGGTGATCGAATACGATCAAAAAACGCTCACCCGCGTGCCGGTCTATCATCTGATCTCGAAAAAAAACGATATCGAAAACAGCACTTGGAACGAACAGTATCGAGGTGACAATTATAAGTGGAAGGGTACACTGGTGTACGATGGCATAGTGTACGACCACATCCGCTACCGTGCTCGTGGCGGCGTATGGCGCTATGCTATGGGAAAGAACATGTGGAAGTTTGACTTCAACCTTGGCCACTCGTTCCAAGCGAAAGATCATTATGGTCGAAAGTACGACACACGCTGGGACAAGCTTAATTTTTCCGCATGCATCCAGCAGGGAAACTACCAACACCGGGGCGAACACGGAATGTTTGAAGCAGTCGGCTTCAAGCTGTTTGAATTAGCCGATGTCGAGGCACCCAAGACGCACTGGGTGCATTTCCGGATTATTGACGATGAGGAGGAAACCGGACCCACCCAACACGACGGCGACTTCTGGGGACTCTATCTCGCGATCGAGCAGATGGATGGCCGATTTCTAGACGAACATAATTTACCGGACGGCAACCTATACAAAATGGAGGGCGGCACCGGCGAGTTGAATAACCAAGGGCCAACAGCCATCACAGACAAATCCGATCTAAACACATACCTCAACAGTTACAATGGCAACCCACCAGAAAATTGGTGGCGGCAAAATATGGACCTATCCCGATACTACAGCTATCGCACGATCGTCGAAGGTATCCACCATTACGACATAGGTTATGGCAAAAATTATTTCTACTATCTCAACCCCGAGACACAACAATGGTCCACGCTACCATGGGATCTTGACCTCACCTGGGCTAACAACATGTACGGAAATGGCAACGATCCGTTCAAAAGTAAGGTGCTTGGTAAAGCAGTCTTCAAGGTTGAGTATAGTAACCGCGCCCGCGAGATTCTCGACTTGTTGTTCAATGAAGACGAGGGCTACATGCTGATCGATGAGTTCGCAGCAATCATCGATGGGCCGACAGAGCAACGACCATCGATCGTAGATGCCGATCGGGCGATGTGGGATTACCACCCAATTATGTCGTCCGGAAAAGTGAACGGCAGCAAGGCCGGCAAGGGTCGATTTTACCAAAAGGCGCGTACAAAAGATTTCCCTGGCATGATTGACATCATGAAGAATTACATTCGCAGTCGCAGTAATTTCATACTCAAGTCTGCCGCACGTGATACAAAACATCCTGATCAGCCAACGATAAAATACTTAGGAAGCGACGGATATCCGGCGAACGATCTGTTGTTTCGAAGCTCAGCATTCTCAGACCGAAGCGGGAAGTTCGCTGGCATGAAGTGGCGACTGGCCGAAGTAAGCGCACCGGACGCGCCACCGCATGATCCAACCCAACCACGCCCATACGAAATCAACGCAATCTGGGAATCGGATATACTAACCAATTTCTCAGAGGAAATCGTCCTGCCCTCCGGATTGGTTAAGGTTGGGCATTGGTATCGTGCACGTGTGCGGATGCTCGATAATACTCAACGCTGGAGCCACTGGTCAGCACCAGTGGAGTTTCAGGCTGGCGAACCAGATACCCTCAAAAGTCTAGAGATGCATCTTGTACTGAGCGAACTGATGTACAATGCTCCTGACGGACCCGACTACGATTATCTTGAACTTCATAATCGTAGCACCGACAGAAACCTCGATCTTAGCGGTGTGGTGATCAGCGGCGGAGTGCGGTTCACCATACAGACTGGTCTGACACTTCCGCCAGGGCAATACGCACTCATCATCGGCCACGAAGACAAGACCGCATTCCGGAATCATTACAACCTAACAGACGATATAATGATCCTAGGCACTTACGGAGGTAAACTGGCGAACAACGGTGAAACAATCCGTATGCAAGCCGCGGCCGAGGGAGCAATTCTCGTAACCCTGAATTACAGCGATGACGATAATTGGCCGCAAACAGCCGACGGCGAAGGACATTCGCTTGTACCCACTGCGCTGGATGCAACCAAACAGTCGATTGGATTACTCAACAGCCCGGAAGGTTGGAAATCCAGCTCTCTCAAAGGCGGTTCACCAGGTGTTAAAGAAGCCAAGCTGGCCCAAGATACCGATGGAGATGGGCTACCCGATGTTTGGGAGTTAGTCCATGGATTGAATCCTTCAATAGATGATTCTTTTGCCGATCCCGACGAAGATGGTGCAACTAACATCCACGAATACTTTACAAACACCGATCCGACAAACCCAGCAAGCCGTCTGGAACTGACGCTTGGGATTGACGAAACAGGCCAGTTCGAGGCCGTATTCTACATTAGGGCTGGTTGCTCCTACATGCTGGAATCGGCTGAATCCGTAACCGGCCCGTGGAGCGCGATGGCTGATAATATCTTTTTTCTCGGAAATGGCGTCGATATGGAAATCCGCCGAGTGCCAGTGGACATAAAAAGCGGCGACCGGAAGCGATTCTTTAGGCTAAAGGTTAAGCGTTTGGCGGAATGAAGATTTACCGCTATCTTCCCTGAGCGCCGATAGCGGATAATTTAACAAAATGGCTAATGTTGTGTTAAACACATATACTGAATAATGGACATACAAGTGGCAGTGCTGTGTGATGCAGCGACGGATTACAAAGGCAAGCTGAACCTGCTCGGCACATTCAACTCGGTCTACACACGGGAATTGCCCGCCAATTACCCTCAATGTTCGATCGTTCTCCGCGTAGTATTCAAGCGCGTAGAAGAAGGCTCGCACAAGCTTCGGATCAACTTCGTCGATGAGGACGGCAAATTCGTGATGCCAAGCATTGAACTACCGTTCGAGGTAAACGTCCCAGCTGATGATAGTTTTCTATACCGCAATTTTGTGCTCAACATCCAGCGACTAAAGTTTGAAAAATTTGGCCAGCATGCTGTGGACATTGCAATTGATGGGCGGCAGGAGGCCAGTATACCACTTGAAGTGAAACAACTTCCCGGGGAGGAACATGACGACGAAAAATCATCATGAATATTTTATATCTTCGACTCATCTGGCTGTGGCAAGAACAACCACTGACAGCAAATCAAAAAAACAATTGTGAACATCGTTAACCGTTATTGCATCAGCTTATCATTGGGTTTGACCTTATGGACTATCCCGCAATCGGCAAACGGAATTGAACTGATCAAGAAGGGAGACTTGTTAAAATACAAGAAGGGCACAAAGGAGGCCTCTTCACCGCGCTCGGCTTGGACGAAGCAGAATTTCTCAGATTCCACTTGGTTGCGTGGCCGTCAACCTTTCTACAGCAATGAGAAAGCAGACGACGGAACAAACCTATCCGACATGAAAGGCGGCTACTCCACCGTCTACCTAAGGGCGAAATTTCGAGTCGACGACCCCGATGCTCTTAGTTATGGAATGCTTGAGATCCAAGCCGATGACGGTTACGTGGCTTGGATAAACGGCGCGGAAGTGGCTAATCTAAACAAACCCTCAACAACATTACGATACAGTTCCAAATCCACCAAGTCCAACAAGGAACCAATAAAGTGGCACGAGACAACTCTCCACAACTTCGGTGAACTCACAGAGAAAGGCTGGAACGTGCTATGCGTCATGCTCCTGAACTTCAGCAAGTCGAACTGGGACGCCTACATCGATGTCCGTTTATCTGCCAAAGAGAGCGAATTCGAACCTCCCGAGATTCTCTCCGTTTCTCCCAAGCCGGGCGAATTGACCTCTTTTGACTCCATGGCTGTAACCTTCAGCGAACCGATGTCAGGTGTGGATGCGGACGACCTCATGATTAATGATTATCCTGCCAGTAAACTGAATGTAAATGGCAACACATTCACTTTTCAATTTGACGAACCTGCCGCCGGGCATATCAACGTGTGGTGGGCACCCGGCCACGGCATCGGCGATCAGGCATTCCCTCCTAATGCATTTAATCCTGCAGGGAATTCCGGAGTTCATAAAGCAGTTTGGAGTTATGACCTGCTGGATTTAACCCCGCCATACCATGAAAGCCGGATGCCGATCGAGGGCGTCGTCCGCCAATTCAATCAGACTGAAATATGGTTCAATGAGCCGGTGCAAGGAATCGATGCAGCTGACCTTCTGGCCAATGGTATGCCAGCCAAGGCCGTTAGCGGTTTCGGTGCCGGTCCCTATAGGTTTGAGTTTGACACAGTTTCGCTTGGCCAAGTGGATCTATCCTGGCGCGAAAACCACGGCATCGCCGATTACAACAAATCACCAAATTCGTTCGACGGCAAAGCTTGGACGGTTCATGTGGACCCGAACCACAATCCCGGTGATGTAGCAATCAGCGAGTTCAGCGCGGCGTCAACGAAAGATTACAAACGAGTGAAGGGCGACTGGATTGAACTGCACAACCGGGGTACTGCTGAGGTGAAACTCAAGGGTTGGTCGCTGACCGATAACAGAAACAATCTGGGCAAGTGGAAGCTACCCGACGTCACACTCGGAGCAGACAGCCGCATTGTGGTTTTCGCCACGGGCGAGGACTCGAAAAGCACCAGCCTATCACGACCGTCTCACACGAACTTCAAACTCAACCCCAATGGAGAATATCTCGCTTTATGCAGCCCGGAAATGCCGCGCCGCGTTGTTTCCTCTATCCGTTTTCCTGAGCAGGCCGCCGGCGTCAGCTACGGTCTCGATAAACGCGGCCAGTGGGTCTACTTCGCAAAGCCAACACCAGGCGCAGCCAATGGCACAGTTACCGTAACTGGCCGAACAAAACCGGTACATTTTAGCATGCCTCGCGGGTTTTACGATCGCAAGGCCATCTATCTCTCCCTGTCAACCAGCACATCTGGTGCTAAAATTCGCTATACGATCAACGGCGATACTCCGGCCTGCTGCGGCAGCGGAAATTACGAGACAGTGGGTAAACTCTATACCAGACCCATTCGCATCTCCAAAACGAGCGTAGTCCGCGCGGTCGCATATAAAGAGGGAATGTTGCCCTCAAAAGTTCAAACCCACACGTATCTGTACGGACTACCGAGTTCTCGGAGAAGACTCCCAGCATTGTCACTAGTGACCGACGACCACCATCTCTGGGGCTCCAAAGGCATCCAAAAACAGCCCAATGCCCAAAGACATGGTATAGCATGGGAACGCCCTGTCTCTGCCGAGTTGATCCGGCCGGAGGACAACGATGGATTTGCAGTTGACTGCGGGCTCCGCATACAGGGCGGCGGCTATGTCAGACCCCGCTACAATCCCAACGGCGGACTGCCGTTCAACAAATACTCATTCCGACTGTACTTCCGTGGAGACTATGGGACAGGGCGACTAGAGTACCCGCTATTCGGCGGGATCCCAGTACAGTCATTTGATCGAATCGTTCTGCGAGCTGGAATGAACGACCATACTAATCCGTTTATCAAGGACGAATGGGCACGGCGGCTATGCAGTAACGTCGGACAGGTTTCCCCTCGCGGGACATTCGTCAACCTGTTCATCAATGGTAAATACAAGGGTTATTACAATCCAACCGAACGTATAGACACAAAGTTTCTCGCCGACTGGCATCAGAAGGATGAAAACTTTGATCTGATCGCACAGTTCAACGAAGTTCGGGCTGGCTCGCTAACCGGTTGGAGAAAGCTGCTCAATTACGTCAACCGATACGACATGAATGATCCGGAACATTTCATGGTAGTCGAACAGCAGTTGGACATGGCCGCCATGGCCGACTACTTGTTACCACTCATCTACGCCGCCAATGACGATTGGCCACACAACAACTGGCGAGTTGCCCGCCACAAACCGGATGGACTTTTCCGCTTCATCAACTGGGATGCCGAGTGGAGCTTCAGCAAAAGCACAAGCCACAATACGATCAAGAACCAGCTCTCCAGCACCAGCCCGCCTTGGGGCAATGCGGACATTGCAAATCTTTTCAACGGCCTCAAGGTTAGCTCCGAATACCAGATAATCTTCGCGGACCGGGTTCACAAACATTTCTTCAACGGAGGTGGCCTCACAGACAAGGAAATCCGGCGCATCTTTGATGATCTCTACAACACAGTCCGGGGCACGATCCCGGTCAGCAAGAGTTGGGGAACAAACTGGATCAGAAATCGGCGATCGCCCGTATTGAAACACCTCAAGGAAGCAAGCCTTGCTGCTTCAGAAAACGCCCCTATCTTCAATCAGTTTGGAGGCACGGTACCTACAAAATTCAAACTAAAACTGAGCGCTCCTCGCGGCGATGTATATTACACCACGGATGGCTCTGATCCGCGTGTCCGGTTCACCAGCTCAATATCACCCTCGGCAAAGCAATATAACGCGTCCCTTGGAGTCATCCTTAACGACAGCGCACACGTCAAGACACGCACGATGACGGCTGGCAAATGGAGTGCACTTACAGAAGCCTCTTTCATGGTTGGGGATGATGATTTGCCAATGCGAATCACCGAAATCATGTACAACCCGCAGGGTGGCGATGCATTTGAGTTTATTGAATTTCAGAACACAGGTGAAACGGAGGTGGATCTATCCGGCTTTTCGCTGGATGGCATCACCTTCCGATTTGCCGAAAACAGTCCATCATTGGCCTCTCGCGCATACTTGCTACTAATTAATGATGCCAATGCGCAGGCGTTTCAGGCTCGTTATCCTGGCGTACGAATCAGCGGCATATACGAAGGCAACTTATCGAACGGAGGCGAAAGACTGGCTCTAATCGACCGCAACGGTGAAACGGTAATTTCAGTGGACTACGACGACAGAGGTGCTTGGCCAAGTGAATCCGACGGGGACGGTTATTCGCTTGTCTTCGAAAACTCGAACGGTGATCCCGACTCGCCGGCCAATTGGCGTGCCAGCTTTGGCAAAGGAGGCACACCTGGTCAACCGAACCTTAGTGGCCCGGAACCTCTGGTGATCCTAAATGAGATACTTGCCGAAAATGTCACCGCCATCTCAAATGGTACCACCCACCCTGATTTTGTGGAATTGAAAAATGTAGCGGGTACTAATGTATATCTCCAGAACTGGAGCCTGAGCGACAACCCGACCAAGCCGAGGAAATACAATTTTCCGGCCGGCACAATGATCCCAGCTGACGGCTATCTCGTGGTATGGCTCGATTCCGAAGCCGAAGCGCCAGGCTTACATGCCGGTTTTGCACTAGACAACGACGGTGACACTATCGCGTTGTTCAATCCGCAAGGAACCCGTGTCGATGTGCTGGCGTTTGGCCTGCAAGTACCCGACAACTCCATCGGCCGAAGCAGCGAAGGCGACTGGTCGCTCAACCAGCCCACACCCGGCAAAAAGAACCAGACTCAGGCTGTAGCAGATTTGAAAAAACTCAAACTTAACGAGTTTGTCGCAGCAGCACCACCGGGTGGGGACGACTGGATCGAGTTGTACAATACCGACAGTCGACCAGCAGCGCTCTTCGGACTAAGATGGGAATCCGGCTTGGCCAAATTTATCTACCGCAATCATTCGTTCATTGCGCCGGGAGCCTATGCCGTGTTCCGAGCAGACGAACAACCAGGGGTGCGGCATCTAGACTTTCGACTGCCCGCTGCGGGCGGTACGTTGCTGATTCTGGATTCTAATGGTACTGAACTAGATGACCTAAGCTATCGCACACAAAAGGATGGCGAATCACGTGGGCGCTATCCAAATGGCAACGGCTCGTGGCGAACCTTCACGACAACAATTAGCCCGGGAAAAGCCAACTACCTGCCTGAAATAGAGGGATTAAAGCTTAGTGAAATTCTCGCCATCAATAACACGGCGATAATTGATCCGCTGGGACGGACAAGTGACTGGATTGAGCTCTGGAACAGTTCAAAGAAAACCGTAGAACTGACCGGAATGAGTATTAGTATTGACCGGATCGAACCTGGACAGTGGTATTTCCCTGAAGGCACCAGCTTGCCGCCTAACGGCCGGCAGATTGTTTGGTGTAATGGCTCCCGGGATCCCGCGCTGGGTCCGTCGGACTATCCAAACACTGGCCGATCGCTCAACGGCACGCATGGCACAGTGATCCTTTTCAACGCAAGCGAGCAGGTCGTCGACCAAGTGAGATACGGCTTCCAAATTACGGACCACTCGATCGGCCGAAACGAGGATGGCAACTGGACACTGCTCGATACCGTCACTCCCGGGAAGGAGAACAGCACGCCGACGGCACTGGCATCCGCCAATAATCTGGTCATCAATGAATGGATGGCAAACGGTCGAAATGCCGACTGGATTGAGTTGTACAACAGCGATTCCCGACCGGTCAGGATGGACGGTATGTTCTTGACCGATGATCTGAGTTTGATTGGCAGTACCCAGTTTGAAATCCCGGAGCTGAACTTCATTGCTCCGGACGGATTCGTGAAATGGATCGCCGATGGCGATTTAGCTCAGGGCGGCGATCATGTGAATTTTAGCCTAGCCAGCCTCGGCGAGCCGATCGCCCTTTACAACCGTGCCAAATCGCTTGTAGACAAACGGGAGATCACGCAGGCGGCCATCGGAATCTCGGAAGGACGGCTGCCCGATGGCAGCTCAACGATCACGAAATTCCCAACCACCCCCACCCCAGGTAAATCGAATTACCTGCCGCTGAATAACGTAATTATCAACGAGGTGCTCACGCATACGGATCCACCACTTGAGGATGCCATCGAACTGCTCAATCTTACCAACAAGCCGATCGACATCGGCCACTGGTGGATCAGCAACTCTGGGGCGAACTTGAAAAAGTTCCAAATCCCAGCGAATACCACTCTTCCGACGCGCGGCGTAACGGTCTTCTACGAGGCACAATTCAACCCTGTTCCGGGTTTAAAAGACAGCTTTGCACTCAACTCCGCCCATGGCGACAGGGTTATTCTATCCGAAGCCGATCGCTTCGGTAAGCTAACTGGTCGACGAGCCATCATCGAGTTTGGCGCAGCACAAAATGGCGTGTCTTTTGGCCAGATAAAGACCAGCCTCGGCAACCGGTTCACCGCTCTAAATAAGCCAACATTTGGCGTAGATAATCCTGCCTCTTTGAGGGAATTCCGCAAGGGGAATGGCGCAGCCAACGCTACTGAAAAAGTCGGCCCCGTTGTGATCCATGAAGTGCATTTTCACCCAAAACCGTTGCCGTTCGGTGCTGGCACACCAGACGACGAGTTTATCGAACTGCGGAACATCAGCTCCGTCACCATACCATTTTATGATCCTATGCATCCCGAGAACACATGGCGAATCGGCGGTGGTACGGCATTCGAATTTCCGCGTGGATTCAAGTTGGCACCTGACGGTTATGCAGTTTTAATCGAGTTCAATCCGGCCAAGGAACCCGATAAAGCCACAAGCCTCGCCAGACGCCTCGACATCCCTGACGGCGTACCGATACTAGGCCCATTGCGAGGGCAGCTGGCCAACGATGGCGACACAGTCGTCCTATACAAACCAGATTCCCCCCAAGGACTGGATCGTGAGGATGCTGGTTTCGTGCCTTATATTGTTGTGGATCAGTTAAACTATAGCGACACATCGCCTTGGCCAAGCGAAGCCGACGGCTTGGGAGCCTCACTACAGCGATTGAACCCTGACCGATTTGCTGATGATCCGGTCAACTGGAAAGCAGCTGCCCCTAATCCCGGACGCGAAAACCGACAGTTAACTGTAAAAGACTCGGATCAGGACGGCTTACCAGACGATTGGGAGACAGCAAACAGGCTTGATCCCCTCGACGCCGGCGATGCCGGTATCGACAATGATCAGGACGGCTTAAGCAATCTCGCCGAGTATTACGCCGGAACCGACCCTCGAGATGGCGCAAGCGTCTTTCAACTCTTGGCCAAACGCTTACCCAACGATCAAATCGAGCTACACTTCAACGCCGCACGTTCCGGACAACTTGTAGAGGTGCAATCCAGTCGTGCGCTCGGCCAAAAGCAGTGGGAAACCGTGATGGAACATGTCGCAGACAAAGCTGGACCCCAGCAGGTCGAAGTTGACGTTTTCGATTCTGATGGCCAGTTTTTCCGCCTACTCCTAATGGAGTAACCTGGATGGAAGCCCTCACCAAAGCCACAAGCCAGACCAACTTCACATCGCTCGATTGGGGGATCGTAACGGT
>CEUN01175898.1_pt1 | contig 19008 bp, 16 predicted proteins | sample 361501 | NCBI WGS metagenome assembly CEUN01 (sample SAMEA2622801, study PRJEB7988) | marine metagenome | biome: marine biome (ENVO:00000447); feature: marine epipelagic mixed layer (ENVO:xxxxxxxxx); material: "saline water (ENVO:00002010), including plankton (ENVO:xxxxxxxx)" | depth 120 m | reverse complement strand
GAACCTTCGATCTGGACTCGCGTTTCTCTCGATGCGCCAAGATTGGAAATTCACGTGTTTGGTATGGGACCTGGTGAACCGGAATTGGTGGGTAACGCCATCGCTGCGGCAGCACGTGGTGAGTAGCTCACTTATCTGTCTCATCAGTTGAACCAGAAAAGCGTCCGGTTGAACCGGACGCTTTTCTTTTTGCGGCGTGACAATCCCGACGCTGACCGCCAGACTGTAATCAGAAACAATCCTTAGGAGATCAGTAGTGGCAGTCGAAACAGTTGGCGTAATGAGTCCCGGCGACATGGGTAGTGGCGTCGGAGGGGCACTAAAGAAAAACGGTTTACGGGTTCTGACAGCCCTTGATGGTCGCAGTTATGCATCCCGAAAAAGAGCCGCAGAAGAAGGATTTGAAGACGCCGGTTCTCTCGATGAACTGGTTAAACAATGCGACCTTGTGTTGTCGATCCTTGTACCGTCGGAGGCCCACTCATTCGCTCAAAATATAGCTGAAGCAATAGTTCGAACTGATGCCGATGTCGCGTTTGCTGACTGTAACGCTGTGTCTCCCGAAACAGGTGCACTGATCGGTGAAGTGATTACCGCAGCGGGCGGTAAATTCATCGACGCTGGAATCATCGGTGGAACTCCTAGACGAGGTGCGACTCCTCGTTTTTATGCTTCCGGTGAACACGCCTCGAAACTTGGCGAACTGGACGGTAAGGGAATATCGGTGCCGGTAATGGACGGTCCGATTGGTCGTGCGTCTGGCCTGAAAATGGTTTACGCATCTCTCACTAAGGGAACGGCCGCTCTTTACGCGTCAACCTTAATGACGGCGAAATCGCTCGACTTGTACGGTGATCTGATCGCTGAGTTGGAGCTAAGCCAGAAATCTACGTTAGGTGAGATGGAACGTATAAAAACAGTTTCTGCTCAAGCTTTCCGGTGGATCGGTGAAATGGAAGAAATCGCTGCGACATTCAGTGCCGCAGGGTCCACTCCGAACATTCACACGGGAGCGGCAGAGATATTCCAGAAGATCGCGGATTCATCAATTGGACACGAACGTGTCGACTCAGTGGACAAGTCACGAAGCCTCGAAGATTCGATAACAGCGATGTTGCATCCGGCGGAGTAAAGGGACGCAATGACACCTCGCAAACTGGCGATATCGCTGTTCTTTGTGTCTGTAGCTATCAACGCAATTCTGGGTATCGTCGCGCTATTTGCCGGCGATTTCGGAGAAACACAAGGTCAGGTGTTGACAACCTCGCTTAGCGTATCGGCAGCGAGCGTCCTATCACTTGCAATGTTCCCGGCCCGTGAGCGAGGAAATCTTGCTCAGGTCCCCAACGCTGGAATCGGACTATCAATAGTCGGATTTACTTTGCTGATCATTCTTATTTGGTCAGATTTTCGCGGCGATATGCTTTGGCGAATCACTGTCTCAATACTCACGCTAGCCGTGGCATCTGGTTACGCATCTTTGATCTCCCTCGCAGTATTGCGAAAGCAACAGCGACCTGTTACTAGCATTGCATACGGATTGGACGCTTTACTGGCTTTTATTGTAGTTGCGGCAATTTGGAGCGAGCCGGGTGGTGAGTTGTTCCCGCGTGTCCTGGGTGTAATTTCGATTTTGCTCGCCGCTGCAACGGTTTCGATCCCTGTGCTTCATCGGATCAATCTATCAACAGCACAGGTCGAATCCCCGCCTACACAAATAGCAGACGAGACTGCACACGTATTTTTGGAGCGACCACCGACTATCTGTCTTAGTTGTGGCGAACCATGGAGCGCGGGTACGAACCAAGACGAGTTCGTATGCCCGTCATGCGACGCAAGGTTTCAAATAAAAATTCGGGGTTAGTCGACTACTTCTTCGAAGCTTCAACCTGAGCCTGAAGAGCCTCGGAAATAGCGGTGAACTCTGCACCGACCTCATCTGATTCGAGCGAAGCAGGCAGTTTCGAGTTCATGTAATCAGCACTCATTGTGAGCGCACCTAGGAACGGAATTCCCATTTCCTCTGCGAGAGCCTGACCACCGCCAGTACCAAACACTCCTCCAGATAGGTTCTCGACAATCCCGAACACCTTGAGGTTCATCTTCTTGATCATGTTGATCGACCGTTTTGCGTCGAGAACCGCGAGTTCATGCGGTGTGGTCACGATCACGAATCCGTCGAGGTTGAGCGTCTGCATAACCGTAAGCGGCGCATCAGACGTGCCGGGAGGAAGATCAACAACCATGTAGTCGGGGCTTCCCCACTCCGTTGAGTGAAGGAATTGGTTAATGGCGTTATGAATCATCGGGCCACGCCATACGATTGCCTCATCTTCGTTGTCCTGGAAGAACGCCATCGACATAACTTTTACGCCGAACCGGGAGGGCGGAACCAGTTTTTCGCCGTTCTGCACCGGTCCTTCCGAGATTCGAAGTACTTGAGTCACATTCGGGCAGTCAATGTCACAGTCAAAGAGCGAAACCTCTTTGTCCTGAGCGGCAAGAATCACAGACAAGTTCGTCGCTACTGTGGTCTTGCCAACTCCGCCTTTGCCTGAGTACACACCGATTCGAGTGCCAATACCTTCGAGCGATTCCGATATTCGACGTCGTTCCTGAAAGTTCGATCGAACCTGGGCGAGGCGAGCTTCTTCTTGCGGGGTGAGTTTACGTGGTGACGACATATCGATCGCTTTATCTCTGGAATTTGGTCGCGGCCTTACTCCGCTTCGAAACAATTAGACAGGCTTGCTGGACTAATCGATTCCGAGAAGACGCTTGCCATCTTCGGTAATCATGTCAGGCGTCCAGGGAGGATCGAAGACGACATCAACCTGAACATCTTCAACATCATCGATTTCTGCTATTCGCCACTCAGCTTGTTGAGCAATATACGGTCCCATGCCACATCCGGGAGCCGTAAGCGTCATTTCGACATGCACATCACCGTCAGCAACTTCAACGGTGTAGATAAGACCGAGATCGACAACGTTCACCGGTATTTCCGGGTCGTAAACATCTCGAAGCGCCTCGATAACTACCTCTTGTTCCAGTAATTCGGCTTTCGCCATCATCGTCTCCGCGATCCTCGACGGTATCTGGTCCAGCCGAGGAGTCAATTCAAGTTGAAATTAGTAACAGTTTAAGTCTACCAGAGAGGTAAGGAATTGTTGTCATGACGAATTCATGAATTCGCCGCGCGGGCGATCTAGTCGGCCTTCACAAACTTTTTAGGAACACCGTCTTCGGCCGTTGGGCCGAGATCGGTTTTTTTGCCGGATTCGGGGTCGATAGTATCTGAATCGCCCTGGTCGACCAGCACTTTTCGAAGATCCACGACCTGATCACGCAGCAGCGCCGCCTTCTCGAATTCGAGATCCTTTGCTGCCCGTTTCATTTGCTTTTCCAGGTCTTTCACGAGACGCTGTAAGTCGTTCTTCGGTAGCGAAGCAGGCGTGACATAAGGAGTCTTGGTTTCAGCTATCTGGCGGACCCGTGTCGTAATGTCACGTACTTCCTTGACGATTGATGTAGGAGTGATCGAGTTGGCGTCGTTGTGCGCCTGTTGAATCTCTCGACGTCGGTTCGTCTCATCGATCGCGTATCGCATCGAATCGGTGACCTTGTCGGCGTACATCACTACCTGACCCTCGACGTGACGCGCCGCTCGACCGATTGTCTGTACAAGTGATGTACTCGATCTTAGGTACCCCTCTTTGTCAGCGTCGAGAATCGCAACTAATGAAACTTCCGGAAGATCGAGACCTTCCCTGAGCAGGTTGATTCCGACCACGACGTCGTAAACACCGAGTCTCAGGTCGCGCAGGATTTCTGTGCGTTCGAGAGTTTGGATATCCGAATGTAAATACTGAACACGAATTCCGAGTTCGCGGAGATAGTCCGACAGCTCCTCCGCCATTCGCTTGGTCAGAGTCGTAACCAACACACGCTCGTGTTTGGCAGTTGTTGCCTGAATTCTTTCGAGAAGGTTGTCGATTTGACCTTCTGTCGGCTCGAGGATTATCTCCGGATCGATAAGTCCGGTCGGTCGAATCACCTGCTCAACCCGTTGCTCTTCGTGGGATTCTTCATAAGGTCCCGGAGTAGCCGAAACGTAAATGATCTGGTTTACGCGGTCTTCAAACTCCTCGAACGAAAGAGGACGGTTGTCGATCGCGGAGGGGAGACGGAAGCCGTAATCGACGAGACTGGTCTTTCGTGCGAAGTCTCCTTTGTACATACCGTTGATTTGAGGCAAAGTAATGTGGGACTCGTCAATGAAGATCAGGAAGTCGTCAGGGAAGTAGTCGAGAAGAGTCCACGGTGCAGACCCGGCGGGACGGCGACCCAACGGACGTGAGTAGTTTTCGATACCTGGACACGAACCTGTTTCACGTAGCATTTCGAGATCGAAATTTGTGCGCTGTTCAAGCCGTTGCGCCTCTACCAGCTTGCCTGATGATCTCAACACGTCCAGACGTTCTCCAAGCTCTTCTTCGATGTCCTGTAACGCCTCCCGTAGTTCGTCTTCGGGAGTTACGAAGTGCTTGCCAGGGAAGATATCGATGTGGTCCAACTCGGCAAGAACCTCACCTGTGAGCGGGTCGAGTTCAATGATTCGTTCGATCTCATCGCCAAAGAACTGCACACGCACCGCTAGTTCTTCATAGGCAGGCATGATTTCAAGTGTGTCGCCTCGAAGACGGAATCTTCCCCGAACCATCTCCATGTCGTTTCGCTCGTAGTACATGTCAATTAGTTTGCGAACGACTCTTCTAAGTCCGGGTTCTTCGCCCTTGCGAAGACTCAGAACTACCGATTTGTACTCTTCAGGGGAGCCCAAACCATAGATGCAGGAAACACTGGCAACAATTAATGTGTCGCGGCGGGTAAGCAACGCTCGTGTTGCAGCGTGCCTTAGCCGGTCGATCTCCTCGTTGACGTCCGATTCTTTTTCGATATACGTGTCGGACTTTGGAATATAGGCTTCGGGTTGGTAGTAGTCGTAGTAGCTGACAAAATACTGGACAGAGTTGTTAGGGAAGAAATCCTGAAACTCTGAAGAAAGCTGAGCCGCGAGTGTCTTGTTGTGGGCAATCACGAGGGTAGGGCGTTGGGCCTCCTCGATGATCTTTGCCATCGTGAAGGTTTTTCCGGAACCAGTGACTCCAAGGAGCGTCTGGTGATGCATTTTGTTTTCTACACCGCCCGCCAGTGCAGAAATCGCGGCTGGCTGGTCGCCGGTCGGCTGAAAATCAGCTTCGATTTTGAAGAGACCATCGTTTCTTGCCATTCGACGATTTTACCCCTTTAGCACTCGCATTTACGGGAACCATGGCGGTGCCGTAGAAATCGCTAGGTGTGCCTAGCCGACAGCTTCCCATTCGTGTCGGATTTGCGGGGTCTCCCAGAGCGCATCGCGTCGCCACTTCATCCATATATTGTCGAACGGCTGATGGTTTCGACCGTTTTAGCGCCTTCGCCGCGGTATTACATACATTCTGTGCTTCAAGTTCTGTAGATATGCCTGCATCGATCGCTTCGGCGAACTTGTCTACGTACTTGTACTCCCACGATTTACGGTCGGGTTGAGCCAGTACGTCCAGGAACATATCCCATTTTTCGAATCCCAGCCGCGAACGCTTGTATGGCGCGTCGGCATTGATGTATCAGGCTTTGCGGTCATTTCGGGATGCCAGAACATCCAGAGTGGCCACATTGCACGCGGGCTCTTGATTCGCAAAGTGCCTGATGTGTGCCAGTTTAGTTCCACTATCAGGCACTTCGTCGCCATCATGTCTTCTGGTGAAAGTTGAACTATGTACCGCTCTGGCAGATTTTCCGGATCGCTGACTCGGTTAAGAACAGGAATTTCAACTGGTAACCACGTAACTACAAGCTCGGGCGTGTCGGCAACAATGATCGAAGGAAATACCATTTGTACGCGTCCCTTAAAAACGTTTCTGATAACTATGTGGTCGCGGGGTTCAAACCGGGTAGACCCAGCATGAATTCGAGATTATTCGAGCCGGATTCGTTTTTACAGCCATTGGCGCACTATGCCTGTTATGACAGTATTCGCACTCATAACAAAGACAGTGGAGTTGAATGATGGCGAAACTGAAAGTTGTAATCGGCACCGATCACGTGGGTACCCGATACGCAGGCGAATTAATCGACGCATTCCCGGATATTGAGTTTGTCGTCGCATACGACACTGCCGACCACGTCGAGGCAATCCGTGATGCTGATGCGTTCTTCGGGTGGCCAAATGGCGAAGCCTTCGCCGCCGCAGAAAAACTCCGTTGGATCGCCTGCCCGGGAATGGGAATCGACAAGATTGTGGCGTATCAGAACATAGTCGATTCCGATGTGCCGATCACGAACGCGCCGGGAACACACGTTACTTCTATGGGAGACCACGTGATTGGAGCGATGGTCGGACTTACGCATCGATTTCAGGAAGCGTTTGAAGATCGCCAGAAAAAGGTATGGGACACCGAAAAGTACGCTTCGCGAATTACCGAGATCACCGGGACCACTGTCGGAATATTCGGACTTGGAGCAATTGGCCGCGCTGTTGCGGAACGGGTAGTTGCATTCAATACCACGACGTACGCGATTGATCCGGCCCCCTCAAACATTCCCGACACCATCGATGAATGCTGGGATCTGGATCGACTGGACGATCTGGCGAAATTATCCAACTTCCTGGTAATTGCAGCTCCTGTTCTTGATTCGACTCGTGGAACTATTGACGCCCGTCGAATTGCCATGATGCCGGAAGGCAGCTACATCATCGTTATTTCACGCGGTGAAATAGTCGACGAAGACGCCATGTGTGACGCGCTTGAATCCGGTCACCTTGCCGGTGCTGCGCTTGATGCGACAGCGATTGAACCCATGGAAGAAGATTCACGTTTGTGGACTCTGCCGAACGTTATCTTGACTCCACATTCATCTGCGTTGACCCCCGAGCTTTACGAGATGAGACGCCAGGCGTTTACGGCTAACTTGCGTCGATTTGCTGCTGGAGAGGAGCTCGTAAATATGTGCGACAAGACCGCAGGGTTCTAGATAAACGAGTGGGTCTTACAGCTTTAGTTAAACGTTGTTTTGCGTTGGAGGTCCCTCGACTCCGCTTTGCTGCGTTCGGGAAATCGGAGGGGACGGTGATTGTGGCGGTGAAACGTGGGAATCCACGTGAGCTAGGAGTGTCGAGTTAATACGACGATTTCGTCGCTTGCCTCGGTGAGTTCTTCGCCTTCAAATCCGCCCCACATTTCAATCACGTTTAGTCCCACTCGGTCACACAATGCCAGGATTTGTTGTGGATAGAGGTATCGGACAACTACGTCCAATTCCTCTCGTCTGAGTTTTTCGCCATTAGGGTTAAGTTCCTCAGCGATTTGCGTTCCCCGATTTAGCTGATTATCAATGTCGAAATGATTTTTCGCCGTTAGTATGTATCGGCCGCCGTCTGGCTTCTCGACCACTTCGAGCAGAAACTCCTCATCCGGGTCGTCCGCCAGCATTTCCGGATCAGGGTAAAACAGGTTGAACGCCATCGTGCCGTCGTCTTTTAGATGCTGAGCGGCAGTGCACAGCGTTTTGAATTGATCTTCTTCAGTCGTCGCGAGGAGAAGCGTTCTCGCCGGAATCGTAACTATCGGAAACTTTCGACCAAGGTCGAAATTGCGCATATCTGCCTGAATAAGACGCAAACTCCCATCCAGTGGGGCGGCATCGAGGGCGTGCTTCTCCGCTACCTTCAACATAGGCTCGAACAGGTCGATTCCCACAACTTCTAATCCTTGTTCGGCCAGAGGGAGGGCGATTCTTCCTGTACCAACTCCAATCTCGAGAATCGGTCCACCTGAAGCGTGACACACACCGTGGTAGAAATCGATGTCACCGGGATCAGCCGCGGCGTAAAAAATGTCGTACCACTCCGCCCATGCTTCGTAGTTCATCGTCACAAGACCGGTTCCCTAAATCCGTCCCACGGTTTTCATGAAATGTCGACCGTATGAACTCATGAACGTCGGGATGTGCGTGTAGTGGTACAAAATTTCAGCCTCAGTGTTTTTTAGCGCCTGTTCTGCAGCACTCGGCGTACCTGAAGCATGCCCGGCTGCGTGAATCCTGTCGAACGTTTCCTGAACCACTTTTTGAACGTCGGGATGGCCGTTGTCACCAGGGTGACCCATCGATTGTGCAAGATCGGTCGGGCCGATAAAGAACACATCAATGTCAGGCACAGCGAGGATCTCATCCAGGTTCTCGATGGCTGCTACGTCTTCGATTTGCACACATACGAGCATTTCGCGGTTGGCTTCCTTGACGTATTCACTGGTTGGCGCACCCCACCCGAAATCAGCCATTCTTCCACCTCCAAGTCCTCGCTTGCCCTGAGGATCGTAAAGGCACGCATTCACGACAGCTCGCGCTTCATCGGCAGTATTGACGTGGGGTACTTGAACACCCATTGCACCGCGATCTAAATACTTGTTGATCACTGCGGGGTCGTTTTTCTCGGGACGAACTATCGGTGTGAGACCGCGAATTTCAGCTGCCATGATCATCGGACCGATATTGTCCGGAGTGATCGAACCATGCTCGGCGTCGAGCATCACCCAGTCGAAATCGAGTTCGCCGATCATTTCAACAACTTCGGCAGACGGGAACTGAACAGACACCCCGTACGCCGGTTTTCCCGTCTTTATAAGGGCTTTCATCCTGTTCTGTTTGATCTGTCCCATCTGATTGAAGTTCTCCTGATTTGTTACCAAGCGAATACTGGATCCTGATGAATCCGGAGGAAGGATTGTAATTACCGCATACGTGCAATCGCGACATTGTCGCACCAGATGTTGACATGCCAACGGCGCGGGAAGAAAATTTTCGTCTTGTCGTGAATTTCTTAACAACCGGAACCGACCGATATTGGCGATTACCGGAAGTTGAATTCATTTTTGCTCTTGTATCGACATAGTTGAATAGGCGGCTCCAAAGTGACACAGCTCGCATCTCGACAGGCAAATCTGGGTACCGAAACAGCGTTCGAAACCCTTGCTAAGGCGAAAGAACTTGAACGCCAGGGCAAGTCGATCATTCACCTCGAAATCGGAGAACCAGATTTCGACACCCCTGATCATATCCGCGACGCGGCGAAGCAGGCACTTGACGACGGATTTACTCACTATGGCGCGTCAGCTGGGCAACTAGAGCTTCGTGAGGCGATCGCAAAGCACCAGAGCGAACGACAGGGTTACGATGTCTCACCTGACAGCGTAATCGCCACTCCGGGCGGCAAGCCGGTTATGTTCTTCACGATCATGGCGCTCGTTGACGAGGAAGTCGAGGTTATCTACCCAAACCCTGGATTCCCGATCTATGAATCTATGATCAACTACATGGGCGGTAAGGCTGTCCCAATGCAGTTGAACGAAGAAACAGGCTACAACGCTGATATCGGGAAGCTTCGCTCCTTGATTACGCCTCGTACGAAACTGCTGATTGTTAACTCGCCAAACAACCCGTGTGGCAGCGTGATTCCGGAATCCGATCTAGAAGAAATCGCCAAGATGGCAGTTGAAAACGATCTCGTTGTACTCGCTGACGAAATCTATAAAGACATGTATTACGGCGATCAGGAGCATGTTTCCATCACCAAATTCCCGGGCATGCGCGAGCGGACAGTGATTCTCGACGGGTTCTCTAAAAGCTACGCAATGACCGGTTGGCGACTTGGTTACGGTGTCTTCCCTGACTTTCTGGTCGAGCCTGTTACTCGGCTAATGACCAACAGTGTTTCCTGCACGTCAGTCCATACTCAAATCGCTGGCATTGCTGCGCTTGAGGGACCGCAGGACTCAGTGAAAGAAATGATGACTGAGTTCACCAAGCGTCGCGATCTCGTAGTTGAGGGGTTGAACTCACTACCCGGAGTCACCTGCCCGACGCCTAAGGGAGCGTTCTACGCATTCCCGAACATTACTGGCACCGGTATGACTTCAAAGGAATTTGCCGAGAAGGCAATGTACGAAGCCGGGGTTGCTCTTCTAGCCGGGACGGCGTTCGGTGAATTCGGAGATGGTTACGTTCGAATTTCATTCGCCAACTCTCAGGAAAACCTGAGCGAGGCGATCGAACGTCTCCGCAAGATCCTTTAGTTGGACCTCACAACTTCAATTTCGCAGGCTTTCATCAGGTCGCGAGTGTTTGCGCGTGCGATTGCTCTCAACACGTGTTGTGTGACTCGTTCAAATGCGGGTTCAGTCGTGGTTGTTGGCTGACTCTGTACCGTTGGCTCAGATTCTGTTGAACACGAGAGAATCACAGCGAAGAGCAGCACGAACCCTGCGACTGAGCGAGTCAGTTTGAACAAGAGTCCCAACCTTATATGTCAAAGTGCGTCAGTGGGACTGTATCGCACGTGTGCGGCTTGAGCCACAGTTGACGAAGCCTAGGGCATGACTTGATGGTTCTGGCTTACCTCGAATGGGAGACATCTATCATCTGTCACCAAATACGATCCGTGGATACACAACAGGAAAGATGGTGATGGGATGTACCTCGTCAGGCGCTGGTATAAAACGAAACCCAGAGAGGCCAGGCGGGTAGCTACGCTAGTCCACAAGCAAGCACAGGCGTATCGTGATGCAGATCAGAGAAGCGAATTCCGTGTTTCCTACAACGGTTAGACACTCCCTGGCGAGCAAGATGTAGTTTGCCTAGAATGGACGGATAAATCACTTGAGACTCCGACTCGTTAGGGGCATGTTCTCCCTGTGGAAGCTCTCGAAATAGGTGCAGAAGTTCGTAAGTTGATTGAGAACCAGAGAATCGAGTTCCTTGAGCTGCTAACACCTGAAAAATTCCAAGATTAGTAGGCGTTATCCAACGCTATTTATTGAGATTCCCAGATGAAAATCACCTCCGTGAAATCGGTAACTGCATCGAACGTAACCAAAGGTGTCCCAAGAAACTATGTATTCGTGAAAATCGAAACAGATGAGGGAATCACTGGTTGGGGAGAATCAACCCTCGGACCGTTGGCAGTAGCGACTCTCGTCGATGAGTTTGGTGCACTGTTGGTAGGCGAGGACCCCGCGCAGATAGAAAAACACTGGCAGACGCTCTACTACTACCAGCATTCCCTGCGTGGTGGAGCTATTCAAATGTCAGCAATCAGCGGGATCGAGATTGCGCTGTGGGACATCAAGGGGCAGGCACTAGGTGTACCGATTTACGAACTGCTCGGAGGAAAAATTCGAGACCAGCTATGGTGCTACGGACGATGGGATGGTTTGACCCCCGACGATGCCGTTGAGCGTGCTGAGGAATTTACTTCACACGGTATCACCGCTCTCAAAGGTGACCCATTCGAACACCATGGTCTTTTCATCGATCGAGAGTCAGAAAAACTGGCCCTAGAGAAAATGCGCCGTGTAAGAGAACACGTGGGAGATGATGTCGAACTTATCGTCGAAGTACATGGTCGACTCTCCACTTCCGACGCGATCCGCCTGGGGTTGGCGTTTGAAGAATACCGACCGTTTATGTACGAAGAGCCGGTACCACCAGAAAACTTGGAAGCGCTAAAGAAAGTCTCTGATTCGATCAATATTCCGATCGCAACAGGCGAACGCTTGTACACGAAGTGGGACTATGCAGAGCTGTTCCCGCTGCAGGCAGTGGCTTTGATACAACCCGATATCGTTCAAGCCGGTGGAATGATGGAACTCAAGAAGATCGCGGCAATGGCAGAGGCGCACTATGTCGGTTTCCAACCCCACAATCCATACGGCCCAATATGCACAGTTGCATCGCTGCATTTAGACGCCTGTACACCTAACTTTTTGATACAGGAGGGTGGAGTGGATTCCTGGTATCAGGACACTGTAATAGGGGTCTTTCCTCGACAGAAAAATGGTTACCTTCCACTGCCAGAGGGAACGGGTTTAGGCATCGCTATCGACGAGGACTGGGTTGCTCATAATCCTTGGAATGACGATGGAGTCTGGACTTTCATGCCCGGTGCTATTGCACCTCGTCAGCAGATTGCATGGCCCTAGGGGGCAAACATCTGTATTGGATTCAGTGGAACCTTGTATAAGCAATAAATAATCTCGAATTGGGCTTATGCAGTTCCACCTGAACTGTCAGCCACAGTCCGTTAAAGACCGTCTTTGAGTTCAAATTCGGCGAAATCCGTCCACCAAAGTTTGCCGTTGACCACCGCAGTCCACCTCGGGTGGCTGTCAATTATCCGATCAGTATCGAGTCCATTGTCGCAGCTGCCTCTCGCTGTAGCGTCGGCGTGACGTGACTGTAGGTATCCAAAGTCAGCTGCACCGAAGCGTGACCGAGCATCTCGCTGACTACCTTTGGGTGAATACCTTCGCCCAGCAATAGTGTGGCTGCCGTATGTCTTAGGTCGTGGAAACGAATCTGAGGTAATCGAACTGATTCGAGTAACGGGCGGAAAGACCGATACACAACATTCGCTCCACGTCGAGGCGTTCCAATCTCACTCGTGAATACAAGGTCGTTGTCCTGCCAGATAAAACCTAATTTCATCACCAATGAGAACGACTCAATCTATCTTGCCCAAATAACTGCTGAGTTTTCGTATTCCATATATCTACTCTCCCAGTACATATATTCGAAAAATCCAAAATGCACTCAAATATAGGCACCACTGCGTATATAGGTATTTAGATAACGAATTGGGCTTCTTACCTGTAATCAGGTGAATTAGCTCATGTGTTTCGAAAAAGTGTTCTAACGATGTTTATTTTTTTAGAACAAGCGTGCTAATTTTAAGGTCTGTCAAGGGAAATAAAGATTTTCTCGAAACTGAACAAAGGTTGGATCTGATGATGTTGGCAAACGAAGTTCGACAATCGACGGCAGTAGATTTGCGAGTCGTTGGAGTCGGAGGCGCAGGGTGTGCTTCCCTCATGCGACTTGAAGAGTTGATGTTCGGCTCAGTGAACATGCTCGGCATTGACACTGGAACTGCCGCAAGTGGTCTTCCGTCATCAATGGAATCCCTGTCGATCGGTTCCGGATTTGGCAGTGGTGGAGACCCCGAACAGGCGGTTATTCTTTTTTCAGAAATTGAATCAAGTGTCAAGGATTTCGTTTGCGATGCTGACGTATTGATCATTCTCTCCGGATTGGGTCGAGGAACCGGGTCTGGTTTAGCTCCTAAAATTGCGAGGATCGGCAAGGAATCAGGTGCACTTACGGTTGCGGCGGTGAATATGCCCTTTGAGTTCGAAGGACGATTCAGGAACCAGGCAGCACGTAAAGCTTTCGACAGGCTCCGGGTCGAGGCTGATGCTGTGATCGCCATGAACAACGACGATCTTTCAAGCTTGGGCGATTCAAAATCGTCTCTAAATGGCGCATTTCAACTGGCGGATCAGAACATCGCCAACGCAGTAAATGCGATCACAACAGGGCTCGAAACTGGTGACGTTCGATCATCTGCCGTGCTGGAATCGCTTCGAAACGCGGGTGAATCAGTGGTGTTGTCAGCAGAAGCCACGGGCACGAACTCCCCACATGATTCGGTTCTCTCGGCGTTCGGATCCGCTTCGACAAAATTTGCAACCGTGAGTTCCGCAGTGATTCATGTTGAAGGTGGAATTGGACTTTTTCCAAGTCACGTTGCCGAGGTCGTAAACGAGGTTCGTCAACAGATTGGAAGACGCGCTGAAATCCACGTTTCGAGTGACAGACTGGTTGGGATGGGTCAGGACATTAGAACAACGATCGTGCTTAACGGGGTGCAGAGACTCGGTGAACCGATCGCTGATCTCGAACACCTGATGGACGGTCATATGGACGAAGCGCGAAAGCCGCTTCATTTTTCTGGCGAAATCATGACTGTTCGTACGAGGAGGCCAGTGCTAGTGGCTTCTGAGTAGATCGTTCCAAATCTCAGAATATTAGCGAACCCGGTCTTATGATCGGCAAGCGTAACGTCGCACCAGACGCCTCGGTGCGGCGTTTACATTTTCAATGTTCGGGCCGTGAGAGTGCGGACCAAAACGCCATTCGAAACTAATCTGCGGTGACGCGATCCTAGATTTCTGTTCTTGGAGGAATGAACATATAGCCACTTCCCCTAACGGTCTTAATCACGCCTTTGCCTGATTGCAGTTTGTTGAGCTTCTTTCTCAAGCGAAATATCGCAACATCCACTGAATTGTCGGCAGGTCTTGATCCGTTGCCCCAGCATTGATCCATCAACACTGCCGGAGAAAGCGGTTTGTTCGGTGAAGACGCCAGAGTGTGGATCAAAGAAAATTCTGTCGGCGAAAGCGACAACGAAACTCCGTCCATTTCCATTCGTTCAGATTTCGGATTTAGCGCAAAACCAGGCATCTGAATCGGTCCGACGGATTCGTTAATTTCGTCCTGACGTATGGGAGCCGCGTCAATGCGGAACGACTTGCGGCCTGCAATGGCGAATTCCGGACTCAGTTCAAGTGAGTAACTGGAAGCGAAATTCAGTAGCAGCTCAAGCTGTTCTAGTTCCTGAATAGTGGGGAGGGCGCCATAACTCTGCAGGACATAAACGATGGCTATCGTATTCAAGCCACTCGAAATCGGCGCAACAATTCCATGTGTGAACCCGGCGTGCTCTGCCCAGGAGGGAAGCGCGATTACTCCATCAGCACTCGACGAAATCACTATTGCGGAACCCTGCCGGGCCGACAGGGCACCCGGCAAATCGCTGTCTGCAGATTCGAACGAATCCCTGATGTGTTCGAGATTGCCTTTGTAGTCCCAGATAGAGGGAATAAAGACACCCTGCGAGGCACGTAGATCGAAAAGGACCGATGCTTGGTATCCGGTAGCAAGTCTAGCCGCTTTCGCTATTTTCGCGTATGGGCTTAAACCATCTCGAGTTCGAAGGGCCTTTATTCCTGAAAGGACTCGACTTGCGCTCGCCTCGGATACGAGCAAATTCTTAGCTTCATCGAGCTGAAAACTGAGCGTCGTGTTAGACCGGAGTAGCTGACGGAGCAGAAAACCAGGACCGACGATTAGCAGCATAGATGTGGGCAAAAGAACCGCCAACGTTCCTGTGGCTAAGCCGACTGAGACGATGGCCAATAAGATCATTGCCAAACCGGTAACGCCTGTAAGAATCGTCTTCCGATCACTCTTATAATGGTTTTCGTGGGGATTAACGGAACCGCCAGAGATCGTTGATTTTGCGAAGAGGTTGCGCGGCGAAATTGTGATCATTCGAACAGGTTAGACAAATTGCCATCACAACTACCTGTTTACGTTTGGACGAGGTTTGATCGAAACCTAACGAAGCGAAGATTGAGTAGGGCATCCACCTACAAGGCGAATCTAAGTCGTACACTTAGGCCTATTAACCAAAAACATCTATCAAAATAATTCCTACCATCGAAAAGGCACCAGAACACTGGGCATCCTACGCCGACTGAAAAGTCTCACGGGTCGCGGCGACACCACACAAAATTCAGATACTGCCGACTCCCACAACGAGGAAATTCGACGCATCGCCGCCAACCGAACGTCAAAACCAAAACGATCAAGAAATCAAAAATCTGAATCCTCCTCTAACGAAAGTCAGGGAAGAGGTCAGCGAAAGCGAAAACCGCGTAATCGCTCTGAGTCGCGTCAAAATGCCGGTAACGAGACACGGCGTGGCGACGGTGATTCCAGACGATCAAATCGGTCAGAAGTAAGTGCAGAAGAACAACCCCGCCGTCGACGCACACATCGTTCACGACGAGAAGACCGAAACGATCCTTCTGACGCGCGGGAAATTGGTCCCCGAAATAAAATACGATCAGATTCCCGCAATGACTCGCCACGCAATCGCAACAATCACAGACGTGACGAAAGAACGACTCGATCCCGACGTTCCCGAAATCAAGACCGATACGAACGAAACGAATATCGTGAGACGCGGGAACAGCCTAATAAACCTCGAGGTCGAGATCGATTACCAGTAAGAGGTCGACCTGTCCGCCGCAGGGACCGGGAAGAACATCCTACCAGAGAGACGGACACGCGAATTGCTGCTGATCTTCAGGGGACCGACATCTGGGGCGGGCTCGAACTAGAAAAATCGATTGTTCACTCCCTGAAAAACATGGGCTATGAACAGCCATCGGATATTCAGGAAGCCTCGATCCCATGGCAGCTAGAAGGGCGAGATGTAGTCGCACAGGCCGTTACCGGTTCCGGAAAAACTGCATCGTTCGGCATACCAATGTGCAACCTGATCGATCCGGATTCTCGAGATGTGGAAGGACTGGTACTCGTACCGACCCGTGAGCTTGCACAGCAGGTTCAGCGCGAACTATCGCTAATTGGTCGTGATCGCGGAATAGGCGTGGTCGCCGTATATGGTGGTGAGCCAATCGCCAAACAGATCCGAGCGCTCGAAAAAGGCATGCCTATCGTCGTGGGTACGCCAGGACGGCTCAAGGACCTTATGAACCGCCGCGTGCTCGATTTGAGTTACGTGCGGAACGCCGTGCTCGATGAGGCGGATGAAATGCTCGACATTGGATTCGCCGATGACATGGAGTACATCCTAAGACAAACGCCCAGTACTCGGCAGACCGCACTTTTCTCCGCGACCATCCCAGGATTTATTCGAGGCTTAATTAGAAAATACCTCAACGACCCGCGATGGATTCAGTTGGTCAACGACACGAAAGGGCTTGAGACGGTCGATGAGGTTGATCAGATCTTTTACGACGTGGCGTCACAAGATAAATCTGACGGGATTATGGAAGTCCTCGACGACATTGAGGAAGACTCGCAAATCCTGATATTCCGAAGAATGCAGGTCGGTGTCGACCGTCTTGCGAGCGGACTCTCAGAAGAAGGTTTCGCTATCAAGGGCATTCACGGAGGAATGTCGCAATCAGAGCGCAACCGCGTGATGAACTCGTTCCGCGATGGCAGCCTGAAGATGCTCGTCGCAACGAACCTCGCAGCCCGCGGACTCGATATTCCGACCATCTCTCATGTCATTAATTACGACATGCCCGAGAACATCGAAGAGTACGTCCATCGAATCGGACGTACCGCTCGAATGGGGAAGCGCGGCACTGCAATCAGTTTTATAGGTGAATGGGATTTCGAATTACACGATCAGATCGTCGCCAACATCGGCGAAGACAAAATGATTCGACGAAAGTTCTCGTTCTATTAACCCGCTGAATGCGGTGTGAAATAGCACTCAGGTAGCTCGACGGCTGAGCCGCTACTAAATCCCTACCTTACCGCCGCGAACGTTCGTTCCCACGCCTGTGATTAGCTGCGCTACTTCGTTGGCGTAGAGAACCTCGGTGTCATCCTGTGGCTGATAATCGAGGTATTTCCGACCTGTTTCCAGCGACCAGAACCTGCGAGTGTTATCGCTGCAGCCGTACGCTATTATAAACGGCACTCCGTGTTCATTCTCGATATTTGGAGCTTCAACTGACTTCGTGAAAAGCTGGGTGATATCGCGCGGACTGATGAAAGCTCCGAGATTGCGTTTGAACTCTTCTAACCGACCACGAGTTTGCTCCGACATCGAATCGGCTGACGTGTAATCCTCGATTCGAATAGGTCGGGTGAAGCCAATTCGCAGCATCACTGTTTCGAGCTTCCTGCCAAAAATTCCACATGCGTAGGGGTAAGCCAGCAATTCATAAGCTGCCTTCGCCCATCCGTAAAAATTGTCGGAAATCGGGAAGTCAGTTGGACGGACCATGTCCATTTTTCGATCATGGATCAGGAAATGTTCATACCAATCGGCAGCATGATTTGAACTGGCGATTGCTAACCGGCGTACCCCTGCATCGTACGCTGATCGATAAATGTTGTTCGCCATTTGCACGTTTTCATGCTCGTTGTCGAATCGGTCTATTGGAGCCTTCTCAGCAGCCGCTCCTCGCGGAGTGTGCGGTTTGAACGCAAGATGAATTACGGCATCTACTCCCTCGAACAGGTGGGCATACTTCGAACGATCCGGATCGATAAAGTCGGCAATGTGAACACCTTCAACTTTGTTTCCTTCTCGGTCGGTATCAGTGACATCTGCAAGGACCAGGTCGAAGTGATCTCGTAGAGTCGTTAGCATCAGGGAAGCGATGTATCCGCTTGCGCCCGTCATCAGAACTTTGCGTTTCTCCAATTTCCATTCCTTCTAAGTCGCGGCACCCACTCAACACTGAAGGCTACCGTCCACATTTTGAACTTCCTGTACCCGCCGGAGTCTCTCCTTGAAAAAGTAGTATGTCAACGATAAACGGCGGTGCAATCAAGTCATGGAATGTAATATCGAGCAATGACTACTACGACTTGGCTAAAAGGCAACCTACACACCCACACGACCAACAGCGATGGTGATGAATCACCGAAGCATGTTGCGGAGTGGTACCACGAGCACGGGTACGACTGGCTGTGTCTCTCGGATCACAACCACCTGACTATTATCGAAGGTAGCGACGCTGAAAAGGCAAAATGGCCGCTGCTGGTCGCTGGCGAGGAGGTCACCTCTCGTAACGCCGCCGGCCCGGTGCATATCAACGCATACGGGATCAACGAACTGGTTGATGCGTCCGATTCGACTGACATAGTCACCGCCATGCAAGAGAACGTAGATCGAATCATCGCTGCAGGTGGCATGGCATCCATCAACCACCCCAACTTTCGATGGGCTTTCGACGACGCGGAAATGATGCAGGTGGAAGGCTATAAGTTCATGGAGGTTTTCAACGGGCATCCTGAAACTCACAACTCTGGCGGTGGAGGTAAAGCTAGTACCGACGGCATTTGGGACCGCCTGCTGAGCAATGGTCGAAGAGTCTGGGGGATCGCAGTTGATGATTCGCACCACTACACCGGCGAATTCAACGCCAACCGTTCGAACCCGGGCAGGGGATGGGTACAGGTAAAAGCAGCCCGTTTGTCGCAGCAGGACATTTATGAAGCGATGGGTGA
>CEUN01181942.1_pt1 | contig 19038 bp, 12 predicted proteins | sample 361501 | NCBI WGS metagenome assembly CEUN01 (sample SAMEA2622801, study PRJEB7988) | marine metagenome | biome: marine biome (ENVO:00000447); feature: marine epipelagic mixed layer (ENVO:xxxxxxxxx); material: "saline water (ENVO:00002010), including plankton (ENVO:xxxxxxxx)" | depth 120 m | reverse complement strand
GAACGCACGTTTTTCACCGTGAACCGCATGGCGTGTTCAATCATGCCACGGTGCATCTCATCGTAACGAACCACGCCGGGAAACAACGGGAGGCCAGCCGCATCTGCTGATCGCCACCCTTCTTTTCGATGACGATTTTGTTTCAAATCGAAGAAGGACGCCTGCTCTGCCGCCCACCCGTTGGCCGTTTTTCGAATCCCCTGCAATTCCCAGAGAAGTCGCTTCACCGGGTCAATGATTATGGATCGCCTGGGTCCACCGCTTGGCGGTTGGTTCAGCTGGCTGCCCAATTTGGATCGCGATCCCATTGATTGCCCCGGCGCGGGCCAACCTTCGACGAGCGCAACCTGGGGAACAGGAATCGGCATGATGTCCGATTGATGAGCATGTGTTCCCAGCTGCACATCAATGCGTGCCTGATGAACGGGCACAAACACAAAGTTCAGATGACGCTTCACCTGCAATGATTTGGTAACACCGATGGAGGAAATGATCTGCCGGGATTCCGGATGTACGGGCCACTGGTCCACCGGGGTGTTCCAGGGATTGTCTGCAGGGAAGACCTCGAGCGCTGCCAGTATGCGATCCGCTTCCGGTGTGAAGCAGTCGATCGAGGAAGGCACTTCCGCTTTTTGAATCGGACGAATCCGTTTCGACCGCGCCGATTGCTCACGAACTATCTGGATTGGCGCTTCGCCGGTGAGATGAAAGGAGTTGAAATACAGATTGGGTGTGCTGTGTATCGAACGAACAAACCAGTGATTGATATAGCGGAATCCCGGTCTTGCCCCATCGGCCCGTTTCAGGTCCTCCAGCTTGATTTTGATCGCGTGCACGCCGGGTTGGATCTTCATCGGATAAGTGACTCGTGATTCGTTGTCCATAGATCCGGAATGGCGAAGCACGAATTGCAGGTCCACGGGAGCACCTGAGGGGTTGAACACCTTGAACTCCACCGCGCCATAGGGAGTCCAGTCGAGAATACCCGAGCGATTCATACCGAATGAATCCCCGGCCGTGAGCTTCACCTTGAGCACACGATCCTTGAACATCCGATGCCGGACCAGCGACCATTCCGTGCGTCGTCCGTAGCCGGTGTGGTTTGGCTTCTTCCCATTCGCAAAATCAAGCAGTTCGGCGGACTGCAAGTGGCCGCTTACGACAAGCAGGAAGAGGAAGGTCGGAAATCGCTTCGGCATGATAATCTCGGCCGGGGTTATGTGGGAGAGTGTCGGAAATACCGAAAATTCCAAGTGCGCGATGGCGCAGGTGCGTGATTCGAAGTGGTGGAATAGCAAGAGATGCTTCATCTGAAATCGTATGTCTTCTCCCTTACCCTCAATTCCTCTCCCAGCGGGAGTGGGCGGGGGTGAGGGAGAACGCATCAAAAAACGTTTGATCTGATTTCTGACAAAAACGGGGTCGTCCTCAGCAGCCACCGCTCTTAATCACATATGTGGTGCGGAATTCACACTGGTCAGCAAAGTAATTGCGATTCAGGATTTCCACATGATCCGATTGCCTCTCTTGTGCCTTCTCATTCTCACGACGAATCTGTGCAGCGCGACTGACATCATGATTGTGGTCGGCCCAAGTAATCACGCACCAGGTTCGCATGAGGTCCAGGCGGGCGCGCGTCTCATGGCTAATTGCCTGGAGAACGCGATCAACGTGAAAGGAATCGATGCCGAGGTGTACTATGAATGGCCAAGCGATCCACCGATCCACCGATCCGCCTCAACTGTGGTGTTCATCGGTGATCAATTTCCGGGCGAACGCCTCCCCGGTTCGGACGTGATCATGGATGCTCTTGCCAAGATGATGAAGCGCGGCTGTGGCATCGTTTGCGTTCACTACGCGACGGGGCTTGGTGCCAGGGACGTCACTGAGGCAGGTGATCATCCTCTGCTTCACTGGACGGGCGGTTACTTTGCAACGCGCTGCAAGCATCATCAATCGAAGGCCCGGATATTCGACGCCACGATCAAAAAGGGGAAGACGGGGCATCCGGTCATGCGCGGATGGGAGACCTTCAAGCTGCGGGACGAACCTTATACCAGGAACTACTTCGGTCTGAAAGGACTCGCGCCGGGCGTCTATTCACTGGCAACCGCACAGTATCCGCCGACCGATCCCCGCACCGAGATCATCGCCTGGGGAATTGACCGGAAGGATGGTGGGCGTGGGATGGGTGTCACCATGCCGCACTTCTATCGTAACTGGGAACGGGACGAATTACGGAAGTTCATCATGAACGGCATCGTCTGGACTGCCGGGTTGGACGTGCCGAAGGCGGGCGTGAAGACTCCAAAGCCAGATCTGGCTGCCTTCAGGCCTGAGTCAATCGATCCGAAGCCACGGGTGAAGAAGAAATGAAGTGGCTCAACCCGAGGCCGCGTAAGGTCCTGAGAAAGTCAATCAATCCTGTCAAGGGGCACTTCCTACGTTGCGCTCTTGGCAACTGCGCATGCATAGTATTCAGTTGAATGCCAAACCGTTGTCGATGTCGAACACCTATTGCCGGATGAGATATAAGAATTTGATTTTCATCGCCTGTCTGTCACTCACGGGAACATTGACCGCAGCCAAGCTGCCCCCACCTCACACGGGAAGCGTCGACTTCAATCGCGACATCGAACCGATCTTCGCAAGTCACTGTCTCAACTGTCACGGTGCGGAAAAACAGAAAGGCGGTTTGCGCCTGGATGTGGGACCACTCGCTCTCGCAGGGGGCGATGACGGAAAGGTGATTCTCCCGAAGAACAGTGCTGGCAGCAAGATGGTGCATCTCATCGCCGGTCTTGAGGAAGAGGTCATGCCTCCAAAAGGCGACCCACTGACCACAGTTCAGATTGCGATGATTCGAAAGTGGATCGACGACGGAGCCAAGTGGCCCGAAACCGGGAAGGTTGCGGTAGTGAGATCGGATCACTGGGCGTTCCAGAAAGCCGTTCGGCCCAAGGCGCCCGTTCATATCAACTCGTACTCCCGACACCCGATCGATCAGTTCATCTGGCGCAAACTGAAGGAGAAAGCACTGAACTCCTCCCCACGCGCGGATCGATCGACACTGATCCGCCGACTTTCACTGGACTTGATTGGACTGCCGCCCACTCCGGAGGAAGTTGATACATTTCTGAACGACAACTCCGCTGAGGCCTATGAGAAGGTCGTCGATCGATTGCTGGCTTCAAAACACTTCGGTGAGCGCTGGGGAAGGCACTGGCTGGACCAGGCCCGTTATGCAGACAGCGACGGCTATGAAAAGGACCGCGCGCGGCCCTACGCCTACGTCTTCCGCGATTGGGTGATCAACGCGATCAACGCGGACATGCCTTTTGATGAATTCAGTATTCAACAACTCGCCGGTGATTTGCTTCCCGATGCGACCTTGAACCAGAAGATTGCCACCGGCTTTCATCGCCAGACTTTGACCAACACCGAAGGCGGCACGGACCAGGAAGAGTTTCGCTGCAAAGCCGTCGTCGATCGGGTGAGCACCACGGCAACGACGTGGTTGGGGATCACCATGGGCTGCGCGGAGTGCCACTCCCACAAATACGACCCCTTCACGCAGCGTGAGTTCTATCAGCTCTTCGCGTTCTTCAACGATGCCTCTGAACGCAACGTTCCTGCTCCGCAAAAGGAAGAGTTGGCCAAATACAATGCTGCGCTGGCCAAATGGGACAAGGAGCTGAAATCGCGCCAGACAGCATTGGATGCCTACACCAAGGAGAAACTGCAGCCCGCGTTCGAGAAATGGAACAAGACCGCGACTGCCCCCAATGTTCGTTGGCAGATTCTGGAACCTGCCAAATTGAAGTCTGCAGGTGGGGCGACCTTGAAGAACTCCGATGGGAACGTGGTGATCTCATCCGGCAAGAATCCTGGAGCGGATACCTACACCTTCGAAGCCACGACTAGTGCCAAGACAATCAACGGCATTCGCTTGGAAGCCATTGATGATCCGGACGCCAAGAAAGGACCGGGGCGGTCATCGGACGGCAATTTCGTTCTCACCCGCTTTGCATTGGAGATCGTCGGAAAGGACGGCAAATCCCAGAAGGTGACGCTCAAGAATCCCAAGGCGGATTTCTCGCAGAAGAACTTCGATGTGAAATCCAGCATCCTTGGCAAGACCAGCACGGGATGGGCCGTTTCGCCGAAGAAGAACGAGGATCACGTTGCAACCTTCGAGACGAGCAAATCGGTGAGTGTTCCCGAAGGCGCAACGCTTCGCTTCACCTTGGAGCACAAATACAAGACCACCTACCTTCTTCAACGATTCCGTATCTCCGTAACTGAATCTCTAGCCCCGTTTCCCGCGATTCGGCTGGACGATGGAATCGCGCTCGCGCTCGCAAAACCGACAGCCAAGCGGACGGCGCAGGATCGGAAGCAGTTGTTCGCCTATTACCGCGACAATGTCGACAAGGACTACAAAGCCTTGAACCTGAATATTGCCGCTCAGACCGCGAAGAAACCCAAGTATCCCCCGACCATTGCCGCAGCGATCGCGAAGGAACCGAAGGGACGCGAGACGCGCGTGCACAAGCGTGGAAATTTCATGGACCGGGGCGACATGGTGCATCCGTTGACGCCGGCAGTCTTGAATCCGATCCGTCCTCGTGGGGAAAGACCGGACCGGCTGGACCTTGGTCGTTGGTTGTTCTCACCAGAAAATCCGCTCACGGCTCGCGTTTCCGTGAACCACATCTGGAAACACCTGTTTGGTCGCGGGCTGGTGAATACCGTCGACGATTTCGGCACGCGTGGTGAAGAGCCATCCCACCCCGAACTTCTCGATTGGCTGGCCACAGAGTATCCCCGGCTCGGCTGGAGTCGTAAGGCATTGATCAAGACGATTGTTACCTCCAAGGCCTATCAACAGAGTTCCCATCAGCGCCCGGAGCTGCTGGAAAGAGATCCACAGAACATTTACCTGGCCCGACAGAGCCGCATCCGTCTGTCGGCGGAAGTTGTGCGCGATTCCTATTTGGCTGCCAGCGGGTTGCTCGCACGCAAGGTGGGCGGACCGAGTATTTATCCAAGATTGCCCAAGGACATTGCCGCGCTGGGATACGCCAACAGCGTGAGGTGGCCTGAAAGCAAAGGCGACGACAAGTATCGGCGCGGACTCTACATCTTCTTTCGCCGTTCTGTTCCGTATCCGATGCTGATGACGTTCGACGCTCCCGACTCGACGGCCACCTGCACGCGACGAGAGCGTTCCAACACTCCACTCCAGGCGCTCACGCTGCTGAACGATCCGGTGTTTTTTGAATGCGCGCAGGCCTTGGGTAAACGCATCGATTCCGAAATCGCCTCGTCCGATCATGTTTCAAAGATCCGTCACGGATTTAAACTTTGCACGGCGCGTGATCCGTCTAAGGCGGAAATGAATCGGCTTACCCAGATGTTTGACCGGCACCTGAAGCTGGCGAAAGCCGATCCTGAACTTGCGGCCGCCTCTCTAGGCGTCAAGCCCGATGAAAAAGGGCTGGCCGAGCGCGCCACCCTCGTTGCGCTGAGCCGCGTTATGTTGAACCTCGATGAATTTATTACCCGCGAGTAGCCATGAATCCTGAACTCTCCCCCCGGGAAACCATTGACCTCACTCGTCGCGATTTCTTCGCGACCACCGGCTTGGGTACGATTGCCCTGGCTGACCTGTTGTCCAGAGACGGCCTAATCGCGCCCAGCGCCCAGGCGGGGCGTCGCAATGATCCGTTGGCGCCCAAGCAACCACATTTCACGCCCAAGGCGAAGAACTGTATCCTCATCTATTTCGAAGGCGCACCGAGCCACGTCGATCTCTTCGATCCCAAACCCAAGCTCAATGAGATGGACGGGAAACCGTTGCCGGAGGACATGCTCGAAAAGGTTCGCTTTGCCTTCATCAAGAAGGAAGGCGTTCGCCTGATGGGCTCGCCGCGCAAGTTCACCAAGTATGGCCAATGCGGCATGGAACTCAGCGATCTCCTGCCTCATCTCGGTGGAGTGGCCGATGAGATTGCCTGGTTGCGTGGGATGCATACGACGCAATTCAATCATCATCCCGGACAGTTGATGATGAACAGCGGTTCGGCCTTGTTTGGCCGCCCCACTTTTGGTTCCTGGTTGAACTACGGCTTGGGCAGCGAATCGGAAGATCTTCCCGGATACGTCGTGCTCACGGCGGGCCGTGGGTCGAGTGGTGGATCGAGCCAGTGGTCCAGCGGTTTCCTTCCGACCAGCTATGCAGGTGTGTTGTTTCGCAACTCCGGCGATCCCGTGCTCAATCTTTCCAATCCCCCCGGATTCACGAAGGAGATGCAGCACCTCGGCCTGGATGCGATTGGCGATCTGAACAAGCTTCGTTACAAGCACGTCGCCGATCCGGAGATTTCGTCGCGCATCGCTGCTTACGAACTTGCGGGACGCATGCAGGCATCGGCTCCGGAACTGATGGACCTGTCGGGCGAATCCGAAACCACCAAGGAAGCCTACGGGCTCAATCGCACGACCCCGAACCTGAGGAATCGCGGGGGCGGAGCGGGAACTTACGAGACCTTTGCTCGAAATTGCCTCTTGGCTCGGAGATTGATTGAACGCGGCACGCGTTTCGTGAATGTGCTTCACGCTTCCTGGGATCATCACAGCAACATCAACAAGGAACTGCCTTTTTGTGCGGGCATGTGCGACCAGCCGATCGCGGCCCTGATCTTGGACTTGAAGATGCGCGGCATGCTGGAGGAAACGATGGTTGTCTGGGCTTCCGAATTCGGCCGCACGCCGCTGGGCGAAAATCGCACCACACGAAGTGGCGTGACCGGTCGGGATCATCATCCTTACGCATTTACCGTCTGGGCGGCCGGTGGTGGAATCAAAGGCGGTCAGATCGTCGGTGAAACCGATGAAATGGGCTGGGGTGTCACCAAGGACCCGGTCACCCCGCACGATTTGCATGCGACCATCCTCAATCAATTTGGCTTCCATCACGAAGACCTGACCTACCGCTTCCAGGGATTGGATTTCCGGCTGACGGGCTTTGAGGGTGCGGACGTGATCAAGCAAATTGTTTGATGGGGAACTCGCGCCGTTCTGCTGTGGCCGGTCTCCTGGCCGAGCCATAACGAGCAGATGGTTTAAGCCTAATTCAGCGCAGCAGCAACCGCCTCAGCCAACCGCTGGCGATAAGCCGCTGACGCCACCAGCTTGGCTTCCTTCGGATCCGAGAGGAATCCACCCTCAATCAATATCGCCGGGCGCTTCTGCTTCACCAGCACGCTCATGAACCGCGCTCTTCTAATGCCCCGATCCGCCATGCCTACGTTTCGCAGCAGTGAATGGTGCACCCGTGCGGCAAGCTGCATGTTCCGATAATCGTGTTGATTGTTCGGCAGGATGACCCTCCTCGGATCAGCATAGTTCCGCGTGAGTGTTGAAGGCATGCCGCGAGGTGTTGTGCAATACGTTTCCAATCCAGCTGCCCCTTTACCGGATGCATTGAAATGCAGACTGATGAACACATCCGCAGCGTATTTGTCCGCGAACTTCACCCGATCGGTCAGGGACACCGTCTTGTCATGTTTGCGTGTCATCACGACGGTCCATCCACGCTTCTCCAGTTCGGGCTTCAACCGGACCGCCCAATCCAACGAATACTGCTTCTCAAAGTGGTTCCCGAGAATGCTCTTCGTTCCACGATTGTCACCGCCGTGTCCGGGATCGATGCAGATCACTCCACGCTTGCGAGGGACGCGTTCGGTCCAGCCGATCATTGGCCGGAAGTTCTTTTCGGCGTCGAGCATGTGGACGTATGGCAAGCCATTGGTCAATAGCAGGGGATAGCCCAGATAGAATCGTGAACCGTTGAAGTTTGCGTGGCGGCTCTTGGCCGCGAGCCCGAACACACCCCAGCGCGTGACGAGATGAAACTGTTCCTTTGAGACCCGGCGCAGGCTGCCGAGATTCTGACTGGAAGCCCAGTAATGCAATGGCACCCACTCGTTCTTGCTGGTCGGGGTGGTGTCATTGGCCGGAAGTGGGCGGTTTGGTTGAAGGACGGTTTTTCGCGTGGGAGCCGCGGGCACTTTGCGTTTGGCGGGCGCCCGTTGTGTGGGTGTCGAGCTGTTGTTCACCGGGAGGTGTGACATTCTCCCTCGTTCCCATTTCGAAGACTGGCATCCCTGCATGATGGCTCCCACTGCCAAGGTCAGGAATATGGGATAGTACCGTTGCACGGACGTTTGTCTCATGAGGGCATTTTGCGAGACAAGTCCTACCTGTGACATCAAAGAGACACGTGTGCGTACGATGTGCCAATACTTCACGCACTCGCGTGTTCGTTCCGCGTGCATCTCCATTAAATGCCTGATAGCGGGGATTTCGGAGCTGGCACGCGTTCCGCTTGGCTGGGCAAATCAAGCAAGCATTGCCTGAAACCATCGGAAGCCGCCGTTGTTAGAGTTCCGTGGTGTGAATCCGACTCAAGGCTTGCGTGAAGAACCGTTGTACGGGCTCGGCGAAATATGCTTGCTCGCTGGAAGGCAAAAAATGATTGTTGAAACACATGATCTGGCTGGCGGCAATCGGGGCGCTGGGCGGACACGTAAAACCGAGACAACCCGTGGCTCCGATGCGAAACCCTCTTGCGTGAAGAAGCCGGTTAAACCAACTAAATCGAACGGCGCAGACGCAGCAGCAGTGGAAGAAGATGCCAATAAACAGAACGTTGAAGAACAGCCGAAGGCGTCTTCCACCCAGGATACCCAGTTCGTCCCCCGATCCGAGCCCACCCCAGAACAACTGGCGGAGATGGAAAAGGAAACCGCGGAATTGGATAAGGAGGCTGCGAAGGAAACCGAGAAGGTTGCCGTTCCACGTGAGCTCCCAAACGAACCGAAGGAAGAGCGCCAGCGTTACGATGGCGAGTCGGCCATTCGCCTCTATCTTCGCGAGATCGGCAAAGTGCCGCTCCTGACCATTCAGGAAGAGATCGACCTCGCTGCGCTGATTCAAGCGGGTGACAAGGAAGCGCGCGAAAAGATGATCAAGGCCAATCTCCGCCTGGTTGTGAAGATCGCCCACGATTATGACTGGCTCGGCCTCCCTCTGCTCGACCTCATCAACGAGGGCAATATCGGTCTCATGAAGGCCGTCGAGCGTTTTGACCCTGCCAAAGGCGGCAAGCTTTCAACCTATGCAGCCTGGTGGATCAAGCAGTGCATCAAGCGCGCTCTGGCAAACCAGTCGAAGACCATCCGGCTTCCGGTTCATTTTGTGGACAAGATCGCCAAGATGCGTCGGGTGTCGATGCAGCTTCAGGAACAATTCGGACGCGAACCGACCGATGAAGAGATCGGTGAAGAGATGGAAATCCCAGCGGCTCGCGTCGCCCAGATGCGCACAGCGGCAATTCGTCCGGCCTCGCTCGACGCGCCGATCGGAGACGATTCAGAATCCAACAGCTTTGGTGAAATCATCGAGGACGAAAACGCTGAGACGCCGTACGAGATGTTGGAGGAGAAGACGGTCGGCAACACGCTTCAGGACCTGGTGAAGACCCTCCCGGAACGCGAGGCGACCATTCTCAATTATCGCTTCGGACTCGACGGCGGAAACGAAAAGACGCTCGAAGAGGTGGGCCACAAGTTTGGCGTGACCCGCGAACGAGTGCGCCAGATCCAGAACATCGCCTTGAGCAAGCTGCGCAAAAAGATTGAAAAAATCGAGCGGGTGAAGAACTAATGTCGCCCGCATGAGCGTAACCGCCGAAGATATTTCCAACGCCATTCGTGACGTGCCGGACTTTCCCAAGCCCGGCGTTTTGTTTAAGGACATTTCTCCTGTGCTTGCCAATCCGGGACTGCTGGAGGGAAGCATCGATCTGCTCGCCGACGGGTTTCAGCCGGGCGATATTGATGCCGTTGTTGGTATCGACGCCCGCGGATTTATCTTTGCCACCGGGGTCGCGCTCAAGTTGAACGCCGGGTTCGTGCCGATCCGCAAGAAGGGCAAGCTTCCCTACAAGACGCACGAAGAGAGCTACGACCTCGAGTACGGTTCGAACACCGTTGCGATCCATATCGACGCCGTGAAACCTGGCGACCGGGTCTTGTTGGTCGATGATCTGCTCGCGACAGGTGGAACGGCCACTGCCGCGGCCAAGCTGCTTCGTAAGATCCACGCTGACATCAGGGAGATTCGATTCCTGATCGAACTGGCTTTCCTGAATGGCAGCGAGCGGTTGGGTGAATTTCCGGTGAAGTCGATTTTGTCTTACTGAGTTGGCGTATAAGGCGGTTATCGTATGCGATTGTCTACCGGAAGAATGAATGCTGACCGGACCAACGAGTTTTCTCCCGCACCCCAACCCTCTCCCGCTGGGAGAGGGGAGAGGGAGAACGCCTCGTTTGGAAGAGTGGTCCTGGAATTTCATAGGCGCGTTACTGTAGCTTCGACTGTCAGTCGAAGTCCGGCGTGGTTTTCCACACGCGCGTCCGGTTCGTCCGCGCGCATGTGTTCCAATGCCCAAAACTTCGATTGCCAGACTGAGCTGCTATCCGGCCGAACACGCGTGGTTCCATCCGCTCCACCCACGGCGCGTCACACGCAACTGGACGGGCAGGTTGCCCATCCTACTCGCTGAACGATGGATTTCCTCCAATCAATTGATCGGGCGCTGTTCAACTTCGGCAATCAGACACTAAGCAATCCGGTCTTCGATTGGCTGATGCCGTTTCTCAGCGGCAACAAACTGTTCGTGCCCTTCGTCGTCTGCGCTGCAATTTGGATTATCTGGAAATACAAGGCACGCGGAGTTCTTTGTGTCCTGTTCTGCCTGATCGTGGTGGGTATCGGTGACGGTTGGATCATCAACTCGCTGCGAAAGGTTGTTCAGCGACCGAGGCCGTTCAATGATATCGAAACGGCGATCACACTCGTGGGCAGAACGGGGAGTTATTCTTTTCCTTCCGCGCACTCGGCCAATGCCTTTGCGGTGTCGATGGTCTTGCTCGTTTACTTCCGCAACTCGTGGAAGTTCATGCTGCCGCTGGCATTTGGAATTGCATACTCACGGGTTTACAACGGCGTGCATTATCCGTCGGACACACTGATGGGGTCGGTCATGGGCGCTGGATACGCGTTGATGTTCGTCTGGCTGGCGAAGGAGTTGTGGAATTGGGGAGGGCAGAGATGGTTTCCGCTGTGGTGGCGAAGACTGCCGGACTTGATGTCTCCGGAACGCGTGGAGGAGAGCAAGATTGAATCAACTCGAGAATTGGTCGATCTGCATTGGCTGCGATCCGGATACCTCTTGTTGGTTGTGCTGGTGATCTTTCGTTTGTATTACATTTCCGCGGGCAAGATCGAACTGAGCGAGGACGAAGCCTACCAATGGCAGTGGTCGCAGCACTTGGCGCTTTCTTATTTCAGCAAGCCACCGTTGATTGCCTACACGCAGGCACTTGGGACAGGTCTGTGGGGCGACAATGCGTTTGGAGTGCGCTTCTTCTCACCGGTCATCTCGCTGCTCCTCGGACTCTGCCTGCTTCGATTCTTTCACCGCCACGGATACGCGCGTGCCGGGTTCTGGCTGATGGTGATTCTATCTGCCACACCGCTTCCCGCAGTGGGCTCGATCCTGATGGTGATTGATTCGCTTTCCGTTGCTGCGTGGGCCATGGCGATGATCTGCATTTGGAAAGCGATCCAGGAAGATTCAACAAGTGCCTGGTTGTGGGGTGGCTTCTGGATGGGCTTTGGATTTCTCGCGAAATACACCGCCTTGTTTCAATTGGTGTCCATTGCGTTGGTGCTCGCGATTCTTCCCAAGGCCCGAAAGCAGATCGCGCGTCCTGGGTTATGGCTCTCATTGGTTGTTCTCGCGCTGAGCAGCCTGCCTGTGCTGATTTGGAACCAACAAAACGATTGGATCACGGTGACGCACTTGGGAAGCAGGGCCGGCTTGGATCGTGAGTGGGTTTACACCTTCAACTTTATGCAGGACTTCATCCTCGCTGAACTTGGGCTCCTGAATCCCGTGTTTTGCATCGCCATGATCTGGGCGGGCATCGCGTTCTGGAAGCGCTATCGCGATGATGATCTGTTGAAATATCTCTTCCTCATGGGCGCGCCTTTGTTCATGGGTTACTTCCTCTACACCATTCGGTCTCGAGTTCATCCAAACTGGATTGCACCGGCCATCGTTCCACTGTTTTGCTTCATGGCGATTTATTGGGATCGTCGCTTTCAAGACGGAACGCTGGCGGTGAAGAAGTGGCTGGTCGGAGGTTTGTGTGTCGGCCTGCCACTCGTGATCCTGCTGCATGACACGAATATCCCGTCCAAACTCATTGGTAAAACCGTTCCCGCCAAACTGGACCCATTGCGCCGGGTGCGTGCATGGTCCGGTGTTGCGGATGCAGTAAATGTCGAGCGACTGAAGTTGAAGGAGGAGGAAGGGAAAGAGGTGTTCCTTATCGGTGCGCACTACGGAATCACGAGTGTGATGTCCTTCTACTTTCCCGAAGCGAACGCTGGTGTGCCGGATAATCCGATCGTCTACTACCAGACGCCGAGAGTTGAAGGGCATCCCGAGAACCAGTACTACTTCTGGCCGTCCTATCTGGATCGCAAGGGCGATAACGCGATTTACGTGCGCAAGCTCAAGTTGAACGGCGAATACGGTCCGCTCCCGCAACACGTCAAGGATCAGTTTGAATCTCATGAGGACCTTGGCGTGAAAGACATCTTCTATCGTGGGCGCTTGTTTCACCGCCTGAACCTCCACATCTGCCGCAACAAACTCTGATGCCACGACTGCACAAACGCAGCTTCCGCGTGGCGAATTACGACCTCGGTGCCACACTGGATTCCGGGCAGGTCTTTTGCTGGGGGGAACGGGATGGTGCCTGGTGTGGAATCATCGGTGAGCGTTGGGTTCGAATGAAGCAAGGACGCGCAATCGTTGCGGAATGTATCGTCGACCCTGGAGATTGGCGGTGGCTGCGAGACTACCTGCGGCTGGACGAGGACATTGAGGCTATCGTGGAGACGTTCCCGGACGACGAAGCCTTCCAATTCGCCACCTCGGCTTGCCAAGGCTTGAGACTATTGCGCCAGCCCAAGTGGGAATGCCTGGCCTCGTTCATTTGTTCCGCGTCCAAACAGATCGTTCAGATCAAGCAGATCGTTCGGAACATGTCGGAGCGGTATGGTGCCGTTATCCGGACGCGGGAAGGCGAAGAACACGCCTTTCCCACTGCTGAGCAGTTGGCCCGATGCACGGAAGAACAACTTCGCGAATGCAAGACCGGCTGGCGCGCCAAATACGTCTTGGGAAGTGCCCAGATGGTTGTGAACGGAGAGGTGGACCTGGATGCGGTCGCCTCGATGGACTGCGCTTCCGCGCGCAAGGAACTCATGCGGCTTCCCGGGGTGGGGCGCAAAGTGGCCGATTGCGTGCTGCTGTTCGCCTACGGTTTCCAGGAGGCATTTCCGATTGATGTCTGGATTGATCGCGGGCTTCGAGAGCTATACTTTCCGCGCCGCAAGCCGACGAAGAAGCGCTTGGAGGCGTTTACCTCCAACTACTTCGGTCCTTATGCGGGCTATGCCCAGCAGTATCTGTTTCACTACGTCCGGACGCGTCGGCAACAAGAGCAATCATGAGTACAAGAATTGAAGCGACTTTCACGCCGGCGGATTTTAGCGCGTTGGGTGATCGGGATATCAGCCAGGCCACCTGCGTTGTCTTCGACATCCTTCGCGCAACCACCTCGATGAACACCGCATTGGCAAATGGCGCTGCGGCGGTCATTCCGGTCGCAACGATTGAAGAGGCTGTGGCCATTCGAAAAGAACGTCCTGACGTGCTTCTCGCAGGTGAACGCGATGGCGTTCGTATTCTGGCCGACCAGAGTGGAGGCGTGGATTTCGACCTTGGAAATTCGCCTCGCGAATACACGGAGGAAGTCGTCAAAGGGCGGACAATTGTAAGTACGACCACCAATGGCACGCGCGCACTGCGGGCATGCACCGGTGCCAAGCATGTGTTTATCGCCAGCTTTGGAAATCTCCGTGCGATCGCTGATTGGATCGAGCAGAACACAGTGAGCCATTTGATTCTCGTTTGTGCCGGCACCTATGAGGAAGCGGCCTACGAAGACATGGTGGCGGCCGGCGCGCTTTGCGAATTTGTCTGGGCGCAATTCGTGACCGGTTATTTTTCCGATGCGGCCGAGATGGCGCGACAAATCTACCGGGTGATGCAACGCGACGTTGAGAGTGCCATGCAGTATTCGCGTAATGCCAGACGCCTGCTCTCCATGCCCGACTTGAAAGACGATGTGCAGTTCTGCTGCCAGCGGGAGAATCTACGATTGATTGCCGCGCTGAATGAAGCAGGCGAGATCCGTGTGATTAATTAGGCGGTTGAACGGGACGCCCTCGCATGCCGTGCGCCAAGGGGAACGGCGCTTGGTTAAGTTTGTGCCACGGCAATAGGAGAGTGGTGGTTGGCGACAGGATCGTAGCGCAGGTTTCCAAACGCTTCCAAACCTGCCCTATCGCGTATTTCCAAATCCGCAAGGCGTTGTCGGCAATTGGACTCTGACCTGGGACTCAGAGCGCTTCTTTCAAACTACACGCAGCAGGTTTGGAAACCTGCGTTACGTGTCCAACGGACGCTGCAAACCGGCGGTCAGCAGGCCAAGCTTGATCGCGCATTTCGCTTAACCAGGCGACTTTCTGCCCTACGGATAAATAGAGTTCGCCCCGAGACGCTCCAAAGAGATTTCTGGCTTGGCCAAGTTGTTGGGGAACCTATCTTCGCCCCACATGACTCGTATCGCTCTCCTTGTTTCAATTCTTGCGCTCGCTCTAAATACACACGCGGCCAAGAAACCCAATTTTCTCTTTGTCATCGCGGATGACCTGACCCATCGCGATATCGGTTGTTACGGCGGTCAGGCACACACGCCGAACATCAATCGTCTGGCCAAGGAAGGCATGCGGTTTACGCGTTGTTTCCAGGCGGCACCGATGTGTTCTCCGACACGGCACAACATCTACACCGGTCTCTATCCCGTGAAGAGTGGCGCCTATCCGAATCACACCTTTGCGAAGGATGGGACCAAGAGCGTGGTTCACTACCTGAAAAGACTCGGCTATCGCGTGGGGCTCAGTGGCAAGACTCACATTTCACCGAAAACAGTTTTCCCGTTCGAATATTCGGGACAGAAAAATCCGGACATGGAGTACATCGACAAGATGTTCGCTGAGTGCGCGAAATCGGAGACGCCGTTCTGCCTCTTCGCCTGTTCGAATGAACCGCACACGCCCTGGAACAAGGGCGATCGCTTCCGCTATCCGGACGACAAGATCAAGCTGCCTCCCTATTTCGTGGATACACCTGAGACCCGTGATGCCATGGCGCGTTATCTGGCGGAGATCACCTATTATGATTCGCAGGTTGGCCGGCTCCTGGATCTGTTGAAGAAACACGATTTGGATGACAATACGATGGTCGTGGTCGTCAGTGAGCAGGGATCGGCATTCCCCTTCGGCAAGTGGACCTGTTACGACACCGGGTTGCAGAGCGCGTGCATCGTCCGCTGGCCGGGCAAGGTGAAGCCCGGGGCAGTGTCTGACGCAATGATCGAATACGTTGACATGCTGCCGACGTTTGTAGATGCGGCAGGCGGAAAACCGGCGAAGGTGTTGGATGGAAAGAGTTTTGTCCCGGTGCTGACCGGCAAGAAGACAACCCACAAGGAGCATGTCTATGGTATCATGACCACGCGTGGAATCATCAACGGGTCTGATACCTTTGGGATTCGTTCTGTCCGGAACGAAAGGTTCAAATACATTCGTAATTTCACGCCGGAGATTCCATTCCGAAATGCCTGCACGAAGTCCAAGGAGTTCATTTCCTGGATAAAGAAGGGGGAGACTGGGGATAACGACGCAAAGGACAAAGTGAACCGCTATCGGCATCGTGCAGGGGAAGAACTCTACGCGGTTGCTGACGACTGGTATGAGTGGAAGAATCTCGCTGACAATCCGAAGTACGCGAAGGTGAAAGCTGAACTCAGCGCCAAGCTGGATGAGTGGATGAAATCTCAGGGGGACAAGGGCCAGCAGACCGAGATTGAGGCCTACGAACACCAAGGGCGCAACCGCAACAAGAAGAAGAACCAGCAGTCCAGGAACAAGGGCAAGAAGCGGAAGAATCAAAAGCAGGAATAGCGTTCAATCTCCCCTCCGTCCCAAGCTCTGCTTCGCAACCGTCTCTTGCCGTATGGCCTGATCAAACGCGTATTGACGTTCGCAGAAGCAGAGCTTCTGGGTTATGCGTTCCCAAGCTGGAGCTTGGGAACGAGGTTCGGGGCTGGAGTTCAGAAGTTGCCAATTCGGTTCGGGCATTGGATAACATCTGAAGCATGCACCGGTACGTTCTCACACTTACTCTTCCCCTCGCCACACTCTGTTTCGCCGAAGCGCAGCAATTCGATGTCGTCCTTCGCAATGGCACGCTAATCGATGGTTCCGGTGCGAAGGGATTTCGTGCTGATGTGGGGATTCGTGGAAAACGAATCGAAGCCGTTTCACGCCAGTCTCTGCCAAAAGGAGACCTTGACCTGGATGCCTCTGGCTTGGTTGTTGCGCCGGGGTTCGTCGACATGCACGCGCACATCGATCCGATTGATCGATTGCCCGGGGCACGCAGCATGGTCAGTCAGGGTGTGACGACAGCTGTAGGCGGTCCGGATGGCAGCTCGCCGTGGCCGCTCGCTCCATACCTGGACAAGCTGGAGCGAATGGGTGTTGGCCTGAACGTCGCGATGCTGGTGGGGCATAACAGCGTTCGTCGCGGTGTCATGGCCCTGGAGGATCGTGCGCCGACTGAGGAGGAGCTTGAGCAGATGAAAGCCAACGTCGCTCAGGCAATGGATGATGGCGCCTGGGGGTTCTCCACCGGACTGAAGTACCTCCCCGGTTCGTTTGCGAAGACGGATGAAGTGATTGAACTGTCGCGGGTCGCGGCGAGGCGAGGCGGCTTCTATACGTCGCATCTTCGTGAGGAAGGTCTGGGATTGATCGAATCGGTCGATGAGGCAATTGAGATCGGAAAGAAGGCGAAGATTCCGATTGTCCTTACGCATCACAAAGTCATTGGCGGACCCATGTGGGGCAAGAGCACACGGACTTTGGCAATGGTTGAAGCTGCCCGCAAGGAGGGCGTGGATGTGATGATGGATCAGTATCCGTACACGGCGACCTACACCGGGATCACCGTTCTGGTTCCGGCCTGGGCTCGCGCGGGCGGGATCTCGAAGTTCAAGGCGCGGCTTAAGGATCAGGAGCTTCGGGCGAAGATCGTTAAGGAGATCATCTTCAATTTGGACAACGATCGCGGGGGTGGCGATTTGCGTCGAGTTCAGTTCGGTCTCGTGAAGTGGAACAAGGAACTGGAAGGCAAGACGCTTTACGATTGGGCGATGATGAAAGGGGTTAAACCCGATTCTGCCAATGGTGCCGAACTGGTGATTGAGGCGATTCAGAATGGTGGTGCTTCGTGCATCTATCATGTGCTGAGCGACGAAGACGTGGAGCGCATCATGGCGCATCCCTTGACCATGGTCGGGTCGGATGGACGTCTGACCGAGCCGGGCAGTGGGCATCCTCATCCGCGCTGGTATGGATCGTTTCCACGGATACTAGGTCACTATGTTCGGGAGAAAAAAGTGATGAAGCTGGAGGAGGCCATTCGCAAGATGACTTCACTATCGGCCGCGCGCTTGGGATTGATGGACCGCGGCAGCATCAAGGCCGGGAACTTTGCAGATCTGGTTGTGTTCGACCCGGAAACCATCATCGATAAGGCCACATTCTCTGATCCGCATCAGTATCCGGTCGGGATTCATCACGTCTTTGTAAACGGTGTCGCAGCAATACTTGGAGGAGAGTTCAAGGACCGGCGTGTAGGTGACGTCCTTCGCAAGTCTTCCCACAGTGGCTCGAATCAATTTCCGGGCAAGGAATGGGTCCGTTGGAATTCGTTGGAAAAAGCCGGTTGGTCCAAAGCGGGGCTGGCAAGGGCGCGGGAGTTTTCCAAAACGCTTGCCACGTCTGCGCTGATAATCGTGCAGGGTGGGCGAATCGTCGATGAATGGGGCGAATCCAAACGTCCGTTTAACTGCCATTCGATGCGCAAGAGCATCCTGAGCGCGCTCTACGGGCCACACGTGCTATCGGGCAAGATCAGGACCTCATCTCCAATCGGTGAGTTGGGCATCGATGACAACGAGCCCTCACTGACGGAACTCGAAAAGACCGCCAAGGTCGGTGATCTGTTGAAGGCTCGTTCCGGTGTCTATCACCCGGCGCTTTACGAAACCAAGGCCATGGCTGCACGGCGACCAAAGCGCGGCAGCCATGAACCGAATGCGTTTTGGTATTACAACAACTGGGACTTCAACACCGTGTGCAGCATTTTCGAGAACGAATCCGGACACGGAATCTTTGAAGAATTTGAAGATCGTTTGGCGGGGCCGCTCATGATGCAGGACTTCGTCAGGGAGAAACACACGCGCTATGTGACCGGTACCAATTCCGTTCATCCTGCGTATCCATTTCAACTCAGTGCTCGAGATCTCGCGCGCTTTGGATTGCTGTTTGCGCGAGGTGGGGTGTGGAAGGACGAGCAAATCATTCCCAAGGGCTGGGTGATCGAAAGTACTCGCAGCTATTCTACAACCTCTAGGGGAGGTGGATACGGCTACATGTGGTGGGTGGCGAAGGATGGGAATTTCTATCCCAATGTGAAGGTGCCGGACGGTTCCTTCGCTGCGCACGGCTACCGCGGGCACAAGTTGCTGGTTATTCCCCAATGGGATCTGGTGATTGTTCACCGTGTTAATACGTTCAAGCGGGAGGGAAGCGTGGGCACCGGTGATTTTGGGAAGTTGTTGAAATTGATCTTGGAGGCGCGGAAGTAGTTGAGAGATCTTGAATTGGTGGGGCGAAGCTCCTGCCGAGCCGGGCGTG
>CEUN01040592.1_pt1 | contig 19054 bp, 18 predicted proteins | sample 361501 | NCBI WGS metagenome assembly CEUN01 (sample SAMEA2622801, study PRJEB7988) | marine metagenome | biome: marine biome (ENVO:00000447); feature: marine epipelagic mixed layer (ENVO:xxxxxxxxx); material: "saline water (ENVO:00002010), including plankton (ENVO:xxxxxxxx)" | depth 120 m | reverse complement strand
AGACGGGCAGTTTTCCGTTTTCAGCAATAGCAGCATAGTGATCCCAGATTATCTGCCCGGCCGCACCATTCGGGGGCATCGCCATTACAGAATCAGCCCCTAGTTCAGCGGCGTTTTTAGTCAGTTCGACAGAGACCGCTGTTGAAGCCCCACTAACACCTGCCACGACTGGGATTGAGCCGCTTACAACTTCAATACCTACCTTAAGTACTTGTTTACGTTCGTAATCAGTGAGGTAAGGCCCTTCTGAAGCGTTCACCGGAAGTACTATTCCATGAGCTCCTGCTTCGACGCTGAATTCTATGCATCTGCGCAGAGATTTCCAGTCTACCGATAGATCTTCATTGAATGGTGTAACGGGTATCGCGTAGACACCTCTAAATTGAGATATGTTGGTCATTTATATTGTATTTCGTAACTGATAGTGAAAATCAACTGAATAGGTTACACGCTGTAATGGGGCGTTGAATGTGTTGGATCTAAGCTAAGATTCACATCATTGCCTACGACTAGTAATTGTGAGATGAGATTTATGGTAGAAAGTATGCGTGCAGCTCTAGATGATGGTACAGGTAAATACATAGTTCAGAATGTGCCAATCCCTGATATGTATGAGGGCGCTGCACTAGTTCGTATTCGACAGAGTGGAATTTGTGGGTCTGATCTTCACATGACGACGAGTCGAACCGATCCACAGGTGATTCCATCAGGACACGAAGTTGCCGGTGAAATTATAGAGCTGCCTAAAGGCGTTACCAATCTTAAGGTTGGTGATCGAGTAGCTATTGAGATGATTGGGGCTGGTCGCGCTTGTTTAACCTGTCATTTTTGTAGTTATGGTCAATGGAAACACTGTAGAAACCTTGCACCTGATACTGGTGGAGGGTTTGCACAGTACACGACTCGAAAACCTGCAGGGTTGTTCAAATTGCATGATTCGATGGATTGGATTGACGGGGGATTGGTTGAACCCATGGCTGTTAGCGTCCATGGGTTTAGATACGGCAGGATGCAGCCAGATGACATAGTGGGAGTGGTAGGGTCATCCACGATTGGACTGTCATCTATTGCCGTAGCAAAAGCCTTTGGTGCACGTACAGTGATCGCTTCTGCTAGACATCCACATCAGGCTGAGGCCGCGACAAATATGGGGGCTGATGTCGTCGTAGGTTCTGATGGGACTGAATTTGAAGAGGCATGTTTGGATGCAAGTAATGGTATTGGTGCTGATTTCGTTGTGGAGTCTGTTGGTGGTCACCAGAGCTATTCCTTCACACAGGCCATTAAGGCCACACGGAATCAAGGAACAATGCTCTATTTAGGTGGAGTGAAAATTCCTATGGAATTCGATCTTTTTGATCCTCTTTTGCGCGAGATTCGGATACAGTCAGTAATTTGTTATGGCGTTATTGACGGTAGGCATGATTACGAGGTTGCTATTGATTTACTAGCTTCTGGGGAGATCCCTTATAGGGATATTGTTACGCATCAGGTTGATTTGGAAAACATTCAAGAGGGATTCGACGTTGCATGGGACAAGAAATCAGGTTCGATTAAAGTACATGTAAATGTATAACCTCGCATTTTAATTATTCATCTGAACGGTTATTTTTTGTTTCGTCGGTCGTTAGTGACGAGTCTTATATGTTAGTGGCTACTATAAATAGCGCTAATATTTTTTGTGTAATTCCATTTAACGATCCTTAACACTTAAATACTAAGTCAGAGAAATATTTTGACGGCTGAAAGGATTCTATTTAAGTTAATCTCTATAGCCGTCTAGGCAGTTTGCTCTCATATAGTCGCGGTCCAGTTCGATCCCTAGGCCAGGTCGTTTTGAAAGGTAGATTTTGTCTCCACGAACATCTAGTGGATAATCGATCATAACGTCATAAGCGTTTAATTTTGCTCGTGAAGTTTCTACTCTGTAGTGATTAGGTACTGATGCCATTGCGTGAGCACCAGCTAGCACATTGATTGGGCCACTTGCGTCATGTGGCGAAATCGGAACATAGTATGCTTCTGACATTGTGGCCATTTTTTTTATTTCGGATATGCCCCCACACCATGTTACGTCGGGCATAACGAAGTCAGCCAGTTCCTGCTCGAGAATCGGAATAAGCTCCCATCGGGTATGTATCCGCTCCCCCACACATATTGGGACATTGACGTTATCTCTTACTTGTTTTAGCGCATGAGTGCTCTCTACTGGTACCGGTTCCTCAAACCAGAAGATGTTGTATGGTTCTAGAGTTTTAGCCAGACGAATTGCTGTTGGCGCGTCGAACCGGCCGTGGCAATCTATTAATATTTCTATGTCTGATCCGACAGTTTCACGCACAGCGGCAATACGTTCTGCTCCTAAATTCTCTGCTTCAGCACTGAGCTTTCCGGTAAGGTATCCGTTTTTTTCTTCCTCATGATGTGGAAACCATGGATCTGTCTTGATTGAAGTTTGCCCGGTGTCCACGATAGCCTTAGCGTGTTGTGTTAAGTCTTTGACAGATGATCCATCTTCAGGGTGGCAATATATAGGGATCCCTTCTCGTAATGGACCTCCAAAAAGTTCATAAACTGGGAGTCCTAGAGTTTTTCCGCGTATGTCCCATAGCGCTATGTCTATTCCAGAAATAATGTTTGTTGTAGCTCCTCTAGAACCCATATAAGTGAAGGATCGAAAAATTTTATTCCAGATCATTTCGATAAGCCTTGGATCATCTCCCTTTATGTGGTCACTGACATGACGAATTGCTGCACACACCGATCGATTAGCCACAGGTGATGTTCCAGTGATTTCTCCCCAGCCAGTAATTCCTTCATCAGTGTTCACTTCAATGTAAACGTACTCTCGATTACGTATATGACTATCATTCGCTGTATCAAGATATGGAGCTGGCGCAGATACAAGCCAGGGTGTTACCTTTGTGATTTTCATTGATTTCTCCACAGAGGGTGTATATGGGTATGGTCTGAATGGGATTGTATGACGAAGTTAAGTGGTTATATAGGAAATTATTAAATTAAAAAGACCTCAAAAATGTTGAGGTCTTTTTAATTTAATAATTTCCTATGGTAGCCCCGCGGAGAATCGAACTCCGGTCTCAGCCTTGAAAGGGCTGTGTCCTAACCGCTGGACGACGAGGCCATCTTTACGACCGTATCACGTATGTATTTCGCGAAGGTCACTTATAGCAGTAACTACCAGCATACCTCAGAGGTGACGAAACGGCGATTTCCAACACGTATAAATTTCAATCTGTGATTGATTTTAAGTCTATTAACGTTATTTATATCGCGTTTTGTGGGTTATTTCGTATTACTGCTGGGGCAGTAATTTGACAGCGGGCACATGTCACACTGTGGTATTCGAGCTTTGCAGATCTGGCGTCCATGTGTAATCAACAGGACGTGCATTTCATACCGATCGTTTTTTGGGATTAAGTTTTCTAGTATGGGGTGTGCGTCATCGGCATTTGTTTTTTCGTCAATCAAACCTATTCTTTTGCAAACTCTGTGAATGTGCGTGTCCACTGGAAATGCGGGCATATTAAGTGAGAACGCCATGACGACAGCGGCAGTTTTTGGTCCTACTCCTGGGAGTGATGTGAACCACTTTCGAGTTTCTTCCAAAGGTTTTGCAGCCAAAAATTCTAGATCGAAATGTCCTAGACGCTTCAGGATTTCAACGAGTATCTGTTGGATGCGAACAGATTTCTGATTTGATAAGCCGCCATGTTTGATAAGTTCAGCCACTTTGTGGGACTCGGCTTCAATAACTTGTCCCCAAGATGGCAATTCTTTCCTTAGAGACCCGTATGCTCGCTCAGCATTAATGTCAGATGTGTTCTGAGTTAGAACAGTAAAAATCAATTCGTCTATGGCGATCAAGCGAGGGCGCCAGCTGATGGGCCCATAGATTGATTCTAGCTGTTCTTTTACAAATCGGGGCGTTAGTGGATTTTTATGGGAACTTTCGATAGATATTGAAACCATCTTGGCTTAATAATTTCTTGATTGAACATATTCAGCGAGTCTTATTAGTGAATCGAGAGATTCTGAAGATGGTATGTCGTCAAGGCAGCGTATTCCAGTCTCAATATAATTTTTAGCTATATTGCGAGTCTCTTGAAGAGCACCGGACTTTTTTATCGCCTCGACCGCTACTGGAAGAAGATCTGCACGGGATTCTTTTGGGCTATTCAGTAACTCTATGATCTGTTCTGAAGCACCATTTTCAACAGCTATGATTGCAGGGAGAGTAAGGATGCCTTCTCCCAGATCGTGACCGGACGGTTTACCTAGTTCCGCGCTTGTGGCAGTGTAATCTAGTAGATCATCGTAAACCTGATAAGCCATTCCAATGTTGTATCCATAATCTCGGATTCGATCGACGGATTCGTTATTACCACCTCCTAGCACGGCTCCACTCTCGGACGCTGTGCAGAATAACGAGGCTGTTTTATCGTAGATACGTCGATTGTAGTCACTTAGTGTAGCTGGTTGTTGCCAAGCGGTGTATATCTCGTTTAGTTCACCTCTGGCTAGTTCGGTAATGGTTTCGGCGAACCGGCGAACGAGACGGACATTGTTTGTGTCACAGACGTACATTGCAGAAGTGGCGAAAACAAAGTCACCTATGAGTACTGCGACATTGCGCCCCCATAGCGTGCTAGCTGTCTTGTGCCCTCGACGGGTATCAGCGTGATCTACGGTGTCATCGTGAACTAGAGTTGCGATGTGAAGTAACTCCACAGCGGTCGCCATTCTTATAGCCATTTTCGCGTTTTCTTGCCCAAAAAGTCTGGAAGTAAGAAGCGTTATAGCTGGCCGGATTCGTTTTCCTGGAGTAGTCAGAACATGCGCTAGTTGTGTGTAGAGATTTTCTGAATGTTCAGATAGAGATTCTGGTGCCTGTTCGGCTATTGAAGTTATCTCATTAATTACAGTATCTAAATCTTCTGCAATGGGTGCGTAAATGCTTTCCTGAGTACTTGATTCAACCATTTTGTTTTATCAGTCGACAGCTATAGTGGTCTCTCTAATTGTTTGAAAGGCGTGCGTTTTCTTCTGTAATGATCGAGTCATCTAACTTTCGGAATAGAGGATTAGGCTTTTCGATTGGTGACCCTGGAATGATCTCTCTTCTGCTCCATCCATCGGTTAGTGTGTCGCTGTCGGAGAACAGCATGTTGTGTATTTTGTCTGACGAAGATGGGAGATAAGGGTAAAAGACTGTTCGAAGTGTGGCGATTACATTAAGTCCAACCCAAAGAGTGGTTGCAGCTGATTCTCTATCGTATTTAACAACTTTCCATGGCTCTTTGGAGTCAACATATTGATTTCCAAGTCGGGCTAGGCGCATTGCAGCGCGTAGCCCATCCCTAAAACGCCGGGAGTCTATCGCGTCTGCAACCTCTACAAGTGCGTCATCGCACGAATTTAAAATTGCTTTATCATGCTCATCAAGTTCACCATGAGTCGGAATAGCGTTTTGGAAATTTCGAGTTGTTATCGTGAGAATACGGTGAACGAAATTTCCAAACGTTGCAACGAGTTCATTGTTGTTGGCTGAATGGAATCCTTCCCAGGTGAATTCTGAGTCAGATGTTTCAGGCATTATTGAGGCGAGATAATATCGTAGAGGATCAGCATCGTAGCGTGTAAGGAAATCAGGTACCCATACTGCATTTCCTGTGCTTTTTGAAAAATCCGCTCCGCCGAATGTTAGATATTCGTTAGCGACTACGTCGGTTGGAAGGTTCAACCCTCCGTTTCCGAGTAAAATTGACGGTAGCATAATCGTGTGAAATGAAACGTTGTCTTTGCCTTGGAAATAGTATGACTCGCCTTCAGGATCTACCCACCACTTTTTCCATTCATCCGGTTTACCTTGCTGTTCCGACCATGCTCGAGTAGCTGATAGGTATCCAATTACAGCTTCAAACCATACATATATTCGTTTTGATTCCCACCCATTGAGTGGTACTGGCACTCCCCAGTCTATGTCACGCGTTATTGCTCTCTCATGTAGACCTTCTCTTAGAATGCCAAGCGTTTGGTTTCGAACGTTTGCTCGCCAGTCTGTTTTATCTTCGACCCAATTTTCCAGCTGCTTTTGGAAATCACCTAGTTTCAGCATGAAATGAGTGGTGTCTTTGAATATGGGGGTTGATCCATCGCGCTTGCTTCGTATGTCAATTAGATCGATAGGATCGAGTGTTCGGTCGCAGTTATCGCATTGGTCTCCACGCGCTGCACCGTGGGCACAATATGGGCAGGTGCCTTCAACAAAGCGGTCGGACAGGAAGCGTTGTTCAGTTTGTGAATACGGCATCGATTGGACTGCTTCAGATAAATGACCGTTTTTCTCAAGAGCAGTGAAAAGTTCTTGTGCGATTTCTATATGTCTGTCTGTGTGCGTATGCGTATAAAGGTCGAATGAGAATGACATATCTGCATGAGATTTACTCCATATCTCATGATATCGAGTTGCAACAACCTCTGGGGATACGCCTTCTTCCGCAGCTCGTAGTGTCGTAGGGGTTCCATGCATATCTGATCCGGAAACCATAACAACATCGTTACCAACAATTCGGTGGTAACGTGCGAAAACGTCGGCAGGTATATTCATGCCGGCGATATGGCCTAAGTGCGGCTCACCGTTCACATATGGCCAGGCGACAGCGACAAGAATTTTGCGAGGCAAGAGGGTTTTTCCAGATTACTATTTGCGTGTTTCAAAGAGGTCTATAAGGTAGGGCGTCGACTTAATCAACAATCACGATTTTATTATAGCGATCACGCATAATATGGTTTCAGAATGAACATGTGTCCTTGTATTACGTCGGTGATTGGGTTTAATTTTTTTATTTGTTTAATGACAGTCGGTACACGCGTCTTTTTGATGCACCTGTAAGCTTAAATGCGCGATCAACCAGCGCTCGACCACGCATCCCATCGGATTTCAGGGTTTCTATAGTTTGGATGATCTCCTTGTCAGTTAGATCTGGTGTTACCAGTTCATCCACTCCTTGAATTACGACCACAAATTCACCGCGTGGGTTTTCGAAATAATTTAAAGCTTCGGATGCGCTTCCTATAAAGATTTCCTCATGTATCTTTGTGAGTTCGCGGCAGATCACTAGCGGTCGATCTTTAAAGGTTCTATTGATGTTAGAAAGCGTGGCTCTCAATCTGTAAGGGGATTCATACATAACGATCGGACCAGTTTCATTGATTAATTCATTGAGTATGTTGATTTGTTCTTTTTTTTTGCGGGACGGGAAGCCTATAAACAAGAATCTATCGAATGCCCATCCTGTAACCGATAGCGCCGTTACGACTGCAGACGGGCCTGGTATTGGCGTTACTTTATGTCCTTCTTTATGTGCTGAACTTACTAAGGATGCTCCTGGGTCACTAATCCCTGGTGTTCCGGCATCGGTGACAAGCGCCATGTTGGATACTTTTAGTTTCTTTAATATGGTTTCAATTCGCTTAGGTGATGTGTGTTCGTTCAGGCTGACCATTTCTGGACTCGCTTTGATGTGGTTTAAAAGCTTTTTTGTTATCCGTGTGTCTTCAGCTACCACAACAGGTACCGATGAGAGTATTTCGGACGCGTGAATCGTCAAGTCGCTAAGGTTTCCAATTGGGGTTGCGACTATGTATAGAGTGGACACTGATCAGTTTCTGGTGCTTGCAGAATCTAGTATCTTGTCTATTGCTGCATTGTGCTGATCGTCGGCATGATACGAACTTCTTACCAATGGTCCCGATGCAACATGTTTGAACCCCATCTCAACTCCGATACGTTCAAGTTCTTGGAACTCTTGAGGAGTGTAGAAGCGAATAATGGGGTGGTGGCGTTTCGAAGGCCTGAGATATTGACCTATAGTTAGAAGGTCTGTCTTTACATCTCTAAGGTCTTTCATAGTCTGAATGATTTCGTCTTTAGTTTCGCCGATACCAACCATCATTCCTGACTTTGATGGCATTTGTGGGTTGATATCTTTGACTCGTCTTAGTAGTTCGATAGAGAGATCATAATCTCCACGTGGTCTGACCTTTTTGAAAACTCTTCGCGTTGTTTCAATGTTGTGATTGAGCACATGTGGTCCAGCGTTTATCACTCGTTCTAGAGATGCTAATTCACCTTCGAAATCTGGAATTAGTACTTCAATTCTGCAATCTGGATTAATTCTTCGTATTTGTTGGATTGTACTGGCGAATATTCCAGAACCGTAATCAGGTAGATCGTCTCGGTCAACAGAAGTGATAACCGCGTAACTTAGCTCCATTTGCTTTACCGTCGTTGCGACTCGTACAGGCTCAAGTGCATCTGTCTTTTCTGGCCATCCGGTTTTAACGTTGCAATAAGAGCATGCGCGAGTACAAGTATCGCCAAGAATCATGAATGTTGCTGTTCCGCGGTCCCAGCATTCTCCGATATTTGGGCAGGCCGCTTCTTCGCAAACGGTGTTTAAGCTGGCGCCCTTAATCTTATTTCGGAGTTCGAGATAGTTCTCTCCACCAGGTGCCTTGACCTTAAACCAGTCCGGTAACCGTCTTTCTACAGTGGGTGATCCTGTGTTTTCTGACTTAGAAACCAAAATACTTGTGCGCCTTGGAACTTTTTGATGGTCATTCGCCAGTAAGTGAGTGTCTGAATTCGCTGAGAACACAACACATTTAGGCTTAGACTAGTTCAGAATAACAGACAACTTAGTTTTTCATCTCTGTAAATTTCAAACGAAAACGTTATTAGAAAGCACTAGATTCAAATCGGTTAATGTGATGGCAAAACGAAAGCGAAGGAAACGTTACATAGGTCCTGATCTGACTGCCCACGTGTCATTGGTCCCAGGTGAACGATTTCAGACTACACTTGGTGAAATTAACCATGAAGGTGCCGCAGTAGCTGAAATTGATGGAGCTCCAGCTGTGGTTTTTGGCGGGCTTCCAGGTGAAGTCGTCATAGCTGAAGTAGAGAAAAAATTTCCTGATCGTATTGCAGCAAGAGTTTCGAGTGTAATTCAGTCTAATGCTAAGCGAATTGAAGCACCATGCAAATATTTCTTAGAATGTAGTGGGTGTCAATGGCAGCATGTTTCTTACAGTCACCAACTAAAATTGAAACAGGCATATATCCAGCGTGAAATCGATAAATATGCATGTTTGTCAGGCACTGCCGTATTAGGAACTTTGGAAAGCAAAAAACAGTTTGGTTACCGCAACCATGGTCGCTTCACGATTGGTAAGTACGAAGATTCTGGTCAAGTCGGATATAAGAATTCTGTTACTCGTCGCTTCTTGCGTGTCGATCAATGTCTTCTAATGGATGATCAGATAAACGACACTATCGAGATTGTTCAAGGCAAGATGGAAGGTCAGACGCAGATTTCAATTAGAGTAGGCTCTAATACTAAATCAATGTTAATTCAGCCAAAGATGGATATCCCTGAAGTTGATTTGGTAACAGGAGTTCAACATTATCAGGAAGAGGTGCGGGGTTCGACTTTCACCGTATCTGCCTCTTCGTTTTTCCAAGTCAACACTGATCAACTTTCACATGCTGTAGACGAGGTTAGAGATTTACTCGAATTACAAGGCACAGAGGTGATGATTGACGCTTACTGTGGTGTTGGCGTGTTTGCGGTGTTAATTGCTCCGTATGTTAAAAAAGTGTTTGGAATCGAAGAATCGGCTTCAGCTGTAGCAGATGCAATTGGAAACCTGAACGGTGCAGATAATGTGGAATTTATTGAAGGCAAAACCGAGGATGTTTTGACTGATTGGCACAAAGATGTGGATCTTTTATTACTTGATCCTCCGAGGATAGGTTGCCACCCAGATGTTCTTGGCGCAGTGAAAAAGCTGAAACCTAAAAAGGTATTGATGGTGTCATGCGAACCTTCAGCAATGGCTCGAGATCTTAATTTACTTTGTAATGACGGTACTTATATGCTCGATACAGTTAGGCCGGTAGATATGTTCCCGCAGACACGACATGTAGAGGCCCTAGGTTTGTTATCTCTACGCTAGTGATACGACTGATTTCTTTGGTTATTTCATCCTCAAATAGTTTAGTTTTAGCCAGTGCCTCTCCAAGGCGCGCTAAGATTCTTTCTGAAGCTGGTTTTACACTGACCATCCAACCTTCGCATGTTTACGAAAACGGAATTCTTCAAACCACAGCAGATGTCAATAAGGCTGTTATGAAACTGGCTTTATTTAAAGCCTCTGCAGTAACTGCGTCTAATGGGCGTAAATATGTGCTCGGAGCAGATACGATCGTTTTGTTTGAAGAAGATATTCTTGGAAAACCTGAATCACCGAAAGAAGCGTCCAAAATATTGAATCGTTTAAGTGGGCAGACCCATGAAGTTATTACTGGTGTCGCTATTGTAAATCCTGAAGGTCTTATGTTTACCTCGCATGTTCGTACGTCAGTCAACTTAAAAATTTTGAATAGTGAATTGATTTCTTCTTACGTTTCTACAGGCGCACCGTTCGACAAGGCAGGTGGATATGGCATACAAGACTCTTCTTTTGATGGCGTGGAGAGTTACGATGGCTGTTATTTGAACGTTGTTGGATTGCCTATGTGTGCTGTTGCAAATCTTCTAGAAATATCAGGTTTCCAGTTGAAAAAACGCGTTAGTTGCCAAGGCCATTTGGGAGCAAAACGTTTGTACGTGAACTATGTTGATCACGTGGAGTCTAGCTTATGACTATCTTTGGTCTAGGTGGCTTCGAGGTCATGGTAATTGCTGCGATAGCTCTTTTCGTTTTGGGTCCAAAGCGACTTTTAGAGGGCATTAGAGAAGGTCGCAGAATGTACACAGATTTAAAGCGCCAGAGACAGGCATTACAGTCGATGATCACGGAGGCTATTGATATGGAAGATTTGGGCAAACAAATAGATCTTGATGGTATGAACGATAGTGTTAAGTCAGTCGGTGAAAAAATGCGGCTCGATCAGCTCCTTGAAAACAGCAGCAAAAGGTCTGCGGTAGGCGATGAACAACAATCACCAAAGCCTTTTCAGGTAAACCGTAAAACACAGCAGATTAATAAAGAGATGCGGGAAGCTATTTCAGATTTAGACCTGACGGGAAAGAAATCTCAAGATATTGTAAGTAAGTCTGATAGGTATGATTGTGCTGAAGACGCCGAGGGTTTTGCATCAGTGGACGGGAAAGATGACTCGACTCAGTGAACGATAACTCGATGCCAGTAATGGCGCATCTAACGGAAATCAAGCGACGACTTTTAAGGGTCGCGGTCGTCGCTAGTATATTTATCGCTGTCGCTCTTGCTAATTTCCAGCTTATCTTCAACCGTTTCACTGCTGATGCAAGAGAATTAATCGAAGCGGCTGGTGGTGACATAGTACAGTTGACTCTTACTGAAGCCTGGGTTGCAGCCGCTAAACTTTCGGTAATGGTCGGGCTTACCGCCGCCCTGCCTTATTTTCTTTGGGAGGTGTCACGTTTCTTACGGCCAGGACTTAAAGCAAATGAACGTAAGTATGTTTATTTGCTAATACCAGGTGCAGGTATTTCATTTGCGATTGGGGCGATATTTGCGTATCTCATCCTGATTCCCAGATTGTTCGCTTTCATGTTGTATTTCCAGGGCAATCTTGCAATTCCGACTATAACTGCTGCCTCAGTAGTTTCTATGTCTGTGGGGATAATATTTTGGCTGGGTACGATTTTTGAGCTTCCGATAGTCATGTTTCTACTAGCTAAAATCGGAATTTTGACTTCAGTATGGTTGAAAACAAAAAGACGTTGGATGATTCTTATTGCGTTTATTTTTGGGGCTGCGGTGACCCCTACTGATCCAATATCTCAAGTGATAGTTGCTATTCCTGTGATATTGCTGTTCGAAATTGGGATGCTTTTGGTAAAGCTAGCTGAGCGCGACCGCGATTAGCTGACCAATGATATGTCTTTAATGTCAGATATTAATAGTTCCAGTCAGATTAGCTGACTGGACAAAGACTATTTTGATTCGGCGTTTTTGTCCTCCCCGGATGACACGGACTTATCTTCCTTTGTCACGGCAGATTTGAATTCACTGATGGCTTGCCCCATTCCTTTACCTACCTGAGGTAATTTGCCAACTCCAAAGAGAAGTAAGACGATCACTAGTATTAGGGCGATTTGCCATATGCCAAAATTCTGGAACACAGTTAAAGCTCCGAACTGTCCCATTTTAAATGGGATTAGCTGAAATAAACGCAACTCTCACTCAAGTATACGCTCAGACTCGTTGTCAACCTAACAAAGGGTATAGGTATTGTGGTGGATTGTCAGGATATGGTGAACATTAACCCATGTAACGCCAAACGGCGACAACACGGCTCAGAACTTCGATTTCATTAGACTCGAAAGTCATTGCTTTCATTTGAGGATTTGCAGGTTCTAGGCGGGTACGCCGACCTTCTGAATAAAAGTGTTTAAGTGTTGTCGTATTGTCCGATTTGATGCGGACTGCAGCCATTTGACCGTTTCTGACGGAGTTTGACTGTTCCATAATTACAAGATCGCCGTCTGAAATTAATGCGTCAATCATTGATTCGCCACGCACTTTGAGTGCATAAAGCCCATCACCGGTACCCGTGATTGCTTGCGGTAGATCGATTAGTTCAGAACCGGAAAGATCAGACCATGTGTCATTTTCCGGCATAGGGAAAGGGGCACCTGCCGCGATAGTGCCCAGCAAAGGGACTGCTACGGTTTCAATTTCAGTAGTTTCACTATGCGAATATTCCGAAGAAATCCAACCCAAGGAATCTTTTGGATTCGCAAGGCTAAGCCCGCGCGAAACTTCTGAATGTCGGTTCAAGTGACCGTTTTCTTTTAATCTATCTAAGTTGTAAGAAACGACAGAGGTCGAACTGATGTTGCAACCATTTTGAATGTCACGGATCGTAGGAGGGTAATCGTTTTCATAGATGAAATCCTGGATGAATGACAGTATTAGTTCCTGTTTTTCTGAGAGCTTTTTCATCTATTTGTTGCCCTGAATAAACTTTATTTTGTGGAGGCTATCCTAATTATGATTAGTGCATATGTTTCGCACTAATGTTCTAAAAATATCACCCTTAAGTTATTTATGTCAATGCAAAGTGTCACGTTGTCGATGAGTTTCTGTATCTCGCGAAGTCTTGGTTTGTTGAAAACGTAAATCTACGACGTATTTCTGACTTTTCTTGTTGGATCATGACTGCAACCAGTTGAATCGTATTAGGCTTATTGAGGCATCAATTCTGGCATTTAATCTAATGGTTATGACCTTCGTTAATGTACTCATGTCCTATATGAGGATTGGCAGGATGGTCGCTCGGTTGGTCATGGTGGTGACCGGGATCTAAATGAGCGTTTGGATGAGTTGGGTGGTCATTGCCGAATGATATTCCTTCCAAGTTGCCAGGAGGTCCTCCAACAGTGTCTGCTTGACCAAAGGCGATATAGTGAGGGGCTTCGCCCTCAAAGACGAGATATGCTGATTGTTCTGGTGAAAGTGATTCATGACCTCCGAACCATATAACTAGGGGGCCGTTAACCATCTGTATTGGACCATCTTTTGCGGGTCGTTTTACGTTTTCGTTAATCTTGCCTGTTCCCGCAGCTCCTACACCCCAGCGATGGCTGCCTTTATACTCCCCAGGTAAGACAAATCTCCAACGAGGTAAGAGTCCTCTCCAAGGGGATACTTCTACTGCAACGCGATTATCAACACCTTCAAATGGATGGTGTATGCGCCAGTTGAATTGTGTTTCGTTCTGATGATGTGACGAACCGATCCGATGCTGATCAGTTCTTCGGTCTTGCTGTTTGGATTGGGAGTGGTCGTGACTATGAGTCAACGGTTGATCCCTGCTTAGCTCGATAGTTTGTTGTACTGCAAATTAAGTCTCGACTTTTTACGAGCAGCAGTGTTTCGGTGTATTACACCTTTGCTTACTGCGCGATCCAAAGCGGATATAGCTTTTTTCAGTGCTTCTGCTGACTCGTCAGATTGTGCCCCATCAGATATTGCACTTGTAATCGAACGTACGCGACTCCTAGTGAACGAAAGCGTTGATCGGTTGCGGGCTGCTCTGCGGTTCTGCGCGCGCAAAGTTTTAGCGGCTGGCATTAGTTTTCCTTGGTATTTTTTCTGATGCGATGAATACGATACATTTCAAGTCGTAGAGTTAAACACTCGACGCTTCGTTGACCCGGAAGGCATTTTCGACACCCGGGATCGTTTCCACTCGCGAGAAGAGCCTACTTAATTGCTCAACCCCTGTAGTGTACACCGTAAGTGACACAGTACACGCATTTGTTTTTTCATCTTCGCTAGATGAAAGTGAATGAATATTTACATTTTCAGAAGAAACTACATTTGTGATGTCTCGAATAAGTCCAACGCGGTCGAAGGCTTTTATCTGCAATCTTGAAGCGTAAGTAGTCTCATAATGCCCCCAAGCTACCGGTGTGTGGCGCTCGGCGTCATTTGTATCACGTAATATCGCACAGCTTTGCCTGTGAACTGTTACTCCACGTCCACGCGTAAGGTATCCCATAATTTCATCTCCATAAACTGGGCTACAGCACTTGGCAATCCGGGTAAGTAGTCCGGGTTCACCCATTACAACTAATCCTTTGGTCTGATCAGCAGGTGGCACTCCTTTAGTCGCGGTATGAGTAAATATTTCATCCGGTGTAGGGCTGAGAGTTTCTGCTACCCGCCCAACAGAAATCTGACCTGTTCCGAGAGCTTCGGCTAGTTCATCGAAATTCTCGTAGTCTAGGCTTTTTCCGATTTGTTTTTCGTTGTAGGGAATTCCCAGTCGACCGAGTTCTTTCTTAAGTAAATCTCGCCCGCGCCTAACGTTAGTCTCCCTCTCCTGTTTACGGAACCATTGCTTGACTTTGGTGATTGCACTTCCGGTGATAATGTATCCAAGGTCAGGGTTTAGCCAATCAAGACTGGGACCGCGTGATATGCGAGCGCTTCTTATTTCTACAACGTCGCCATTACTAAGAGGAGCGTTTAGTGCAGTAAGTTTGCCGTTAACTATCGCTCCTACCGTGTTGTGTCCGAGATCAGTGTGAATGCGATATGCGAAATCGATCGGAGTTGCTCCTGCAGGAAGATCTTTAACGTCACCTTTAGGCGTGTATACGAAAACCTGATCTTGAAGTATGTCCGTACGTACTGTGGCTAGGTATTCATCGTCACCAGAAAGTTCACGTTGCCATTCTAAAAGTTGGCGCAGCCATGACATCTTATTTTCGAAGTTATCTGACTCTGGATTTCCAACCCCACCTTCTTTGTAAATCCAATGAGAAGCTACACCTTCTTCGGCAATCTCGTGCATTTTTTCTGTTCGTATTTGAACCTCTATAGGGTAGTTGCCTGGACCGCGTACCGATGTGTGAATTGACTGGTACATGTTTTCTTTTGGGCTTGCGATGTAGTCGTCAAATTGCCCGGGAACAGGTCTCCATTTTGAATGCACGATACCAAGTGCTGCGTAGCAATCGTTGACATTTTCGGTTATCACCCGTACAGCGATCAGGTCGTAGATTTCGTCAAATTTTCGTCCCATACGTTCATAACGCTGTAGTTTGTTGTACGTGCTGTAAAGGTGCTTTACTCTACCGTCCACCCTGCATTCAATTTTTGCTTTGTCTAGTGGTCCTTTAATCCCTTTAACTGCGGCTTCAGTGTAGATTTCTCGTTCTGCGCGTTTTCGGTTTACTAGTTTTGAAATTGATTTGTACTGGCGAGGCATCAGATACCTAAAAGCCTGATCTTCAAGTCGCCATTTGATGTCAAACATACCAAGACGATGGGCAAGTGGAGAGTATATGTCTAGAGTTTCACGAGATATCCGTTTCTGTTTAGGCACTGGTAGATGCCCAAGGGTTTCCATGTTGTGCATTCGATCGGATAACTTGATAAGAACGACTCGAACGTCTTCTGCCATGGCTACAAGCATTTTTCGGAGAGAGGCGGCTTTTGTTGCCTCAGGAGACGCGGCTTGCTTGAGCATTGCGCTGTTCTCAGAAATCATATCTAGGCGCTTCAGTTTAGTTACACCATCAACTAGCTTGGCTACTTCGGTGCTGAACTCTTTTTCTAAGATCGATACAGTGATTCCGCAGTCCTCGATTACATCATGGAGTAGAGCCGCTTGAATTGTGGTGGTGTCGAGTCGCATCTCGGCAAGCCGAAAAGCTGTAGCGATTGGATGCACAACAAACGGGTCTCCAGATTCTCGCCGTTGTCCATTGTGAGCACTTATAGCGAAATTTAGAGATTTTTCGATTGAGATGACGCGATCTTTTGGCAGGTATGTTTTTACCTTATGGATAAGATCATTTGCGGATCTGATTTCCTGAGTAGTCGTCATTTTGTTTGTTTCAGTCGTTAGCTGGTTATGTTTCGGAGGACTACGCTTACTGATACGCGCTTCAACATTGTATTCAACATTGTAAATGTTTGATGACACCAAAGATCATAAAGAATCACGGTATCATTCTTTATAAAGGGGCATCTGCTGAATATATCCGGGCTATTTCATCGCGGTCGAAAACTGGAATTGGCTTGGTTACTCCGTTCATAGTTCTTGTTATCCCGTTACTAGATTTAGTGACCTCGCCAATAATTTCTGCACTAAGTTCATCCTGATTTAAACGATCAATAATCTTTTTGGAACTCCCTTGTTTTGCAGTTAGTAGCACTGCTCCAGAAGCGATAAGTCCCCACGGATCTAAATCCAACGCTTTGCAGATCGCTTCTGTTTCGGGGTAAATGTGAACACGTCCTGCATCGATCGCCATACCTGTATTTGATGCTTTGGACAGTTCAACAAGCGCGCCTGAAAGCCCGCCTTCGGTTGGGTCATGCATTGATGTGACGAGCCCTGTTGATGCAGCCGCTTTAGCAGCATTTACTACCGATATACCTGGTGAGTCTATGAATGCGGATGCTTTTTTTATTTGAAATTCCGTCAAACCTGATATTCGGAGTTTTTCAACGTGTTCTCTAGCAATGATCGCTGTTCCTTCTATTGCTATGCCTGAAGTGAGAATTATTTCATCACCTACTGCAGCGGTTGATGTTTTTACTGTTTCTGAGGGAGCGCTTTCACCCAGCATTGTTCCGCAAATTATCGGTCGGGATAATCCAAATGTTATTTCTGTGTGCCCACCAATCACTGTCACGCCTATTTCGGATGCAGCTTCACTTATTTGGCCGAATATATCTTTAGCTGTTGAGACCGGTTCGCTTTCTGGTAAAAGCAAAGTTGCCAAAAACCATTTTGGAGTTCCTCCAGACACTGCTATGTCATTCGCATTGACTTGGATAGCGTACCATCCGATTCGGTCGGTAGCGAAGGTGATAGGATCAGCTTTTGCAATCAGGGTTTTACTTCCAAATGAAACGAAGGCTGCGTCTTCCCCTATCCCAGGACCTAGCAGTACTCGATTATCGATATTTTCTAGTTTATTAATTAAGTTAGAGAGCAAGTCTGGAGGTAGCTTGCCAGCTTTTAGAAACTTTTTTGAAAGATCGTCTATCATCACCGGTGTTTTTTACGGTTTTGCAGTTGGAAGGGTTGGTACTGGATTGCCTGTCAGGTATGGTCCTACGATGTTACCAAGGGGAGGAGCTACGCCGTGAAGTCCGTTCCAGTAGATGTCAAATGATTGGTAGTCATCTGCACATATGAACTCTATTTCTTGCATTCCTTTATTTGTTTCGAAGTCGAGACGAAATACGGTTTCGCAAAGTGGAGCATCAGAGATGCTTGCTGGTTGGTCGAAAATCTGTATTATTTTAGCTTTGTCCTCTGGGGTAATCTGCCCCGTAAATTCAAATGTGTCGTCTGTGAAATTTCTGCGCATAAGGCTGAGTTTGGTTGTAGTTCTCAAATTTGCCTTTTCGGCGACGTTCACCAATGGCATTGGTGAAGTGCGTTCACTGCATCGAATTACATAGGTGTCTTGTGCATCTACGTGGTACTCCCATTCAATTTTCCCGTTACTAAGAAAATAGTATGTTCCTAGGTACGGTGCATCAGCCGTGTCATAGTAGGTGCCTGTTTCAGGGCATCCAAGGGCTTTTGTAGGCCATTGGCTATTTCCAACTTTTGAAACGAATAGTGTGGAAAAATCTACTCCCATTTCGGCGAACAATCTTCCCATCTCGTACATATGAGACTTAGGAGGGGGTGGGGTTGAAGTAGGAAGCGGAGTATCAGTCGGTGTCGCCGTGGGACCAGGAGTCGGGCTAGGCCTAGGGGTACTAGTTGCAGTCGGCACTGGCGTTATCGTTGGTCGTGCCGTTGCCGCAGCTTGGATGCCTGTATTTGGTGTGTGTGGGCTCGTGCCATCATTTTTACATGAAGCTGAAACTGCAACGAGAAATGCTACTCCACAAAACATAATCAAACAGATACGGGATGTAATTAATTGCATATTTTTTTCTGTACTGAACGGTAAGATCTGCAAACTATTGTGTGATGATTTTTTTGGAGCATAAGGCTATTTATTATTTCAATAACCTTATGAGATTACGAGATGCGATCAGAAATTCCAGCTTTATTAGGTGAATTTGATACTTAATGGTATTTGAATCTCATAACTGGTTATTTTCACGGTTTGTGTAAATTTTATTTGTTGCTTGGTCATGTTGCATTGTGTACTAGGGAAAATTGGTATTCAAGGTCAGAACTGCAGCTAATTGATTGATGAAATTTACTAGTATTGTGTACTGGTTTTTCGTATATACGAAATGATTCATTCGTGTTTATAACGTGTATGTAAAGTGATTAATTGCACTGTTGATATATGATAGATACATGACTAAGTGAAATTTTCATATAGTTTGTACATCGTATTGATTCTTTTTATCTTTGAAATATGAATTTTTATGTACGAACCAGATTATATGTATTAGCGAACAATAGTAGTCCGTGAATAATCGTCGCCTGTAGCTTGCCTGAAGTTAAAGGATTAGAGGAAATTTTGATGGGCTGATG
>CEUN01071537.1_pt1 | contig 19094 bp, 19 predicted proteins | sample 361501 | NCBI WGS metagenome assembly CEUN01 (sample SAMEA2622801, study PRJEB7988) | marine metagenome | biome: marine biome (ENVO:00000447); feature: marine epipelagic mixed layer (ENVO:xxxxxxxxx); material: "saline water (ENVO:00002010), including plankton (ENVO:xxxxxxxx)" | depth 120 m | reverse complement strand
GCATTAGCTACAAATTTAGTTCGTATTTGACTGATGTTATCTTGGTTATTGGTATATTTTTCAATTTTTTTCTCTAATGCATCTACAATATTATTTAAATCTTTTTCATAATTGTTATTTTTTATTCCTAATTCATATTTTTGATTAAGATTAGAAATTTTATCATTAATAACTTGTACAGACTTGTATGAATTTTTAGAGATATATAATATGATGATATAGATTAAAAGGGCATCGATAATCAGTAACACAATAGGATTTATTAATTCTTTTAAGTTATATGACCCAATTATCAATATCAGTATGCATAATGTGCTATTTAAAGCTATTTTTTGATTAATTTGGTTCATAACTTTCTATTATTCCATACCCTTTTCCTGAGATTGTTTTTATCATATCTCCATGCTGTTTGCCAATTTTGATTCTGATGTTTCTTATATGTACATCTACACTTCTATCTGATATGATTACATTATCTCCCCAAACTAAATCAATTAATTCTTGTCTTGTAAAAACCTTATTTTTACTTACTAGTAAAGAAAGTAAAGAAAATTCAGTTTTTGTTAATTTTATTTTTTTATCATTTAATAAAACCTGATGTGTATCTTTATTAATTGATATTTTTCCAAAGGATAAGTTTTGTTCTTTTGAATAAGCAGTGTTTGTACTTTTTTTAAGAGCATTTTTTATTCTTACTAATATTTTTTTTATTGATAGTGGTTTTACAATGTAATCATCACATCCAGATTGAAATCCCTGTATTTCATCATTTTCTGTATCTTTTGCTGTCAAAAATATAATAGGTATATTTTTTGTGGCTAAGTTTCCTCTTATTTTTTGACAAGTTTGATAGCCATCAAGATTTGGCATCATGACATCTAGTAGAACTAAATCAATCTTAGAATTAATTTTAATTAGTGCATCCATTCCATCTGTTGCTGTAACGGTATTATAGCCATTTTGATTTAAATTATATTCTAAGAGTTCTCTTATATCTTCTTCATCATCTACTATTAGAATTGTGTAAGGATTGACTTTGCTAGATATTTTTTCCATTATCATATATAATAAATTTAATAAAAATAAAACTACATGTTATATTATTATATGTTAAAAAGAACAATTTTTCTAATTTTATTATCACTTTCAATTTCCTCTGATCGGATAGACTATTCTGTAGGACTTAATGAACATTTAGGTTTTTTTGGGCCTATCAGTAAAAGTTGGATTACACAACAAGGTAGCACTGAAACTCATAAAATTATTGGTGGTTTAGGATTAATAGGGGGTATTGGATATGGACGAAAATATTATTTTCTAGGAGGAGATGGATTTTTTAATCCATATATTTCAGTTACAGGATTAGGATATTATGTCCTCGTCATGGCAGCAGGTGCTTCTTTGGGAGTTTCAGCATCAATTGGTACTGATATTGCTATTGTAGAATGGAACCAAAAACGTATTACTTTACAATTTGGTATTATTGGAATGTATGATTTAATTAGAGGTGAAAGTCCTCTCATTGGTGCAGATAATGGACCTCCTGGAGTTATGCCCTCAATTAACTTGAAAATTGGTTTTATAAAATGAAAATATATTTTGCAGGATCAATTCGTGGAGGTAGGGAAGAAGAGCAAACCTATTTTAAAATTATTGATTATTTAACTAATTTTGGAGAGGTTTTAACCGAGCATGTTGGTTTTAAAAATATTGATAAAAAGGAACAAGGCAGCTTAGATACCTATATTTTTGAACGAGATGTTTCTTGGTTAAAATCTGCGAATATGATGATTGCTGATGTAACGGTTCCATCTCTTGGTGTTGGTTATGAAATAGGATTCGCAGAAACTCTTAATATTCCTATATTATGTTTATATAATTCTAAAGCAAATAAACCTTTATCAGCAATGATTTCTGGAAATAAGAATCTTGTATGGAAAGAATATAATACTGTTGAAGAAGCTAAATTATTAATTGATAAGTTTATGGAATCTAATTAAATGAAATATTTACTATTATTGCTGAGTTTTTGTTTTTTATTATCTAATGATTTAGATAGAAAAAAATATCGAATCAGACAAGATTTAGAAAATTTTGAAACGTCCTCCAATCAATTTAGAAATGAAGAAGAATTAATTAATTTTATTGAATCTGTAATAGAATCAGGTGAGATTCCAGGTCTATCTGTTGCGGTTATTAAAGATGAGCATATAGTATGGAATAAGTCATTTGGAATAGCAAATGTTGAGCAGGATATGCCTGTATCAGATAGTACTATGTTTATGCTTGCATCAGTATCTAAAACTGTTACAGCAACAGCATTAATGCAATTATGGGAGCAAGATTTAATTGATTTAGATGAAGACATTAATGAATATCTCCCATTTAATGTTAGACATCCTGATTATCAAAATATAGCAATCACACCCAAAATGTTATTAGCTCACACATCAGGTATAAAAGATAATTGGAGTGTTATGGATTATTATGAAGGAGATCCTACAATAGCTTTAGGTGAATATTTACAGAATTATCTTGTTTCAGGAGGAGATTTTTATAATCCAAATTCAAATTTTACAAATCAACAGCCTGGCACAAATTTTAGTTATAGTAATATTGGTGCAGCTCTTATTGGTTATTTAGTAGAATCTATTAGTATGCAACCATTTAATCAATATTGTAATGAGCATATTTTTGAGCCCTTAGATATGGATTCTAGGTGGTTTTTATCAGAGTTAAATATTAATAATATAGCAATGCCGCACCGAATAGCTGGGGGGACAGGAGATAATTGTTATGATATAGGATGTGGAATATTTGATGGAAGCAACCCTTGTCAATGTGATAATGCATGTCTTGATTATGGTGATTGTTGTTATGATTATGAAGAAGTATGTGGAGAAGATGGAAGTGGAAGTGGAAATGTTAATTTTGAAGCTATTGGTCATTATGGTTATGCTGATTATCCATCAGGTCAGTTAAGAACAAGTGCAAGTGATTTGGCAAAATTTGCAATTTTATATACTAATGGTGGAGTTTATAATAATATTAGAATCTTAGATTCAGAAACTATAGAATTTATTAAAGAAATTCCTTACCCAAACATTGATTATCTACAAGCAATTATGTGGTATTATAAAAATCAAGGTGGAAGAACTTTGTTTGGTCACAATGGAGGTGATTTAGGGGTTTCTGCAGATATGTTTATTTCATTATCTGATGGAGTTGGAGTTATTGTAATTGTCAATTGTGCTAATTATAGCTCTATGATAGAAATAGAGGAAGCTATATTTGACTTTAATGATCAATATGGATTTCAAATTATTGGAGATATAAATTCTGATACTGCTATTAATATAATGGATGTTATATTACTTATAAATCTCATTTTAGAAGATGAATATTCAAATCTAGGAGATTTAAATTCAGATGAATCACTTAATATTCAAGATGTTGTTCTGCTTGTTAATTTAATTTTAAATTAACTACTTCATTGCTTCTAATATTTCAGAAACAATTTTATTTTCAATTTCTTTAGATATTAATTGATAACCTTTCAGTCCAGCTTTTTCATAACTTAACTGAATACCTTTTTTGTTTTGAACAGCATTCTTATAGATTTCTTCTCCAGTTTCCATATCGGTCACAGATATAGATGCATCTACAAAAGAAACATATTGGCCATACATTTCAGATCCCTGTCTTGATTCAGAATTTATAACAATCATAGCATCAGCTTCTGTAATGTCATCAGTAAAAGAATACCCTTTTTGTGTTAAATAACTCTTAATTTTAGGTTCTAGTACTTTAACATCAAGTAAATTTCCTAAATTGTATTCATTGGATTCTAAATACACTTTTGGTCCTATAACATTCACAATAAATTTTGAACTAGGAACATTTATATTTCTAAGAGTATTTAATAAATAATCAGAAGCATTATCTTCAGAGAAATAATTAGTTAAATCTAGCGAGGCTCTTATCATTTGTATTTTTTGATTTGGTGAAATACTTATTATTTGTCCATTCACAAATCCTTTAGAGTTAGTTTTACGAGTTTTTACTAATTCACCATCACCTTTGATAAAAGAAAATTGAATTGGCAGATTAGTTACAATAACTTCCTTCCCATTATCTGTAAAAGAAGCTGAAACTTGTAATTCATTTACTAATGTATTTCCAACTTTAACATCAATTTTTGGATTTTTTGCTTTTAGTTTTATTTTACTTAATATCCATTGTAAAGATGAAAAAATTTCATTTTGAAGAAAAATTTTATCTCCATTATAAGATACTTCTAATGGATCACCATAATAACTTTCAATAGGTTTTAAAGCTTGGATGTAATATTCAATCGCAGAATTGATTGTTGATCCTTGTGTATTCCAATTTACTTCTTTTTCTTTAGCTTTTTCAAACAAATCAAGAGATAAGCTAATAGCATTTTGACGTTTTAATTCAAGATTAGCTTTATATACTTCTTTTGATAAACGATAATAAACCCAATACTCATAATCATTTTCCCAAGTATCAATCAATTCATATTCTTCTAATTCAGCTTTTGTTAGAGCTTGTATTTCTGATCTGCTTTGTTCTTCGCTCATTCCAGATTGTTCAATCATCACATCAACTAGTTCACTTGAAATATTTATTGAAATTTCAGATGCTAAATCATTTAAGGCATTATTTTTTGCAGATTGAACATAATTTTCTGAGGTAGCTTTCTTAACCATGCCAATTCCGATATAATATGCTCTGTTAACAGGTCTTTTGCTTACCCAATTTGCTTGTTCACATAGAACAAGTGAAATAATAGAAAATAAGATGAATATTTTTAATTTTTGAATCATTATTACTCCAAACTAAAGGACAGCAATAAATTGCTGTCCTTTGATGTTGTTTATTTTAAGAATTAAAAGATCTTATAATAAATTAATTTCCAGATACTTTTGACTCTAATCTATCAAATGCTTGAGTTGCTTTAAATTCATTATATAAAGCTTCTTCTCTTTTTGCAGCATTTAATAGGCTTTGATCTACTTTGTTTTTAGAATATGTTACTCTAATATAAACAGTTCCATCTTTTGCTTTAAAGTATTTGTCTGATGCAGCCCCTTGTAATACATTGTCTGATAATGATACACTAGTATTTTCAGAAAATTCAAGAGCTTGAGCTGTTTCTCCTATACCAGATTCTTGCATAAAATCTCTAATTTCACTTGTGATACTAGATTTTACTTGATCTGATATATCTTGTTTTGCTCTCTGAGCTGCTACTTTTTGAGCTAAGCTTGGATTTTGTTTTTTTGCTTGTCCAAATCCATAATAGTATTCATCAGGATTTTCTTTCATGAACCACCAATCTGGTTCTGAAGTAGTTGTTTGTTCTGTACTACCTGATCTTGAATCATTACCACCTGAACATCCCCAAAGGCTTAAAATCATAAAGATAGATAAGAATATTGTTAATGTTTTCTTCATTTTTTCTCCTTATTTAATTATTTTGAAATTACGAAATCACCAGGATTCAAACTTTTTGTTGATTGTGATTTAGTTATTTTAGCATTTGACATTGTTTTTTCAGTACTAACAATTTTTAGTTCATTTAAGATTTCTTTTTTCCAACCTATACGTTCTTTTGTTACAGGATGAAAAATTTCTTCAACAACAGTAAATGCTACAAATTGATCACCTTTTTCAATTCCTTGTTCTTCACCAATATCAATTACGATAATATCTTCTTCAACATTTATTACAAAACCTATCAATGGTGATAGATTTGCAATTTTTATTGAAACTCTTTCTATTGCTTGTTTAGCTGCAGCAGCAAATTGAGCATTCATATCAAAAATACCTTCAACTACAGTTCCGTTTTTATTAGTAATTTGTTTTACTTCTGAAGTTCCTGTTGCTGTTTCTGATAAAAGTATTTGTCCTGTGGTTGTATTAACAGCTCTAACATCAATGATAACTTTGGTCTCTTTTAAATCAAAAGCAAATTTATCATATGTAGTCACATCAGCATAAGTAATTGATCCAAAAATTACATATTCTGCACCTAAAATTTTACCAACTTCTGCTGCAGTACTTTCATCAACCATGCCACTCATTCCAAAATTTTGCTCTTGAAAAACTTTATCAATTTTATTTCGTTCTACAATTTCAAATCTCGATGTGTTAAATAGAGAGGTTGTTAACATGTCTGACATTTTTAAATCAGCTTTTCCTCGAAGCATATCGCTACCTTCAAAATCTAAAACAGCTAATATGTTCTTTGTTGATTCACCTGATTTTATTTTATCAATAACAGAATCATCCCAACCTGAAGGCATAGAGATTGAGCCACCAGAATTTCTTTTTGCTGGTGGCTCAATTGATTGATTTGGAGCAGTTGTTGGTGCACAACTAGCAAGAAAAAGAATAATTACCACAAAACTTGAAATTATAGTAGTTTTCTTATTCATTATAAGCTCCTAATTTAATTTAGAAAAAGCAGTAACAAGAACAGCCATTTCTTCAAGCATTTTAGGAGTATTATCTACAACACTTTTTAGGTTAGAGATACTATTTTTTACCCCTTTTGTTGCTTTGCCTATTTTCATAGGGCTTACTGATTTAACATTACTTAAAAGTGTTTGTCCTTTTGGTAAAAGATCTTTTGCTTCTTTTATAGCTTTCCCTAATGCTACAACTCCAACACCCATTGAAATACCAGTTCCAGCAAAGCTTTCCAACACATCACCTTTTACTTGACCTCTTTCTTTAGCTGTAGCCATTACAGCAGCAGATTCTTGAGTGGTCCATTCTGATGATGGTTTATCTCCAACCAATTCTTTAATTTGGTCTCTTAAAGCTTCATTAGAAGCTTGAGATCTAGCAAAATGTTTTAATTGTGCTGTTGCACTAGCTGTTAACTCTGTGCAAATATAAATTAAACCATTTAGCTTTGCAGCAGATTTAAAGAAATCATCAAAAGCTGGATCACCAATTACTACATATCCTATATCTGATTTTCCATCTCCATCAGAATCAAGTTCAAATGGTGATTGTAATTTCTCTCCACCTGATGCTACAACTACTTCATTCATTATATTAAATGCATCTACAGCTGGTTGGAATTTTGGTTCGATATCTGCAAGAGTCAGTGCCACATCAAATGATGCTTTTCCACCGCCTTTTTTTCCACCGCTACATGCAACGGTAAAACAGACAACAAACAAAAATAATAAAGTTGTTATTTTTCTCATTATTATCTCCTCTATAATAATTATAGTTTTTTTGTTTTTATTTATAAATAAATACTTTTTTAAAAATAATCCGCACTAAAATATAATTTTAATAAAATAAAATTCATAGATTAAAATAGGACATTCATAAATTGTCTACCCATGGATATAGGTATCATAAATAATAAAAAAGACCCTTACTGAAGCAAGGGTCTTTTTAAAGCGGGATGGACGGGACTTGAACCCGCAACGTCCTGCGTGACAGGCAGGTGCTCTAACCAAATTGAACTACCACCCCTAATTATTTTTTTGGACTATATATAATTGCAATCGGTATGATAACACAATATCCTAAAAAAAGAATAACTGGCCCAATTTGAGTGCTTATCATACTATCAACTGGATTGTATGCTATCAACACATATCCGATAATTATACTAATTATACCAATACCAAAAAGCACATAATTTATTTTATTAAAGGGCCATTCCATATCTAAATATAACCCAACTAATTAGGACTGAAAAGTTAAAATATTAATATTAATTAATACAAGCATTATTATTGCTATCTGCTTAAATTAAAATATATTATAATTCCATGAATTTCAAAATTACAAACTATAAACCCATATTGTCTATTCTGTCAATCTTGATTGGCTCCATTGTTTTTTTATATTTTTCTATTTTAAATGTTAAAATAGATTGTGGTAGTTATAATTGTATGTTTGAGGTTTTTAAAAATGAAAATGCATATCAGGTGGCATATAGATTGGATGAAGCTAATATTATAAATGAACCTAATTCGTTTTTAATTGCTTCAAAAGTTATGTTTTTAGATAAACTTATTAAGCCAGGCAAATATGATTTATCTAAGATAAGTAGCTTAAAGGAATTAATTTATCTTTTAACTAATCCTGGCTATGATTATATATCCATCACTATTCCAGAGGGTTGGGCGATTAATCAAATAGCTAATAAATTAAAAAATAATAATTTAGCTGATTCTGTAAAATTTGATTCTTTATGTACGGATTATGAATTTATTGTTTCATTAGGATTTCAAAATATAAACAGTTTAGAAGGCTACTTATTTCCAAATACTTACTTTATTTCTTCTAGTCAAAATGAACAAGAGATTATAGAAATGATGGTTCAAGAATTTAAAATGGTTATAAAATCACAAAATTTAGATTTTAAGAAATATGGGTTTAGTTTTCATAATGTGTTAACATTAGCATCTATTATTCAAGGAGAAGCTATGCATGTTGATGAAATGGATATTATATCATCTGTTTTTCATAATAGATTGAATAAAAATATGTTTCTAGATGCAAATGCTACTATTCAATATATCGTTCCTGGTAAAAATAGAAGACTTATGAATAAAGATTTATTAATTGACCATCCATACAATACATATAAATACAAAGGTTTGCCTCCAGGTCCTATCAATAATCCAGGACTAGATGCTATTATTGCTGCTTGTAAACCTCTAGAAACTAATTATATTTATTTTGTTAAAAATCCTGATAATTCTGGGAAACATGTATTTAATAAAACATTTAAAGATCATGAGAGGTCTAGATTAAAATATTTAAGAAGCTTAAAATGAATTTAGATAATTTAAATAACAAACAATTAGAAGCTGTCACTAGTATTGGGCAGCCAAATTTAATTTTTGCTGGTGCAGGTAGTGGTAAAACTAGGGTGTTAACATATAAAATTGCATACTTAATAAAAGATGTGGGGTTGCCTCCAGAAAATATATTAGCTGTTACATTTACCAATAAAGCAGCTCAAGAAATGAAATTGAGAGTTCAAGAATTATTAGATTTTGATATTTCTTCTATTTCTATAGGAACATTTCATTCTATATCAGCTCAATTATTAAGAAAAGAAATCCATCATCTTGGTATGCTTAATAATTTCATTATATATGATCAGCCAGATAGTATTTCTGTAATTAAAAGTAGCATTAAAGATTTAGGTTTAGATATTAAGCAATTTGAGCCTAAAACATTTAAAAATCATATTAGTCAACTTAAAAATAAACTCATTTCGTATGAACAGGCCGAAATATTAGCTGATGATTTTTTATCACAAAAAGTAGCTGAAGTTTATAAAATATATCAGAATCAATTATCTGAAAATTCAGCTTTAGATTTTGATGATTTATTATTAAAACCACTTGAATTATTTAAAACTATGCCTAATATTTTAAAAAAATATCAAAATAAATATAATTATGTTTTAGTAGATGAATATCAAGATACCAATAAGCCTCAATTTGAATTTATTTATTCACTTGCACAAAATCATAGAGAAATTTGTGTAGTTGGTGATGATGATCAGTCTATATATGGCTGGAGAGGTGCAGATATATCTAATATTTTAAATTTTTCTGATGCATTCGGTGAATCTAAAATTTTCAAATTAGAACAAAATTATAGATCAACTCAAAATATACTTGATGCAGCTTATTTTGTTATATCAAAAAATTCTAATAGAGCTGATAAAAAAATATGGACTCAAAATAAAAAAGGAGAGCCCATTTATATAGTAGAAAATTTAAATGACTCTATAGAGGCTGATAAAATTCTTAGTCTTATTTCTGAAAACACATCTAAAGGAGAATATGATTTTAATGATATTGTTATTTTGTATAGGACTAATGCACAGAGTAGGATTATTGAAGATAGGCTTAGAAGGCAAGGGATTCCATATCATATTATTGGAGGAGTTAAATTTTATGAAAGAAAAGAAATAAAAGATATTTTAGCATACCTAAGATTAATTTCAAACCTTTCAGATAATGTTAGTTTATTAAGAATTTTAAATTTTCCAGTTAGAGGGATTGGAAAAACATCAATTGAAAAAATAATTAAATATTCTAAAGAAATAGGTGATTCTATTTTCTCAGTTTTAAATAATATAGATAATGTTAATATTGGAATTTCTCAAAAGAAAACAATTAAAATTTTTGTTGATAAGATTAATGAAATTCATAATACTATAGATAGTATTGATGTCGTTGATTTAGTGAAAAAAGTAATTCATGAATTTAAAATTAAAGAGCATTATGATAGGCAAAACACATCAGATTCTAATGAAAGATGGCAAAATATAGAAGAATTTATAAATGGTATTATCGAATATAATGATGAAAAAGAAGAAGCTAATCTTGTAAAATTTCTAGAAGAGGTATCCTTATTGACAGATATTGATAAATGGAATGATGAAGTCAAACAAGTTACTTTAATGACTATTCATAGCTCAAAAGGTTTGGAGTTTCCTATTGTTTTTATTTCAGGTTTAGAAGAAGGACTTTTCCCTATATCTCAATACCTTGATCAAAATGATGAACTTGAAGAAGAAAGAAGGCTTTTTTATGTAGGAGCAACAAGAGCTATGGAAAAGCTTTATTTATCATATTCTAAGCTAAGAAGAAGGTTTGGTGCTGAAATAATGCCAATGTTAGTTTCACGATTCATAACTGAATTGCCTGAAGAGAATATTCAATACATTAAGTCAGATTACGAATCAAGAAAAATGAATATTATTTCTAAAGATATTTCATATAAGGTAGGGCAATTAGTTCAACATTCATTATTTGGAAAAGGTAAAATTGTAGAAGTTCAAGGGGAAGGAAATGAATCCAAAGTATCTGTAATTTTTCATGGAAATATTCGAAAAAAATTAATTGCAAAATATGCTAATCTTAAAATAGTATATGAATAAGTAAATAGGGAAATATTTTATGCCAAAGAGAGATACATGGCTTGGATTAGCCGAAAAAGAAGTCAACTATAAAGAAATTGAAAAACATAAAAAAAGTTTTTTAGAAGCACTAAAAAAAGAAAATCTGAAATTCACCAATCAAAGATTTGCTATTTTTGAAGAAGTCCTATATGGAAGTAAACATAGAGAGTGTGAGCAAATATTAGATTCATTGAAAGAAAGAGGTCTAAATGTGTCTAGAGCTACTGTTTATCGTACTTTAGATATATTAATAAAATATGACTTTATAAGAAAAATGGATATAGAAGATGGTAGAATTCGATATGAATCAAAGATTGGACGCGAACATCCTCAGCATGATCATATGATTTGTATAGAAACAGGTAAAATTATGGAATTTTTTAGTGAAGAAATTGCTATTATTCAAGAAAAAATAGCCAATAAAAATGGTTACGAAATAATAAAGCATAATCATCAACTTTTTGTTAAGCCTATTAAAAAATGATTAAAATTAGCCGTATTAATGAATTTAAGGTCGGTCAAAACATTTACGGTTTTTATCAATCAACATTTAAAGAAAAAAAAATTTCTAAGAATGGTGATTATTATATCGATCTTTTTTTAAGAGATAGGACTGGTCAAATTAATGCAAAAATATGGGAATTTTGTAATTTTTATGATTCCAATTTTGAAGAGGGAGACTTAGTTGCCGTTAAGGGTATAGTTAAAAATTATAGAAAAAAATTATTTTTAGAAATAAATAATATATCTCTTCTAGATTTGTCAAGATATAAAAAATATGGTTTTAATGAAGATGATATATTCCCTTCTATATCGACTTCTCGGAATATTATTTTTAATAAAATTTTAAAGGATATTAATAATTTAAATTCTCCATATAAAGATTTTTTATATAGTATTTATAATCAATATCAAAAAGAATTAACAAATTATCCTGATGATTTGTCTCTAGAGGCATATAGTAAAAAAGGTAGTTTAGTTTTAAAAATATATAATGCCTTGATGATAGTGAAGGCAATTTATAGAAATAAAACTTTAAATGATAAAGATCTGATTTTATCTGGTGTTTTATTAAAATATATTGGTAGAGTAAAGCAATATCAATATAATGTTGTTTTTTCCTTTTCAGATATAGGTAAAAGTGAGAACTGTTTTATTTTAAGTAGAGATATAATTAAATATTTTGCTAATAAAAATAAAAATTTAAGTAAACCTATAATAAAAAATCTTATTGATATTGTTTTATATAGTTCTCATGATAATCATCAAAAATCATTAAAAAATCAACAAGCGGTAATTGTAGATACGATATTTAAGCTTGAACAATCATTATCTTTGAATCAGATGGAATAATGCACCTTCAATGAAAAGTAAATATTTATTTTTAGCTACTATTTTTTATATATCTTTTATTTTTTGTCAAGAAGATTTTGATGTTGATATTAATAATTTTTATCAGCCAGCTTCAAATAACCCTTTTATTACTTTAGACCCTTCATGCAATACCTGTTTCATCATGGATATTTATAATCCCAATATTTTGATAGATTATGAAATAATTGATATCAAAGTAAATTCTTCCACCCTTTCGCCTATGGGTACTTATCGTATTTCTCCATTTTATTTAGGTTTTGTAAAAGATACTATTTCTTCAACAGCATTTGAACATAATAGAGGAGATTATGGGTATTACGATAATGTTATTTTTTTAAATAACAAATATGCTAATCATTTATCATCTTTTGTAATGATACAAGGCAGAAAATATGATGGATTACAATCTATAAATTCTAATAGTGATATTTTACAAAATTATTTTTTAAATATAACTAAGCATTATCCTAAATTAAGTAAAAGTAACTTTTATGGTTCTGTTAGTACATCTTTAATGTACCATAAAGAAAATATTAGTATTCCTGTTTATAATTATGGATCTTATAACAGAAAGTCAAATAGTTATTTGAATGGTTTTTCTGTTATTGCTAATTATTCTAATATTTTTAAATTCAAAACTTCTTTGTCATCTCAATTAACAAGAGGAAATCACTATTTAGGTTTAAATTTAGATGAATACACACATTGGGTTAATTCAGAAATTCATTTCCAGATAAATGATAATATATCTGTGACTTCTTTATTTAATAATAAGCAAAATGCTATTCAAAATACAGATTACAGTAAGATATCTTTAAATCAATTTTTTTTAATGGGAAAAATTAATTATGAAAAAATATTTTTTGATTTTGGTGTATCATATCATTATACAGAAATGGTTAATGCAATGCCCAGGTTTAATTTTTATTTAGGTTATAAAATTAAAGATTTTTTATCTATTTCATTAAATAAAAAAACAACTTCTTTTATAAATAGAAATTACATCATAATTGACAATTTAATTTTTGATTCACAACCAATCAATCTAATAGATCGATACTCTATAAAAATTAATTATGCAAATAAACTATTTTCTTTAATGGCTGAACCCTTTTACTTGAATGATTATTTTTATATTGGTAATGAACAAACAGATATTAATAGTGACAGTAATTATAAAAGTAAAATTAGAGGCTTAAATGCATCTTTATCTTTTAATAGTAATTATATAGTTGGTAATATTAAATCAGGTTTTTATGAATCTGAAAATTCTATTCCAATTAATTTTTATGCAAATTATTCCTTAATTTTTTCACCTAAAATAAATAACAAAAGATTTAGGCCCTTTATTGGTATTGATGGTGTATATATGAATTTAAATAGTAGTAGTTATATAGATATGACATTTAATAATGAAAATAATTCGCTATATCCATTTATAAATTTATCAGATTTATCTATCGATTCATTTGATACTCCTTATATTAAAAATACAAGTCTCATAAATTTTAAGTTGGGGCTTATACTAAATCGATTTAAAATTAGTTATCACTGGATAAATCAATTAGATGAACAGGTTTTATTTTCCTTTTCGGAAAACTATCAATCAATTGCTCCTTTTTCTAAATTGCAGGTTACATGGCAATTTTTAGATTAAAAAATACTTTATTAATAAGTATAACTTATGATAAATTATATTTATGTTTTTTTGGTGTTTAACAACAAATTTAAGGAAAAAATATGAGTGATCACATTGTAGAAATAACAACTGAAAATTTTGATGATAAAGTAATTCATTCATCTATCCCCGTATTGATTGATTTTTGGGCAGAATGGTGCGGGCCTTGCAAGCAATTAATGCCTACTATAGATAAAATATCTCAGGATTTGAATGGTAAAGTTTTGGTTGGAAAAGTTAATGTTGATCAGCATGCATCGCTTGCATCACAATATGGTGTAAGAGGGATTCCTAATTTATTGATTTTTGATTCTGGAAAAGTTCAAGAACAATTGGTTGGAAATGTACCTGAAAAACAGATAATAGACATTCTTAATAAATTTATATAAAGATAATAAATAATAAAGTGAAACATAGCATAATTATTATAGGTTCAGGTCCTGCAGGTCTAACTTCTGCTATTTATGCAGCTAGAGCTGATTTAAATCCAATTGTTTTTGAGGGAATACAACCAGGGGGACAACTTACAATCACAACAGATGTTGAAAATTATCCCGGATTTCCAGAAGGTATTATGGGTCCAGAATTAATGGATCTTTTTAGAAAACAAGCCCAACATTTTGGTGCTAAGACATTTTTTAAAAATGTTGATAGTGTTGATTTAAGTAAGAGACCTTTTGAGGTTCAAGTTGGTGAAGAAATATATTTGTCTGATAGTATTGTTGTTGCTACAGGGGCATCTGCAAAATTATTAAATCTTGAATCAGAATCAAAGTTGATGGGGTATGGAGTATCTGCATGTGCTACTTGTGATGGTTTTTTCTTTAGAGATAAAGAAGTATTGGTTGTAGGTGGTGGCGACTCTGCAATGGAGGAGGCAACCTTTTTAACCAAATTTGCAAGTAAGGTTACAATTGTACATAGAGGTTCTGAGTTTAGAGCTTCAAAAATTATGCAAAAAAGAGTTTTTGAAAATTCAAAAATTGATATCCTTTGGAACCATGAAGTTGTAGATATGGTTGGAGACCCTCAAAATGGAGGACTCAAAAAAGCTATTTTAAAGAATAAAGACCACAATCAAATAGAATTTGATTGTGATGGATTGTTTTTAGCAATTGGGCATAGTCCAAATTCTAAATTTCTTAATAATCAACTTAATACAGATGATAAAGGTTATATTGTAACAAAATCTGATTCAACAGAAACTTCAATTGAAGGTGTTTTTGCATGTGGTGATATTCAAGATACCGTTTATAGGCAAGCTATTACAGCTGCAGGTTCAGGATGTATGGCTGCTATTGAAGTAGAGAGATATTTAGAAAAGATTCACTAAAATTATTGTTATCTAATTATAAAAGTTTATTAAATAATACTTAAAAATAGAGATTATTTTATGAAACTTTTGATTATAAGTGCTGGTCCAGGTATTAATGAAATAAGACAAGAATATGGTCATGCTATTGATTGGATTTCTAATTTTATAAACCGAGTTTCTGTTGACATTTATGTAAACAAAATATATAAAGATGAAGATTTTGATGAGTCATACTATGATGCTTGGATTATAACAGGTAGTGCTTCTTCTGTAGTAGATAATCACCCTTGGTCAAAAAAATTAGAGAAGAAAATTATTTATGCTTATGAGAATTCTATATCAATTCTAGGTATATGTTTTGGCCATCAAATTATAAGTTCAGCTTTAGGTGGAAGTGTGGTGCATAATCAAAAAGGTTGGGAGCTGGGTTCTTATAAGTTAAATTTTAATAATTATGCTAACTCTTGTGAATTGTTTAAGGGGGTTAACTTTTCTGATTATTTTTATTTTTCTCATGAAGACATAGTGTCCAAATTACCTGATAATGCTATAGAATTAGCTAATAATAATATGGGTATTCAATCTTTTTCTGTAGGTGAAAAAATTTTTGGAGTTCAGTTTCATCCTGAATTTACTGTTGATATAATGGATAGATATGTTCAAGTTAGATATAATAGAGGTATTATACCAAAATATAATCAAGTTTTTGAATCTCAAACTTCACATAAGGTAATCTCAAATTTTATTGAGATTTCAAAGGAGCTTAAATTATGAAATTACCAATTTTTTCTATAAAAAAATTATTTTTTTCAAACAAAGGATCTAAAATTTTATCAATTAATCAATTTGAGTTTCATAGAGGAGCTATGTATTTATTTAGCGGTTCTATGGGGTCTGGAAAATCAAGTTTAATGCAAATTTTGGCAAAAACTAAAAAAATTGATAAAGGTCTTGTCTTTTATGAGGGCAACGATATTTCTTTAATCAAAAAAACAAAATTTAATAAGGATGTTGTTTTTGTTGCTCAAAATCATAAAAGGCCTTGGTTAGGTGGTAGTGTTAAAAAATATATGATCAAAGCATTAAAATCTAATTTTGGATCTAATTATCAGAAAGTTTTTAAAAAAATATGCAATTCAATGAAAATCCCAAATTATATGCTAGATACTGATATTTCATTAATATCAGAAGGAGAATTTCGGTGGATTGTGTTATCGATAGGTATAGCTTTAGATAGTAAGGTTTTAATTATTGATTATTTAGATAAGTCTCTTGATTCTAATAGGAGAATAATTTTGAATAGGGTTTTAAAGAGAAAAAGTAGTCATGATGGCGTTACAATTATAGCTTCTTCATATAACTTTGATTTTTTTAAAATGTCTACATCTGTTTTTATAAAAATGGATAAAGGTAGAATTACCCAAGTAAGATCTATATCGCATAAATCAAAATAAACCAGCCTTTATAATTAAATTTGTAATTGTAAATGTAGTTTCTTATTCATATATTAAACCGACCAGTCGGTTTGATATAATGGGAAATGATAGAGAAAATAGAAAAAATCAAATTTTAAATGCAGCATTTGAAGTTTTTGTAAAAAAAGGGTATTCAAAAACAACAATGGATGATATAGTATTAGCTTCAAAACTTAGTAAAGGAGCTTTATACCATTATTATGGAAGTAAGAAAGAACTTTTTTTAAGCCTTATTGATCACTGGGAAATATATACATTTAAAGATTTTTACAACAAAAAATCTCAAAATAAAAAAGCTAGTGATATTTTAAGATTTTTTGGTGAAAATGTTATAAATACATTAAATGAAAAAAAACATGCATATATAGCAGAAATTGAATTTAGAGCTATGTCTAATCAAGATGCTGAAATTAAAAATAGATCAAATATTTTGTACGGAAAATTATTAGACTTATTTGAAAAGGTGGTTAAAAAAGGTGTTAAAGAAAATGAATTTAAAGATTTGGATGTAAGGAAGACATCTATGGCTTTTTTAGCTATTTTTCAAAGTATTACATGGTTTGTTATAACTGATGAAAAATCAGTTTCTGCAGAAAGTTATATAAGAGATTCAATTGAATTGATTATTAGCTCAATTTCAAAGTAGAGGTAAAGAAGATGGGAGTATTAGAAAAAAAACAAAATACAATGTACACTGAAGAAGATTTAATAGGTAAAGGTGGCAAATTTTTAGTTTTAACAGCATTAGAGACAAATATTTTTTGTAGAGAAAAATTCTCAGAAGAACAGAAAATGATTGCATCTTCTGCAGAAGATTTTGCAAAAGAGCAACTTAAACCAGTAAGTGATAGATTGAATAATGTTTTAGATGAAGAGTTAACTAGAAAAATTTTTCGTGAAATTGGTGATTTAGGTTTTTTAAGTGTGGATGTGCCTGAAAAATTTGGAGGTCTTGAGCTTGATAAAACAACAGCCTCTATTGTTGTAGATTGTTTATCTAAAGGGGAAAGTGCTTCTATTATGGTTAGCATATCAGCTCATACAGGTATAGCAATGTTACCAATAATTTGGTATGGTAATGATACTCAGAAAGAGAAGTATCTACCTAATATGGCATCAGGTAAATTTATAGGCTGTTTTGCTTTGACTGAGCCAGGAGCTGGTTCTGATGTTTTGGCTGCATCAACTAAAGCGGAACTTAATAAAGATAAAACCCATTATATATTAAATGGACAGAAAATATATATAACAAATGGTTCATGGGCTGATGTGTGTATTGTTTTTGCGATGGTTGGTAATCAATATACTGCTTTTATTGTTGAAAAAGATTATGAAGGTTTTGTAATAGGTTCTGAAGAAAAAAAATTAGGAATAAAAGGTTCATCTACAGCTACTCTATTTTTTGAAAATTGTAAAGTTCCTATTGAGAATGTTTTGGGAGAAGTTGGACAGGGTGGCCCAATAGCATTTAATGTACTTTATCCAGGAAGGTATAAATTAGGTGTCACAACCTGTGCTGGATCAAAATATTTAATTAAAGGTGCTTTAGATTTTGCTTTTGATAGAGAGCAATTTTCAAGATCAATCACAAATTTTGATATGATTAAAAATAAATTTGCTAATATGGTAACCAAATCTTGGGAATCTGATAGTATTAATTATATGACGACAGGTGCTATTGATGAGGCGATAAGTAAGCTAGATCAAGATAATAGTAATTATTATGCTTCAGTTCAAAAAATTATTGAAGACCATTCAATAGAGGCATCTATTTCAAAGATATTAGGTTCTGAAGCCTTAGCTTACGCTGTTGATGAAGGTATTCAAATTATGGGTGGTGCTGGATTTATTGAAGAATACCCTATGGCAGGAGCTTATAGGGATGAAAGAATTAATAGAATATTTGAAGGTACTAATGAGATAAATAGAATGATTATAGGTGGATATGTCTTAAAAAAATCAATTCTTGAAGAAATTCCGATTAGAATATGTATTCAAGATAGAATTGATAAGTGGGTACCAAGCAATGAAAAAATAAAACCTTATAAAGAATATTTTAATGTGGTTGAATTTTGTCGTTCTCTTACATTAAATATTACTAATCAATTAATTTTAAAGTATGGGCAAGATTTAAAGAATGAGCAATGGATATTAGAACCTTTTGCAGATTTAATTATTTCTTTTTCTATTATTGATATTGGATTTAAGCATTTTTATGGATTGGATGAAGATAAACACAAAACAGAAGTTGAAAAAGTATTTCGA
>CEUN01061715.1_pt1 | contig 19112 bp, 17 predicted proteins | sample 361501 | NCBI WGS metagenome assembly CEUN01 (sample SAMEA2622801, study PRJEB7988) | marine metagenome | biome: marine biome (ENVO:00000447); feature: marine epipelagic mixed layer (ENVO:xxxxxxxxx); material: "saline water (ENVO:00002010), including plankton (ENVO:xxxxxxxx)" | depth 120 m | reverse complement strand
TCGGGGGCAGCACGATAAGCGTTTGTCCAGTCGACAGGTGGTTCTTGCGCCTGCTCGATGGTCATCTCGGGCAACCAGCCAGTTTCGCCGTATATGCGAATGCATTCGTATTCACCTGAACTAACAAGTGCCTCGACGACAACGGCAGCATCAGCGCGTTCCAGGCAGACCGGGACGACCCCCGGACCACGCACCCATGCCAGTTTGTCTTCCGACCAGACACGTAGCTCTCCGACTGGCCCCGCGTGCAACAAATCCCAGTCAGTAATTACCTGGACACATTCTGCGCCTGCGGCCTTGATGGTCCCTAGATAGGCCGCAAGCTTGCCTCGCATCACACAACGGAGCTCAACCCGCCCGCGGTCGATTCTTTGGGTCGCGTAGAAGGTGTCTTCCGGATCGGACGCAATCAATTCCTCAGCCGCAAACGGAATGGCACGCCCAAGGTCGCGCGTGCCGAGCGGCGGCAAATCCACCTGTACAACGGTCGTGTCACACCCGGGCACCACGAGGACAACCTTGTCATCAGCGTCAATGATGTCTTCGAGCGTTCCAGAGTTCCTACCACCCTTACCGGTCTGCTCCGAGCGGACCCATCCGTCCGCCGCCGAGCCAGTTCGACGAAGCAATACGGCGCCCATGGATTTACTCAAATGCCTCTGTCCACCGTACGCGAGTTAGGGATCTGCCGTTAACACGCTGGATGATGGCGTGATGATAACGTTCAGCTCTGGGCAGCACGATGGTTGCGCTCAGCTGGAACCAGCTTGACCCTACGCCCAACGCGGCAAACTCAGTCTCCAACTCTGCGAAGGCGCGATCGGATTTGACCTCCGCCGCAGATTCAATTGGAGCCAGAGTGCGCCGCCTGATGAACTCTGCAAACGCCACAGCATCCCCGTTCTTCGCGAGTGACATCAACACATTAGATGACGCCGTATTTACATTCACCGTGGAATCATGATCCAGAACCGAAACATGGGTCTCCAACAACTCATAGTCCGACGCCGAGATACCCTTGATGCGTAACAACTCGGAGATATGGGCAAGCGGCTTGTTTGCCGCTCGATACGGCGGCTCCTGTGCAACGTAGAAGCTCGACTCGACCCCATGAGGCAACCGCTCCACATCATCAGCGTCAATCCAGTCGATGATTGCATCCACCACGTCCGGGTTCACGCTCAGCCCATCAAAGAGTCGGCGCATTCTCGCGGCGTGAGTTTCATCAACGGTGCCATTCTTGCGCACCAGAGCATTCAGGTTCAGACGTCCGCGCAGGTCTTCCACAGCGCCACTAAGCGACGCTCGCCCCGCGGGAATTACGGGTACTGGAATTGCCCAACGTTCACCGAGATGGTCCACTTCACCCGCCTCCGCATCCTCCTCTAGTATGGATGACACCCACTGTTCCACCCCTCGCGCGGCGGCTCGCGCTTGCTCCTGATCGATCAGGGTGCCGAGTCTCGCAACCGCCACCCTCTCCTTGGCGGAAAAAGATACGGCAATGGTTATCGCGACAGCAACAATCGTCAAAGCAATCACCAGTGCCGCCCCGCGCGAATGATCCCGACCGCCAAGTCGACCCTTGCCGAGCCAACTCATCGGGCGTCGACCAGGATAAGTCTGCGCAAGTCGCCAATGTCTCGCACTGTGAGCACCAGTTCCACCGCGCGTGGCAGCGCGACATCAACGCCGTCCCAATGAGATGACCATTCACCGGACTTGCCCATGTATCTCACGCCCAAGGTCTGAATGCCAGAAATCTGCACCTGTTCGGTTGTGAACGCCGCATCGTTAGCCGATTCGTTCGCGGAGTCCATGGCAAAGCGGCTTCGACGCATCAGTCGTCCAGCTTTCAACCGGTATGCCACCCGCGACAAAGTCGCCGAAAGTTCGCGGCCAGGATCCAACGCTCCCGCACGTGAGAACTCGAAGGAAGCCTCATAACCAACAAACGCACCGCGCGTAGTGTCGTATCCCTCAGCGACCGATCGTCTGACAACCATCGATAAATCGTCCGCCAGGACATGCATGCCCACCTGCAGTTCTTTCAGTCGCGTCAATTCACCGCGAGCACGTTCATTGCTGCGTTGCACAGAAGTCAGGGCTGCATACGCGATCGCCGTAATTGTCGCCAGCAACGCCAGCGCCACCAGCAATTCCAACAGACTGAATGCACGGAAGTGATACCTCATCGTGCGTTTCGCCGCGCGGGTCGAACCAATGCAGAAAGCGTCACCAACGGCGACGCTCCTTCCAACAGCGTCGAACTAGCTGACTGAGTGGAAAGGGCCGGCTCGAAGACGGCGACATCAATGCGTTTGAGCTGACCAACCCCAGTCCCGCTCACTCTCTGACGCCACCGCCAGTTTTGCCCCGCCATCGCAGCTTCGCCAAAGGTTTCCGTCGTCGCCAGTCCACTTTGCAACAGCTCAACCTCAGCGAGGCGATTGCTCGCAACCAGTGTCGCAATTGTCTTGGCCCGCAGGTGCGCACTGGACGCAACTGACTGGCCACCGGCTGCCACGAGACCGCTCAATGCCAACGAGACAATCAACAGTGCAACAAGCACCTCGAGCAGCGTAAAACCATAAACGCGGCCCATGAAGTTACTCGCCCAAAACGATAGTTATGGGGCCATCGGTTGTCAGCGCGCGCGCCTCAAGTTCAGTCCAGCGCTCTAATCCGGTCGTGACTGACACAATCGTGGGTTGGGTGGCGTGTAATGTGAGCAACCGACCGCCGCGCATGGCGCTCCAACGGGCCGTGACGCTGTGCCCGCCACCAGAAAAAACGCTGCCCTGGATTGGCTGCCACGTCGCGCCTCTGTACTCGGAAAAATGGTAGGAATCCGTGGTCATCGACAAGCTGACAGGACGACCCGACATCAGCGCGTATTCACGCGCCTCCAAAATCTGGCGCCGGATTGTATCTTCCGTACTGACGCTGGAATCTGTGATCGCAGGCCAATGAATAAGCGCGAGGCCACTCACCAGCCCGATGATGAATACGACCACCATCAGTTCCAGCAGTGAGAAACCACGTTGCCGGCCCCAACAGCCCCATTTACGACGATTTGCGCACATCCTGTCATTGTCGCCTAAGCGTGTTGGAGCGCACAAAAATCCGCGGGAGCGGGATCAACTAAAAGTGTTTACCGGCCGACTATTCGATATTCCAATTGCCGATGTCAGCCGACGGGCCCTCTCCGTCCGCACGTCCATCAGCGCCAAAAGAATAAAGATCAAAGCTTCCGTGCAGACCGGGGCTCAAGTACTGATAAGGCTTGCCCCATGGGTCCGTAGGCAGCCGGTCAAGATACCCGCCATTCTTCCAGTTCTTCGCTGGCGGCCCGCTGGTTGGTCTCGCAGTCAATGCGGCAAGACCCTGCTCCGTTGTCGGATATCCAAAATTGTCGAGCCGGTACAGCTCCAGTGCGCTGGCGATGGCTCGAATGTCGACTCGCGCTTTGGCGATTCGTGCATCGTCCGGTCGGTCCATAACGCGTGGCACCACGATGGACGCGAGAATTCCTAGGATGACCACTACGATCATCACTTCAATCAACGTAAAACCGGATTCTCCGCGAGTTCGCACCAATGCTCCCAGCCTCCCCTAGTCGGACGTATCGATATAACCCTCGCGGACAAGATACAGGTAGATCTCCTCGGCCGCCTCCATTGGAGAAAAATGGCTAGTATCTATGCGGACCTCAGGGTTCTCTGGCACCTCGTAAGGATCACTGACTCCGGTAAATGCGGGAATGATGCCGCTTCGCGCCTTTGCGTACAGGCCCTTGCGGTCGCGCGACTCACACACCTCCAGTGGCGTTGAAACATGGATTTCCACAAAGGCTCCCTGGGCACTGACAGCCTCACGAACGGCCCTACGCATCGCCGTGTACGGCGCAATCGGTGCGCAGATGGCAATGCCGCGGTTCTTCGTGATTTCGCTGGCGACATATCCGATACGACGCACGTTAAGATTGCGGTGTTCCTTGGAAAAACCGAGCTCGCTGGAGAGGTTCAAGCGCACAACATCTCCGTCCAACAAGGTCACAGGACGGCTTCCATGTTCGATCAAGCGCCCGTATACAATCTTCGCGAGTGTTGACTTGCCGGCCCCGGAAAGCCCTGTAAAGAACAGGGTCAAGCCAACCTTGCGCCGCGGCGGATGTACGTTCCTGAGGACGTCCACAACCTCCGGGTAGCTGTACCAATCCGGAATCGCTTCTTCATGTGCCAGCCTTCGGTTGAATTCGGACATACTCAAGGACTCTGTATCGAGGCCAGCCGATTCAGTTTCACTCGCAGCCACAAAAGCCTTGCGGGCGGGCGCATAGACGCGGCGCTCGAAGTCAACGAGTTCCATCCCCACTTCGTCGCTGTACTGGCGAACCAGTTCATGCGCCGCATATGGCTCGTAGAAGTCACCGGCGGGCGGACTTCCATGGTCATTCGCCATAATCATGTGGGTACAACCAAAGTTGCGTCGCACCAACATATGCCACAAAGCCTCGCGCGGACCAGCCATGCGCAACGCCATCGGCAACAACGATAGCGTCGCGATACCCAGAGGGAAGTGTTTCTCGACTGCACGATAACACTTCACGCGAGCGTAGTAGCTGAAATCACCGGGCCGAGCTATCCCGACCACGGGATGAATCAAAACGTGCGCGCTGGCACGCTTGGCAGCGTCCATGCAAATCGCACGTTGCATTCGATGCATCGGGCGGGTTGTGTGAAATGCCACCACGTTTCGCCATCCGAACCGCTCAAACTGGGCCTTTAGCTGATTGGGCGTGTGTCGAAGCGCCTCGAAGTCGTAGTGGTTTGGCAACTGCACAGCCCGCACCACTCCTCCGAGATACACAGTCGCATCGGATTCGAACAGCTGCGACAAACCGGGATGAGCGCGGTCGGCCGTACCATATACGGCTTCCGCCTCCGCGCGGCGGTCAGGCTCCCACATATCCTCAACGTCCATGACAGCAAGCATGAAGCCCTCTTCATCCCTGAGTGCGACCGACCCGCCCACGGTTAGCGATTCTGCTTGTCTTGCCGAGACCTCGAGGTACACCGGTATAGGCCACAAGGTTCCATCAGCCAGGCGCATCGAGCTCACAACCGACTCGTAGTCTCCGCGCGTCATAAACCCGCGAAGCGGCGCAAATCCGCCGTTTGTCATTAACTCCAGGTCACATAACTGCCGGTAAGAGAGCCCAATTGACGGAAAGTCGAAAGATGCGGACTTGAGACTTTCGGCTTCGTCCACGTCCACCAACAGTTCAGGCGACAATTCGCGTGCGATTCGCATCGGTTTTTTCCGTAAGTTCAGAGCTGCTTCAGGCGGCAAGTCGATTGAGTTCAAATATGGGCAACAGAATCGCGATTACGATGACCAACACGAAGAGACCCATCATCAATATGAGTGCTGGCTCCAGTAGCCCCAACAACAGCGACAGCCGTGCCTCTAGCGCGGCACGCTCCATACGCGCGGCGCTCTGCACCATCTCCGACAGGCGACTCGACTCGACACCTGCCGATACGAGCTGCAAACCCACCGGCGTGAGCAACATTGTGTCCTGCAAAGCGAGGTTCAATGCCCGTCCGCGCTCCACATCTTTAGCGACGTCTTCAGCTTGTAGTTTAAGGTGTGAGCTGCGCATCACCGCCGCGGCCGCGCGCAATGCGTCCTGTACGCTGACAGCGCCCCGCAGCAACAGCCCCAACGTATCCAGGAATCGCTCTCGCTCTATGGCCGTATAGACCGCAGAAAACAGCGGCACGCGTAGCAGCACTGCATCCAGCGCGCGCCTGACACCTGCCATTGTTGCGGCGGCACGTCCCGCAACAATCACCGTGGCAATCATCACGACCAGGATCCACCACCGGTCACGCAAGGCATCACTTACCCAAATCAAAGTCCGGGTAAGGATTGGAAGTTCTTGCTGAAACCCCGCGAACACCCGGGTGATTTCAGGTACCACATGAACCATCAGGGCCATGACCACCAGCATGGAAACAAGCACGAGTACCATTGGATAGATCAGCGCAATGCCGATCCTGGAACGCATCGCCCCTGCCCGATCTGCATGGTCAGCGAGTCCAAGCAAAACCGCTCCGAGATGTCCCGCCTCTTCGCCAGCTGACAGGATTGCCGGCACCATGGTCGGAACATTTGGAATCACTTTGGGAATTGCTGCCGATAACGCAGTCCCCTGCACCACTTCAGCCCGTATAGCGAGGCACAAAGCCTGACCGCGGGTAGACGCCTGTTGCGCTGCGCTTTCCAGAGCATCGGCCAGCTCAACGCCCGCTGTAAGCAGGTTCCCCAAGACTCGGTACAACACCGTCAGTTCAGCGCGCTCCGAGGCCCAGCTTGACGTGGCACCGCGACCGCTATTGCCACGCGTGTCCGTGACTGATAACGGCGTCAGCCCCTGATCGCGAAGTGCCGACCGGGCGTCGCGAGCAGATTCCGCCTCTAGTACACCAGACGACTTGCGGCCATCCGGGGAAAGCGCATCGTATCGAAATACCGGCATTGTTCCTGCTGGGTAACCGGGGCTTCTACGCTACCAGGCTGATGCGGCGTAGTTCTTCCATCGAGGTTTCGCCGCGCAATATCAGCTCCAGTCCGCCGTCTAATAGCGCGGAACTCTGGTTGCGTACGTGCTGCTCAAGCGCTTCCTCGGATGCCTCGTCGTGGATCAACTTACGGAGTTCTTCGTCCACGGTAACCACCTCAAACATCCCAACTCGTCCGCGATAGCCCGTCCCGTCACACTGTTCACAACCCGCGCCCATGAAAACTTCGCCACCCTCTTCCAGACTCAGCACCCGCCTCGTATCCTCAGATTGATCGACAACTTTGCAAGACGAGCACAGACGGCGCGCCAAGCGCTGCGCTATTACGCCTGTCAGGCTGGAAGACAGCAGGAAAGGCTCCACACCCATGTCGCGCAGCCGGGTAACGGCGCCCACGGCCGTGTTTGTGTGCAACGTAGACATCACCAGATGTCCCGTGAGAGACGCCTGAATGGCGACCTGTGCAGTTTCCAAGTCGCGCACTTCTCCGACCATGACCACGTCAGGATCCTGTCTCAGGATGGCGCGCAAACCTCGCGCAAAACTCATGTCGACTCTGGAATTAACCTGCGTCTGCCCTACGCCATCGATGAAGTATTCGATCGGGTCCTCTACAGTCATGATGTTGCGGGTCTTGTCATTCAATAAAGACAGTGCGGCATACAGGCTCGTAGTTTTACCGGACCCAGTTGGCCCCGTCACCAGGATGACTCCGTGCGCTGACTGCAGCATCTCCCGGACCTGCTCAAGGCGTTGGTCGCGAAGTCCAAGGTCGCCCAACTCAAACCGCCCGGACTGTCTGTCCAACAGACGCAGCACCACTCGCTCACCATGACCCGAAGGAATGGTCGCGACTCGTACGTCAATGGCGCGACCCACTATTTGTAACGTGATACGACCGTCCTGGGGTACCCTGCGCTCGGCAATATCGAGCTTTGCCATCACTTTGATACGTGCGGCCAGCACTGACGCGAGCGCGCGCGGCGGCGCCAATATCTCAGCGAGTACACCGTCCACTCTGAAGCGGATCGCGACCCGTGTTTCGTACGGCTCCACATGAATATCCGACGCCCCGGCGCGCACGGCGCGCGTCAATACAGCGTTAACAAGGCGTATGACCGGCGCTTCATCAATGGACTCAAGCAAGTCACTGGAACGGGGTACAAAACTGGATAACGCTTCCAGGTCACCTTGTTCATCGAGTGATTCAATGATGCGTTCGGCCTCATCTCCACGGGCCCCGCCTGCCCCGGCTTCCAGACGCGCGTCAAATTCGTCGGGGCTCACCGGCACGATTCGGAGGTGCGGACCCAAAGCACGGACAGCTTCTGCAATGCCGAGGGTACTGATGGGTGATTTGCAGAGAAGTCTTGACGGCGCCTCGGGATCTAACATGACCCCCATGCGTTTGCTGAAACCGTAAGGCAAGTCAGCAATCAAACGACTGGTCCTGGCTGACCCACCGGGCAAACGTCCGGCGTCACTAACGGCTATTGGTCGCCGGCGGCGTCAGGACTACCCTCTGGCGCAGAGAGTTGTTCCATGAAGCCGCGAAGTGCGGGCAACACCGGAGTCTGCTCCTCAGGCATCAATCGAACGCCATGTTCCTGCTGACGCGACTGCTTGCTACGGGTCTGTTCATACCGCGCTGCACTCAACTTATCAGGGACGTCGTCCCGCAGAATGCGCGGGCGCAAGAATACCATCAGGTTGCGCTTCGCGAGCGTGGAATTGTCTAGCCTGAAGAGCCCGCCCAGGAGTGGTAGGTCACCCAACACCGGCACTTTCTCACGACTCTGCAGCACGTTGTCATCAATCAGGCCACCCAGCACCAGAACGCGGCTGTCAGCGACCATCACGCTGGTGCGGATAGAACGCTTATTCGTGATCAAGTCCACTGCGTTGGAACTACCCTGCACCGTTGTCGTTGGCGCAATTGATGACACTTCCTGCTCGATGTCGAGTTTGAGTTCATCTTCCGCATTAATTTGTGGCTTGACGCGCAGGATGATGCCAACGTCCTGGCGCTCGATCGTTTGGAAGGGATTAGTCGCCCCAGCATTCGCACCGGTGTTCGTAAATTGCCCGGTCAGGAACGGCACATTCTGTGCGACTATAATTTCAGCTTCTTCGTTATCGAGCGTGACGATCGATGGTGTAGACAGAATGTTAGTTGAGGCGTCCGACGCCAGCGCGCGTACCAACAGCGCAAAGTTGGCAAATTGCTGCCCGTTGAACGAGAAAGCGCCGTCAATCAATCCCAGAGATAACCCGGAGGCGACGCCTAACGGGTTGCTTGCCAAAGCCGCCAGACTGCCGGCACTGAAATTAGTGCCGCCAATGACGCCACTGGACTGTGGATCGGTCGGCACGCGCCACTGGACCCCAAATTGCTTTGCCTTGTCCGCGGACATGTCCGCGATAACCGCTTCGACCAGTACCTGAGACCGCTTGACGTCCAGCTGCGAGACAACATCACGAAGCACGCGCATATGGGCGGGCGTCGTCGTGATGATTAACGCGTTCATCGCCGCGTCAGCCTGAATCGTCGTGCGTTCTACCAGCGCCTTGCCGTTTTTATCCTTTTTGGCTTTGGCAGCCCCGCCCGTAATGCCTTCGAGCACTGGCACCAAATCGACAGCGCTTGCGTATTGCAGTCGTACCACCTGGGTGTTGCCACTGCCTCGAACCGGTTGGTCCAGGTCGCGCACGACCGCCACCAGGCGTAGCCTCGCAGCCCGCTCACCGCTTAGAATCAGGCTGTTGGTGCGTTCATCCGCTACGACGCGGGCAGTATTGACCTGCCGCTCAGCCGTCTGCAGACCCGACAGGGTAGCCGCGACGTCAGAGGCGCTCGCGTGGCTCAGCTTAATGACCTCCATCTGCGCCGTGCTGGACACATCCATGCGGCGAACCACCCGCATGATCCGCTCGACATTACCGGCAGTATCCGACACAACCAGAGTGTTACTCTCGCTATCCGCTGCTAGGTGTGCCGTGTTCGGCATCAGCGGCCGCAAGACGGGTACAAGCTTCTCAGCCGGGACGTTACGGACAGGAATAACACGGGTAACCAGCTCATCCGACCCTCCGGACACCACGCCCCCCCCGGCGCGCCCTGCTGTTTCAGGCACAATCTTGACTACGCCGCCCGACGGTACCGCAACGTATCCGTGAACCTTCAGGACCGACAAAAAGACCTGATAGACCTCGTCATCACGCAACGGGCGTGCCGAAATGACGGTGACTTTACCTTTCACGCGCGGGTCAACGATGAAGTTCTTCCCTGTCACCTCCGATACGGTAGTGATAAGAGTCTGAATTTCAGCGTCCTGGAGGTTAAGCGTGAAGGACTGTGCCCACGCAGACGGCATCACAAACACGCCGCTGAACGCTAGCAGCGTGAAGCAATTTCGCAGACACATCGCAAACCGTGCCGCCATGCTCATTGTCCCCTCCCCGCGAAACGCCACATTCGGTGATGCGTGACGTCGCATAGTCTACATTATTCAGACAATTAGGGTGCTATCTTGCGCGTCCGTGGGACGTACCCACTCGAAATCAGGCACCTTCCAGAACCAGCAAATTCGAACTCCTGTTTCTCGTTGCGATAGCGGTAATGGCCTATCTCTATGCCGGCCACCCGGTCGTGCTGGCATTGCTCGCCCAGACGTTTGGCCACGAAGTCGATCGCGACTCGGCAACCCCTACCGTCACCACTACGTTTGCTGCCCGCCAGGAAGCGTCGGTAATTCAACAGAAGCTCGAGAACTTCGAGATGCTGCAATCGCTGCTCTCAGTTCCTTCCTCAACGATCCATAGCTCCACGTCAAGCTTCAACTCGTCACGTACTCTCGCGAACGCCTCCAGCAACAAATGAAAGCCTTTCTCCACAGAGAGCCGGCCAACGGCGCCTACGACCAGCCTTTTACTTGTGGTACCAAATCGCTCTTTGGACTCCGCAACCGATCGCGTTCTTTTGTACTCCGCTGTATCGATTCCGTTTGAAATATGCGTGCATCTGTCCTCGGGCACGCCTAATGCCCTGACCTCGTCATATTGGTCTTGCGTTAGACAAATAACGTGCTAGTAACGCCGAAGCGACGCTTTGTCGAACGCACAATTCAAAGGGATCTTCCAGGTTTTCTGGACCCAGCCGGGCACCATCGTGACAAGACGGAGCGGCACCTTACGTCGAACCCAGAGACCTAGCGCATTGCTCTTGTCGTCATGACCGTACCAGAAGACCGATTGGTGCTCCTGACAGATTTTGAAGAGCCACCCCGCAATCTTCCAGTCGAGTGGGCCGCCGTCGTCGACCGGTAATATCGTCGCCTGCTTTGTTTCAGCGCGCGTCAGCAGGTCTGAAACAACTTCTCCTCCGGATCTCTCATACAAGCACAAAGAATCGGATAACCTTCGTCACGAAGAAATCGCGGCGAATTGATTATCGCTTTTTTAGGTCCCCCGCCGCCGCATGTTACGACGCTTGTGTGTAGTACCAAGTTGTCGTCCGTCGTGGATCAGTTGGATGCCAACTACGCGAGAACCGGTGCCGTGCTCTTCTGATATTCGGCCCAGGCTTTGAGCTTAAGATCACTCTCTTGCGTGACCTTAAGCGCTTCGATCACCGCGCGGGCAAGCTGCAGATCAGTTAGCAGCGGTACATTGGCATCTACCGCGCGTCGACGAATAAGGTAACCGTCAGGACGCCCTAACTCGTCGTAAGTACGCGGGATATTGATAACCAGATCCACTTCGCCAGAATCGATCTTCTCGATCGCGTTACCCGGCTCATCCTCAGTTTTGCCAACGGTGGTGCATTCGAAACCAAGCTCCCGAAGCATCTCCGAAGTTCCTTGCGTCGCATAAATCGGCAGACCAAGGTCCTTTGCGATCACAGTGGCCTCGTCGGCAAACCAGTACTTGTCTACTGTGGGACCCAGCGACAGAAGCACCCCTTTAGAAGGAAACCTGAAACCGGTCGCCAGTAATCCGTGCAGAAGAGCCTCGTTAAAACTACCGCCCAGGCATCCAACTTCTCCGGTCGAGGCCATCTCCACGCCTAACACAGGGTCGGCACCGGCGAGCCTGCCAAACGAGAACATCGGAACCTTGACCCCGACATAATCCAGGTCGAGGCTGTTGTTGTTGACCGGGTCACGCTGGCCCAGCATGCGCCTCACCGCTTCCCGGGCATAGTTAATGCCCGTAACTTTGGACACGAACGGGAAGCTACGGGAGGCACGCAGATTGCACTCGATGACTTTGACTTCGTTGTGCCGGGCCAGAAACTGAGCGTTGAAAGGACCAGTTATGTTCAACGCACGGGCGAGCTGAGCCCCGATTTGCTTTACCTTCCGAATCGTAGCGATGTAAAGATGTTGAGGCGGCAGCACAATAGTAGCGTCGCCGCTATGCACACCAGCATCCTCTACATGCTCGCTAATTGCCCAGAGTACCAAATCGCCGTTGTCAGCTACGGCGTCAATCTCAACCTCTCGCGCATGTGTCTCGAACTTAGAGACCACAACAGGATGCTCAGGAGACACATCTATCGCGCGCGCAAGAATGCGTCCAAGCTCTTTCGGCTCGTGCGCCACGCTCATGGCAGCGCCACTAAGCACGTAGCTCGGCCTTACAAGCAGCGGGAAACCACCGAGATCGTCAACAATCTTGTCGACTTTGCTCATATCTGTGACGTGGGCCCAACGCGGTTGGTCAACACCTAACTGGTCAAGCAACGCACTGAACTTGGAGCGATCCTCAGCCCGATCAATGTCTTCGGGGCTGGTCCCAAGCACGCGAACACCGGCCGCGTGGAGCCCGACGGCGAGCGTGTTCGGGATCTGTCCCCCCATGCCGATGATCACACCATAGGGTTGCTCACGCTCGTACACGTCCAGTACGGTTTCCAGGCTGATTTCGTCAAAGATCAGCTTGTCGCATTCATCGTAGTCTGTACTGACCGTCTCAGGGTTGTAGTTCAGCATGATGGTTTCGAAACCGAGTTCTGAAACAGCCTTGACAGCATTAACACAGCACCAGTCAAATTCCACGCTCGAACCGATTCGATAAGCACCAGAACCAAGCACCATGACTTTCTTGCGCCAGGATGGACTGACGTCCGATTCACTCGCGTGGTAGGTCGAATACAGGTAGTTCGTATCTGCGGGGAACTCTGCGGCCAGCGTATCAATCTGTGCTACGTGCGGCTGGATACCCGCGCGCCGCCTGGCTTCCCGTATGGAACCACGCTCAACCCCGGTCGCATGCTCAATGGCGCGGTCCGAAAAACCGAGCCGCTTGGCTTCCCACAGCGTATCCTCGTCGGGCATATCGTCAGAAGTCGTGGCGAGACCACGTTGCATCATCACGATGCGCTCGATCGCATACAAGAACCATTCATCGATGGCGGTCAGTCGATGAACTTCCTCAACCCGCATCCCCTCTTTGATTGCTCGAGCAACTGCGAAGATGCGGAACGGGCTGGGGTTACAAATTTCGTATCGAACGTCGTCAAAATTGAAAGCGTCGGAATCCAGCCCTCGAACCCCGATGTCTAGCATTCGAAGCCCTTTCTGCACAACCTCCGGAAATGTCCGACCAATGGCCATGACCTCGCCGACGCTTTTCATCTCGCTACCGATGACAGTTGAAGCACCGGAGAACTTCGCCAGGTCCCATCTAGGAAGCTTGCAGACGATATAGTCCAACGCCGGTTCAAAAAACGCCGTCGTGCGTCTGGTGATGCCGTTAGGGATCTCCGGTAGCGAATAACCAACTGCAATTTTCGCCGCGACATATGCGAGCGGATAGCCAGTAGCCTTACTGGCCAACGCGCTTGAACGTGACAGCCGGGCATTCACTTCAATAACGCGATAGTCAGTGCCGTCAGGATCCAGTGCGTACTGGATGTTGCACTCGCCGACCACGCCCAGGTGACGTACCGTATCGATGGCGACTGTACGGAGTAGCTGATACTCCTCATCTGTCAGGGTCTGCGATGGCGCAACAACGATAGACTCACCCGTATGGATGCCCATCGGGTCAAAGTTCTCCATGTTGCAAACGGTGATGCAGTTGTCGCGCGAGTCGCGAACAACCTCATATTCGATCTCTTTCCAACCGCGCAAACATTCCTCGACCAATACCTGCGGTACACCGCCCGAGAAGGCACGGCGAAGTGCCTCATCCAACTCGTTTTCCGTCTCGACGATGCCACTACCTTTGCCGCCGAGCGCAAACGCTCCACGCAGCATGACAGGGAAACCAATTTCACGTGCCGCCGCCCGCGCCTCATCCGCGGTATCACATGCTTGGCTGCGGGCGGTCTTGACACCAATTTCGTCCAGCCGCTGCACAAACAGGTGCCTGTCTTCCGTGTCGCGAATGGTCTTTACGGGCGAACCAAGAACCTGGATGCCGTATTTGTCCAACACTCCGGAGTCATGCAATGCAAGGCCGCAGTTGAGCGCCGTCTGACCGCCAAACGACAACATAATCGCGTCAACTTCTTCCTGCACGATAATGCGTTCGACAAACGCCGGCGTAACAGCGACGAGGTAAATTTTGTCCGCTAACTCCGCGCTGGTCTGAATGGTCGCGATGTTCGGATTGACGAGGACTGTCTGTATGCCCTCCTCTCGCATCGCCTTGATAGCCTGAGACCCTGAATAATCGAACTCCCCAGCCTGACCAATCTGCAGCGCCCCTGAACCGAGCACCAATACTCGACGCGGCTTCTTAGGAAGATAAGCACCAAACATGCCTCAGACCCTTGCCATCGCGCCTACGAGGCGCAGAAAATCATCGAACAGATAGCCCGTATCCTTGGGCCCCGGATTGGCCTCCGGGTGAAACTGAACACTGAAAAAAGGCTTCGTCCGGCAATGAATACCCTCGTTGGTACCGTCATTGATGTTGACAAACCATGGTTCCCAATCCGACGGTAGCGTCGACACATCGACGGCGTACCCATGGTTTTGACTCGTAATGTGACAGCGGCGGGTCAGCAGGTCTTGCACTGGCTGATTAACGCTACGATGTCCGTAAGGCAGCTTATAGGTCCTCGCACCGGCCGCCCGAGCCAAAATCTGATTGCCCAGGCAAATCCCGAAGATAGGTCCACCGAAGGTATCTATTAGGGTTCGGACCTGCTCAACCAGCGGATCCAGATCGGAAGGGTCTCCAGGTCCGTTGCCAATCAGTATCCCATCAGCCTCTTTGGCTATTTCGACCAAATTGGCGTGCCAAGGTGCGCGTAGAACCGAAACCCCCCTGTTGACCAGGGAGCGGATAATGTTGTCCTTTGCCCCAACATCTATAAGCATGATCGTGTGAGCGCCGTCTCCATAGCGTTCAACCTTGAATGGTGCAACTAGCTGGAACACTTCGTCGGTCATGGATACAGAGGCAGCACCCGATTTTGCGTCCTTCAGACTAAGGGTCGCATCGAACAACCAACCCTTCATCGTGCCGTGCTCACGCAGGCGTCGGGTCAATGTTCGAGTGTCAATACCGGCGACTCCTGGTACGTCGTCTGACTTGAGCCAGTCACCAAGCGAGCGCGCAGCTGCGTAATGGCTGTAGCTGGGGACATGCCTCTGAACGACCAAGCCCTGAACCTGTACGGAATCGCTCTCGAACGGAGGGTCTATGCTGTCCTTGGGTCGCGACGCTGGCACACCGTAGTTGCCTACCAACGGGAACGTCATTACCAGAATCTGACCGCGGTAAGAGGGATCCGTCAGAGTTTCCACATATCCGGTCATTGCCGTGTTAAACACGACCTCCCCCACAACAGTCTTGGGCGCGCCGAAGCCCCGCCCAAGAAGCTCGGTGCCGTCTTCCAGCACCAGCTTGACGTTGCCAGTCATCAATAGTTCCTAGGTGACAGACTTCGCGGGCCGCGACGAGTGACGGCAACAATGCGAGAGCCTTGAAATTTAGCCGGGCTATGCTAACAAACATCTTGCCGACGATCACAGCGTCCGTAGCGGAGACCACAATCTGAGCTGAACCTTCACGGCCCTGGCTGACCTGCCCCAACATCCGGTCCAAGCCGAACTTAGTAAAGTCCGTTTTCAAAGAGGAAGGCGGACATAAAGAAGCGCTTCTCAGACTAACAGATCATTGGCTTTCTGCGTGAGGCCGAAGCCGGCGTGAGCGTGAAGGACTTGCGCCGCGAGCACAGAGTCTCCGATGCGTCGTTCTACACCTGGCGCAGCAAGTTAGGGGAAATGGATGTCTCGGACGCAAAACGGCTTGGGGCTATGGAGCGAGAGAACGCTCGGCTGAAGAAATTATTGGCCGAGACGATGCTCGACAAGGAACCGTTGGAAGTTGCGCTGCGAAAAAAGTATTGACCCCACGGGCGCGTCGCCAAGCGGTCGCTAAGATGCAAACCAAGACTGAGATCAGCGGACGTGGGTGCGCTCCATGGCGGCTTCACTGGTCAAAGCACTCCCTCTGACCTGCCGTCTGCGATCGGCTTCAAACCACTAATGTTCCAGAATGGTGTTTAGATCGAAGACGCTTTTGTCGGTTTGGCGGCTACGTTACCAGCATGCAATAGCGACGCTCTGGACATCTCAAACATGGATATCACCGCATTTGTTGCCTTCGACAAAGTTTCTTCCAAGGGCGTACTCGACCTCTTTGGCTTGGCGGCCCTGTACGACGTGACGGCATTCCTGGAGACGATGAAGGCATACCTTGAGACGGGTTACGCGTATACCGACGGTCGGGACGGACTCAAGGACCAGAGGTATCACAACATGAAGATAGCGTTCGGCCGACGTTATGGCGGCTTTTTGTCCAACAGCGTCCGGTTTATCTGAATTTCTTGCCGGGACCACAACCGCCTACAGCAAAACGCGGACGGCGTACTGCTCGTCGAGAACTCGTTCATCACCAGTCAAACCACTGTGCGGGTGCCCCACCTGAACCTGTCTATCGGCCTGGACCGGCCTCAATCTCTAGCACGTGACGGCGCCGCGGGTGACGTGCTCAAAAATACGGGTATCAATTTCGAGACCGACAACCTACCCACATCCCCAAAGCTCGATGACACTGCCAACAAGAGATTTGGCGGCACGTTTGGGTTTCAATATTTGTTTGGGTTTAACCAACAGATCGTTGTCGAAGCAGCGACGATACTAGTGATAGGTCAGGCCCGGGACCGGGCAACCCGCGGTGACCAGTATGCGGTCGGCGCTTGTTATCAGCTGCCGCCCGATAAAGCCTGGATCGTGCGAGCCGACCCGATGGGTGCAATTCGCGAGAACGATGAAAAGCTGTTTGGCGTACGACTAGATACGCCGCAAGTTCTAACGGCAGCGCTCAGCTTTTGGCGTCGTATGCGAACTCAGGTTCTGCGTGCTCAACGGGCTCATGTCGGGCTAGAATGCGCATGAGCCTTAAGTCCGTCCGAACTGCCTCTATCTTAATCGCGTGCCTGATTTCGTTCCAGTTGTAGCCCTCCTCGCGTTTGCAGCGTTCGCGTTGTATGTGGTGACGCTTGCCGTATCCGAGCTTGCACGTACGGTGCTTGCGAGGCGCACGCACGAGAACGAGCGCAAGATGTTGGAAGTGAAAGACACCTGCTCGTTCTACTTCGTGCCACATGACGGCCAACAGTTGACCGCTTTTCTACCGGGACAGTACCTTACGTTGAGATTGCCGCTCCCCGGGCTCGACAAGCCGGTTACGCACTGTTGCTCGCTTTCCGATACGCGAACGCACCCGGATTATTACCGGGCAACCGTCAAACGGCTGGCCGGAGAAGTCAAAGGACTTGTTTCTACCTATTTTCACCGGGAGCTGTCCCCGGACGTTTTGGTTGATGTCAAGGCGCCTGGTGGCCATTTTCATCTTGATGCGGAAAATCACGGCCCGGTTGTACTCATTGGTGGGGATGAGGGATTCACGCCTGCGCTCATGGAGAGAGTGCAGTCTCAAGCAGCCGAAAGCCCTGAAGTAGAACCGATGCAAACCGACACCATCGAGATTACGCCGATTCGGAGCGTTCCAGCAGAGACACTCGCCCAACAAGCCGCACCATCCGAGCCTGTCACGGATATAACGGAAACCGGTGACGAAAAGCCCAGCCTGCGGATGAACAGCGTTATAAGGGGCAAAAGATATTACTGGACGATGGGCATCGGACCATCAAGCTTAGAAGCGATGCAGTTCGAGTACCTCAAGCGTGCCCATCGCTTCGCGATAGTCAGTTTCTTCTCGAGAGCCTCGGCGGCAGCGGTACGCTCGTTCGAAACAATGGCGGTGACAAAGCCACCACTTGCACCTCACATATGATGCTTTCGGGCGAGGGCCAGATTTCCTTGAGTGGCGGGTTTGGAGCCCACGGCCAAATCGTCGAGTTAAAGGTGAATGACTGATCGCGTCAGCCGCATCGTCGGTTGGCTAGCCGGTCTTGCGATCATAGTTGCCACGTTCAACGTCCGCGCTGACCTGGACATCAGCGTACTGCTCAAGCAGCAGCAACATAAATCCACGGTGTCCCCGTCCCAACCCTCACAAACGAAGCAGCGCCCACCTCCCCTGCCCGCGCGTCCGCCAACACAACAAAACGCCACTACCAAAAACTCCACATCTGCTGATGCCCCAACCGATCCGGAAAGCCAATTCAGATTGGCAGCCCGGTACGATGCAGGCCGCGGCGTCGAAAAGAATATCGGCGAAGCGGCCAAATGGTACCGACGTGCGGCCGTGCAAGGACACGTCAAAGCTCAGGCCAATCTTGGTCTCATGTACGCGTATGGCCACGGCGTGCCCAAAGACTCGGCGGAAGCCGTGCGCTGGCTGGAACGGGCTAGCAAAGCGGGCGACACAGGCGCCCAGTACAACGTTGGTTTACTGTACTACGAAGGTCGAGGGACAGAACGCGATTACAAGCGCGCCCTTCGCTGGTATCAACGCGCCGCCAGACGCGGCAATACCAAAGCCATGAACAACATCGGCATCATGCACGCGCTCGGCCACGGTGTTCCCAAAAACAATATTCTGGCCTGGGCGTGGTTTGCGCTCGCAGCCGAGTCTGGCGATCAAGATGCGGCGGAAAATCGCAGCACAATAGGCACGGAATTGACGGTCAAACAGCGCCGCAGCGCGCAGTTTGAACTGGAAACATTGAAAAGTAATGTTTCTAACTGAATTGTCCCGCAAGAGACTTCTGTCTCTCGCTGTTGTGCTCATTTCGGTTAATTGTTTCGCGACTAGAGTGCAAGACGAGTGCCCCGGAGCGCCGCCTGTCGCAAACGGCAGCCCTTCTATTCGCGTCACAACTAGCGAGGAACTGCGCGACGCAATCCATGGTCTGACCTCGGGTGGGCGGAGGCACATTGTTATCGCGCCCGGGGAATATCGCGTATTGCAGGGCGCATACCCGATTCATACGTCGAATGTCACCATTCGAGGCGAAACGGGGTTGCGTGATGACGTGATCGTGCGCGGGGCTGGGATGACCGGCCGTACTCGGCATGTATTCTCCATTAGCGC
>CEUN01145229.1_pt1 | contig 19131 bp, 18 predicted proteins | sample 361501 | NCBI WGS metagenome assembly CEUN01 (sample SAMEA2622801, study PRJEB7988) | marine metagenome | biome: marine biome (ENVO:00000447); feature: marine epipelagic mixed layer (ENVO:xxxxxxxxx); material: "saline water (ENVO:00002010), including plankton (ENVO:xxxxxxxx)" | depth 120 m | reverse complement strand
ATTGCGCAAGCTGTCTCCTACAAACATGACGTCCTCGGGTTTGGAACCACTCAGTCTCAGAGCCTCGGCATAGATGCGCGCATCGGGTTTCTTGTAACCAAACTCGCTCGAGTCGAGTACAAACTCTACCTGGCGCATCAGATCAAAGTGCTCCAGCAACTGGCGCGGCATGCCGGGATGGATGAAGTTGGATACCACGCCCAGCCGGAAACGTCCGGAGAGTGCGTCGATGGCTTCATGAACACCGGGTGTTGGCGTCAGCGTGTGTACACAATTGGCCTCGAACCGCGCAACCATCTCCGTCGCGGCGGCACCAGCATCACCCGGCAATAGTCTCGACAATCGTTCGTGCAGGCACATCTCCGGATATTCTGGACCGGACCAGGCGGAGCGGCGCCATGTGAGATAGGTTTGCAAAAACGCTACCTCGCTTCCGAACAAACCATGCGCGACCGGAATGTCCGCGATTGGCTCCATGCCTGACTGATGAGTTAATCCGTCTGCCTCATCCAGCAGCGTATTGAAACAGTCGAGAAACAATCAGGTTACCGGCTTCATGTGCTTGAAACTCTTTGCAGGAACGCGCGGATATTGCGGGCGACGGCGTCGGGTGCCTCGATCAGAATTGAGTGCTTGAGCCTGGGCAGAATCACCAACTCGGAGTCTTCGAGCGCAGCGTGTATCAGCCGGTTGAGGCGAGGGTTACAGCCGCCGTCGTTTTCGCCCGTCAAAACCAGGCAAGGCGCCGCAACCTGCTCCAACCATTCCGACATCTCCGTACTTGCGTAGACGTCGAAGACCGCGGCGAACACGTCCTCGGGCGTATCCACGACCTGCTGCAAGCGCGCACTGATGGCGTTCGGATTGTTCTGTGCAAACTCATCCGTGAACCACCGGTCAATCAGGGTTGGCAGCACCTCTGCAGAGCCATCGCGTTGGATCGCACTGACAACACCTTTGACCTTCGTGCTGTCTTCTTCCGTACGAAACGCGGCGGTGCTCAGCAGCGAGACGGACAACACGCGATCCGGGAACGTACGCGCGTAGGCTGGGCCGATCTGACCACCCAGCGAATGCCCGACGATATGAATCTGCTCGTGGCCCAGTTTGCTCCGCAGCGCTCCAGGTCCGCCACCAACTCGTCCAACGAATAGGGCACTGAAGGGCAGGGGCTATCCCCGTGTCCACGCTGGTCATAGGCAATGCAGGTGTAGATATCCTATAACAGATTGACGATGCTGTCCCAACTGCTCTTTCGTGCGCCGATGCCGTGTGCAAAGTAGATCGGTGGTCCGTCACCACAAATTTGGAAACTGACATCGATAGCCGGCATGGGTGTCCCTTGGCGGATGAGAACGGGTTGAATCGGGATCATAGCTCGCCGGGGCGTGCCGGGGTCGCGCTCAGGTACCTAAGAACCGTATTGCTCTTGTATGCTCGCCGTTCCCGTGAACGCCGGATCCAGATTATTAATACTGCACAGCCCGACAACGTATCGATGCGAAGTGGCTATTGGCTTGCGACGATCGGTACCAAAAACGTCATCGACGGCGCCACTCCACTGGTGGTTGACGCCTTAAAGCGGATGCAGCTCTCACGCTCGGATACCTTCTGCCTGACCGACATGGGATGCGCAGATGGGGGTAGTTCCATGTCTTTGGTGCGGGCGTGTATCGAACACGTTCGCGAGCAGGCGCCGGAGCGGCAGATTTCGATCGTCTACACCGATCAGCCGCGCAACAACTACAATGCGCTGTTCGGCATTCTGCACGGGATCGAAGAAGGACCCATGCCAAGCTATCTGGACGACTTCGACAAGGTATTTGCCACGGCCTCAGGGAGCTCTTTTTATCGCCAGATGGTGCCAGACAACAGTGTGGACCTGGGTTTTTCCTCCACCGCGATGCACTGGCTCAGCCGTAAGCCTTGTGACATCAGTGGCCATGTACAGGCCATTGGTGCCAAGGGCGATGAGCTGGCGGCGTTCCAGCGTCAGGGTCATTCAGACTGGTGCACGATCCTCGAACAACGCGCGCGCGAAATGCGTCCGGGTGGACGTTTGGTGTTGGTGAATTTCTGCAAGGATGAACAGGGACGATTTCTGGGCAACACGGAAGGCGTGCACATGTTTGATGCTTTCCGTGACTTGTGGTGCCAGTTTGCGGACGAAGGGCGCATCAGCGCTGATGAGTATCAACGCATGACGCTGCCGCAGTACTACAACAGCGTCGAAGAATTCAGCGCGCCACTGACTGACACGGCGTCAGCAGCACATCAAGCTGGGCTCAGGCTTGAGTCGATCGAGACCCGCGTCGTGGAGTGTCCGTTCAAGGCAGATTTTCTGAAGCACGGGGACGCAGAGCATTTTGCGACGAACTACGTTCCAACGCTCCGCTCCTGGACCGAAAGTACGTTTCACGGCGCCTTGGATCCCGCGCGTTCCGCTGTTGAACGCACGCGGCTCATCGATGCCTACTATCAAAGGTATGCTGATAACGTGCGGGCGCAGCCCGATGGGCATGGCATGGACTATGTCCATGCGTACATCGTGATCAGAAAAGAAGACTAACGCGCAAAGCCCGAGACCGCACGAAGACCAGGCCGAGCGAATACCAGAGACCCACTCAAGCGAAAGTGTTGGTCGGCATCTGGCGTGAGGCTAGGGGCGAACGTATGCGTAGCCGGCCGCCTGTAACTCGATGATGCGTAACACACCCGCTGGCACAACCTGCACACCTTCGACCAGTTTCACCTCTTTGCCGGATTTTTCGGTCATCTTCGCCTTGGTGTTACCGCATGCACTGAATGTAATGTCCTGGAGCGCCAGACTGGGCACGCGTTTCGACGCTTTGCTTTTTGGCGTCAACATCGTCAGACCCGGACCGTAGGCGACGATCTCGATGGCGACGTTGTCCTGCCCCAGTGCCTTCTGCAAGTTGACGGCATTATTCATCGCGATGTTTTGTGTGCGCACATCGTCGGTGCTGACTTGAATGACCACTTTGTGTTTGACGTCATCGCTCGCCTGAATGCTGAACGCGCAGAGCAGGTACAGAAGGGTGATGAGCCCGGTCGCAAGTTTCTGCATGGGAGTTACCTTGTGTTGGCGTGGGCCTGCATATTACGCCTAAGGCATCTTGTTTAGCACCCTGGCTTGGGTAGATGCGACGCACCCGCCCCGAGCCTTTCTGCGAGTAAGAGGTGGACGCTAGGACGAAGCGAGACGCTCCTCCAGCACATGCCGTTGGATCTTGCCTGTGGTCGAGCGGGGTAAGTCAGCGTCCGAAACAAAATGGACAACCCGCGGGCGTTTGTAACGCGACAGGTTTTCGTCACACAGTGTGCGAATGTCTGCTTCCGTCAGACGGCCGGCCAACTGTTCAGCAATGGGGACGACAAACAGAACGGGGACTTCACCCCAACGATCATCCGGCTGGCGGACAACTACGGCGGTTTCCACGCGCGCATCCGCTTCAACCACCTGCTCGATTTCGGCCGGATAGATGTTCTCGCCACCAGATTTGATCATGTACTTCACTCGATCAACATATTCCAGCGTGCCGTCGGCATTGCGTCGTAGCACATCGCCCATGTGAAAGCGCCCACCGCGAAAATCCTTGCGATTGGTTTCGTCGTTGTTCCAATAACCGCTGAAAATGGTTGGGCCCGCTACCGCAACTTCGCCGGGTGTGTCGATGCCAACTTCGTTATCGTCCGCATCAACGAGACGCATATCGCAGAAGGACGTTTGGGTCTTGGGAAGCCGGTTTGGAGTGCTCCCAATGTCGATTAGTGCGCCGGTGGCCGGGCACAAGCCGGTCTCCGTGGCACCAAATGTATTCAGGAAGGGGGCATTTAACAGCGTGGTGACTTCAGCAATTTCGTGACGCGGAATCAGATCCGCCATGGCGCCGATGCTGCCGATAAACTTGGGCTTCGAATCGCGCGCCCGCCACGCTTCGCAGAAGGATGCGATCATTCCTGGCATCAGCAGCAACCATTGCATCGGCACCTGCTCCACGATATCGATGATTCGGTCGGGCTGATATCCGTCAACCATATACACCGTGCCGCCTCGCATCAGTTGCGCCAGCGCCTGATCGGTCGATGCCATGTGAAACATCGGCGCCCAAGCAATAAAGTGATCATGGGCCGGGATGTTGTTCGTAGTGCAAAACACCAGAGCCCGCGCAACCATGGCGCGATGACTGATGAGCGCGCCTTTTGGCAGGCCTGTTGTGCCGCTGGTGTAGAGGATGACCAGCCCGGCCTCGGGATCGATGCGGTGGTCTGGAAAGGACGTGGCTGCGCTGGCGAGTGCCGATTCATAATCGGCACCCAGTTCCATCCGCGTGATACCGCGGGTATCCACAAGGTCCAAGGCCTCGGCTTTGCCGGAGCTGAAAATTAACAGCTGTGGTGCCACCAGATCGATGCAGTGCTGTAATTCGCGTCGGCCGAGGCGCCAGTTCAACGCGGCAACGATGAGCCCGGTTTTGGCTGCTGCCAGTTCGAGTTCGATGTACTCAGAGCGGTTGCCAGCGAGAATCGCAACCCGATCCCCCGGTTTCAGCCCCAAGCCAAGCAACGTGTGTGCGAGTTGGTTGGAGCGGCCTTCCAACTCGGCATAGGTGTACAGGCGTTCGCCATCAACCAGGGCAAGATGCTCCGGGTAGGCGACGGCGGATGCGTGGAACATTGCGCCCACGTCCGCGTGGCCCGAAGCGGTTGCTGCTGCAATGGGTGTGTAACTGTCAGTCATGCTGCTTGTTCATCCGTCTGTTCGAGCGCCGGTGCGGGCGCACGTCTGTCTTCCAGGCGCTGGTTCGGGGCATAAAGGCTGCTCCTCAATGGGCCAGTGCAATAACGCAGCAAGCACGCCAAACCCGATACACGCCATCCACATCATGTCGTAGTTACCGGTCTGGTCGTGAATGAGCCCGCCCAGCCATGCGCCCGCGAAACTGCCGAGCTGGTGACTCATGAACACGACACCAAATAACATCGAAAAATACTGGGTTCCAAAGACCTGAGCCACAATGCCGCTGGTCAGAGGCACCGTAGCGAGCCAGAGAAATCCGAGGGCGGCACCAAACAGCAATGCTGTGACATTATTGATGGGGACTACCAGAATTAATGCCATGATCACCGCACGGCCTGCATAGATTCCAGTCAGCAGATTTTTCTTGCTGAAGCGGTCGCCCAGCAGCCCGAACAGATAAGCGCCTGCCACATTACAGAGTCCGATGAGGCCCAGACCGTACGCAGCGATATTTGGGTGCACCCCGTTGTCCGTCAAGAACGCAGGAAAATGTGTGCCCACGAAAGTTACATGGAATCCGCAGACAAAAAAGCCTGCCGTCAGCAGCACGTAGCCTTGGTGATGTCGTGCTTCGTTGATTGCGGCGCGAATCGTTGTTGTCGGGCCTGACGGGGCGTCACTCTGGGTTCGTGAACAGCGCAACCCAAGCCCGAGAAACGGTATAAAGGCGAGTAGTGCAGCCATCACGAAAAATGTCTGCCTCCAGCCAATCTCGCTCAGGAGCAACTGGATGAGAGGGACCAGGAAAAACATGCCAAGCGATGTTGAAGCGATGATGGTGCCGAAGACCATGCCCCGGTTCTTGTTCGGGACCAGTTTTCCGACTGCGCCCAGCACCACAACCTGGGTGGCACCACTCAATCCAAGCCCAACCAACAGACCCAATGACAGCGTCAGTTGTAAAGATGATTCGCTGAGCGCACTGCCGAACAATCCCAACGCGTAGACGCCAGCGCCAATCGCAATGATGACACGCGCGCCAAACCGGTCGGCGAGTAGACCTACAACCGGTTGCGCAAGCCCATAGATGAGCGCTTGCAGCGCGATGACCAGACCATAGGTCTCTCGCCCAATCGCCAGACCATCCGCGACAGGTGCAAGGAAAATGCCAAAGGACTGCCGCAAACCGCCGCTGACGAGCACGATCAGCACGCCGCAGGCTAACATCAGCCAGACGGTGCGGACCATCAGAGGCTGACGACCAGTTCGGCAAACTCGGCCAGGCTGTCAACCTGATATCCAGGCGCGCCCCCTGGCGCCTCGGCGGTGTGGTCGTGGATACCGTGTGGACGATTGATTTGCACCGACGTCCAGCCCCGCGCATTGGGCGCAACAAAGTCTTTGGCGGGATTGTCCCCGACGTAAACAAACTGCACGTTATCAGCACCGAGCGCCGCTTCCATCAGCTCAAACGAGAGCGGATTCGGCTTGTGGAATGCGCGACCACCCAGGCTCGACGTGTAAATGATCTTCGCGAAGTGATGCTCTATCCCAAGAGCCTGTACTTTGTTTCGTTGCACAAACTCGGTGCCGTCGGTGATCAGTCCAATGGCGCCGCAATTGGCTGCAACTGCCAATGCCTGGTGGGCGTCCTCGTAAAGGCTCAGGGTAGGCAGGTGAGACCGGTACGCATCGATAAATTCGCGCAGCTCGGCGTCGCTGTGTTGCGGGACATGTTTGGTCAATGTGAGCCCAAACAGATTACCGAGGTGCCCAGAGTCCAGCAGCGCGGTCATTTCGTCCGCAAAATCTGGCGTGCCGAACGTGTCTCTGGCCCACGTGGACGCGGCCTCGAAACCCGATACCGCAAAGTCGCGCTCCGCGTAGAGTGTGTCATCGAGGTCAAAGACGACGCGCAGTTGCTTGCGTGGCATGAGTTCTTCTTGTCAGGTAAACGGGTTGCCGCTCAGGCGACCGCTTCAGTATCGTGAACTTTCGTTCAAGTGGCTCTGCGAGCGTCATGACGCAAAAACGCATTATGACGGCCCTGTTTGTGGTCGTCTTGCTTGACGCGGTCGGCTTTGGTGTCATTCTACCGGTCTTGCCGGCACTGTTGACCGAGATCACCGGAGAGTCGGTGGCGCGGGCAGCCCTGTATGGCGGTTGGATGGCGGCGCTGTATGCCGGCGCACAGTTTGTTGCGGCGCCGGTGATAGGCAACCTTTCGGACTGTTTTGGTCGCCGGCCGGTTCTGTTGGCCGCCTTGCTGACATTTGGCCTCGACTACCTGATTATGGGCATGGCGGAGTCCTTGCTGCTCTTGTTTGTGGGGCGCCTGATCGCGGGCATCACCGGCGCAACATTTGGTGTTGCCAACTCCGTGATTGCGGACGTGTTCCCAGCGGATGAAAGGGCGCAGTGGTTCGGGCTGGTTGGCGCGGCGTTTGGCGGTGGCTTCATTCTGGGCCCGGTGATCGGGGGATTCCTCGGTGAACTGGGCACCCGGGCGCCGTTTTATGCGACGGCCGGACTGGCATTCGCCAACGCGTTGTTTGTCTGCTGGGTTATGCCGGAGACCCTCGCTCGTGAGAATCGTCGTGCTTTCGACTGGAAGCGCGCCAACCCACTTGGAGCACTCAAACAGTTACGTCAGTTTCCAGTCGTGTACGGCCTGGCCGTTGCGGTGTTCTTTTTCATGCTGGGACACTGGGTGCTCCCTGCAACCTGGTCCTATTACACGATCGAACGATTTAGCTGGAGCGAGCGAGAAATTGGTTTCTCGTTGGCGTTTGTTGGCGTGTTGATGATGTTTGTGCAGGCTTATCTGATCCGGGTCGTGTCCCAAATCTGGTCGCCCGGCCGCATGGTGTTCATAGCATTGGTGAGTGCGACAGTCAGCCTGGTGGGTTACGCACTCGCGCCAGCCGCATGGCTGGTCTACCTTTTCATGCTCGTCGGAGCCGTTCAGGGCTTTTTCAGTCCGGCGGTTAATACCATTGCGACTGCGCGCGTTGGCGCAGACGCCCAGGGGGAATTGCAAGGCAGTCTCGGCAGCCTTTCGAGTCTGGCTGCCATGTTGAGCCCACCGCTCATGACCGCCGTGTTCGAGCACTACAGTGCCAGCGCGAACGGTGTCGCGGAGGCTATCTACTTTCCAGGGGCGCCTTATTTGCTGGCAGCGGGTCTGACGATGATTGCCGGAGGCTTCGTCTGGCATGCGTTACGGCAGCGGTAGCGCGAGTTTTACTGTCACGAGCTTGGCGTCGTTCTCCGTCACGATACGAAGACTCTGATTGTCGTCCCAACTGAGCGCCTCCGCCTGACCGATATTGGTTGGCAACGGTACTGAAAACGCGAAGCCTGGTGCACCAGTCAGCCAGCGCAGTCCGTCCTGTGGACGGATAAAGAACCACAGGCGTTGAACGGCGAGTACCGCGAGCCAGCGCCCATCTGGCGACAGGTCAGCTGCCGTCGCCTCGCCGATTGACGGGTGTGTATCAACACGTTGCAGCGGATTGGGTAGCAGCGGCGAGATGGTAGACAAATCCAGCATATACACGTGGGCGCCGCGTGTGAGCTTGTCCCGGCGGCTACGGTGTTTTGTGATGACAAATAGTGCACGACCGTCGGTAAATAGCGCTTCGGCGTCAAAATGCCATTGCGCGGCGGGAAACTGCTGCTGCTCGGGATAGACGATGGGGATATAGGCAAGCGCCCGCGTCTTCTCAATTGCCTGTGGATTTGGTTCCGCGATGACGTAGATGCCGAGGTCGCGGCGGGCGTTGCCGTTGTTGCCGAGGTCGGCGACGTACAGCCAACCGTCAGTTAAAGCGATGTCTTCCCAGTCGACGTTGCTTGCGTTCAGAATTTCGATGCCGTGTCCCCGCTCTCGCGCACCCCGGAACAGTGCTACGAGCCTGCCCTCTGCATCAATGGGGTATAGCGCCGGTGCGTTGCCGCTGTCGTTATGTACCCACCAGACGTCCTGATAGCGCTGACTCTTCACGATGCCGCTCAGTTCTGGTTGAGAGCCAACGGGCGGTACATCTTGCTGCACGAAGAGTACCTTCGGTGGCTTAAACTCAGTGGCAGCAGCGGATAATGGTGCTGCCAGACTCGAAAGAACAGCAAACAACAAGGGCAGGCGCAATATGGGGCAAACGGATCGTGACATCGAAGCCATCATCCAGTTTTGGTTGGGCGAAGCAGATCGTGATGTAGCGCGCGCACGCGATCAACATGAGCGCTGGTATCGCGGTGGTCCCGAGGTTGATGAAGAGATTCGCGAACGATTTGGAGCGCAAGTTGAGGAGGCCCGGGCGGGCGGCTTTTCTGCCTGGGCGGGCGACCCAAAAGGGGCAACCGCGCTGGTGATCCTGCTTGATCAGTTCACGCGTAACCTGTTTCGTGGAACCGTGGATGCGTATAGCGGCGACGCTTACGCGCTGGAAGTCGCGAAGAATGCGACCGCCAATGACCTGCATCTGCGAGCGAGCACGCACGAGCAGATCTTTCTGTTCCATCCGTATCATCACTCTGAGCTGGTGCTGGACCAGGATATGGGGGTGACGCTCATGAAGGGCTTGCGTGACCGTGTCGACGATAGCTGGCGCGAGTACATGAACGATCGCGTCAAAGGCTTTTCCGGACATCGTGATATTGTCGCCAGGTTCGGACGTTTCCCGCACAGGAACGAGATCATGGCGCGTGAATCTACGGCTGATGAGTCTCTTTTCCTGGCAGGTGGCGCCCAGGACTTCGGTCAACGCACATCCAAGTAAACCAGTTAGATGCAAGAGCAATCACTATGAAACCCATTCGATCTTTTCTGTTTGTACCCGGTCACAAGGAAAAGTGGGTCAACAACATTCCGAACTTCGGTGCGGACGCGGTCATCATCGATTTGGAGGACAGCGTCCCGCACGACCAGAAGCCCGCGGCGCGTGAGGTCGCCGCGAACGCAATCCAGGGGCTGGCGGAGCAAGGACAACGTATATGGGTGCGAGTCAACCCGACACCATACATCTTCGACCTGGAAGATCTGCATGCCGTTATTCAGCCTGGGTTGGAAGGGATCATGCTTTCGAAGCCGGGTGGACCCGAGAGTATCCACACGGTTGGAGCGATCGTCTCCGATATTGAGCTGCGCAAAAACATGACGGTGGGACACACGCTGTTTGCACCAGTGCTGGAGACGGCGCTTTCTATCGAGATGGCTTATCCCATCGCCTGCGACCCTCGGGTTGCGACGCTGTGCGCCGCGAGTGCTCGTAATGGTGACGTCGCCCGCGCGGTTGGCTTTCAGTGGACCAGGGAGGGGCTGGAGAGTCTGCATCTCAAGTCGAAAGCCATTCTCGCTGTGCGCGCCGCCGGCAAGGACTATCCGCTGGGGGGACTGTGGCAAGACGTCCACGACCTTGAGGGGTTGCGTGAGTCATGCCGCTTTCATCGGCAGTTGGGTTTTACCGGTGAGATCATACTGCATCCTTCTAACGTACCGGTCGTCAATGAAGTATTCACGCCGGACGCGGAAGAGCTGGCGTATTACCAGGGCATGGTGGATGCGTTCGAGGAAGCGGAGAAAGCGGGTAACGCCGCTGTCATGTATGACGGCGAGCACGTAGATTACGCGCACGTCAAAACCGCTCGGCAGATTCTGGCAATGGTTGCCGATCTGAAGTGATCGCCACCCGTTGTCTGGCGTTGCTCAGTGGCCCTTGAACTCCGGCGGGCGCCGTTCCCGCCACGCTGCAATGCCTTCCGCCAAGTCTTCGGAATCAGCACATTCCTGATAGCCTGCTTTGAATGCATCCAGATCCACATCGTTGCGTGCAATCTGATTGAGCGCGCGTTTCATGTTTCTGAGTGAGATGGGCGCGTTGCTCGCGAGGATCTCCGCCAGTTCATCCACGGTCGTCTGCAAATCCTCTTTGTCGACCAACTCGTCGACGTAACCGATGCGCAGCATTTCGTCGGAGTCAATGGGGCGGGCACGGAGAAAAAGGCGTTTCGCCGCACTGAGCCCAAGACGCGTGGTGTAGCGGCGCAAACCGGACAGGTAATAGTGCACGCCGAGTTTGCCGGCGGGCATCAGACAGACGGTGCCGTGGACGCCGATGCGAAAGTCACAAGCCAGCGCCATATCCGTTGCCCCACCGTAGATGCTGCCATTCAAGGCGCAGATGGTTGGGATAGCGCAGTCCTCCAGCGCATCTGCCACGTCTTCGAACGAGATGCTGGGTGGCGGTGCTTCACCCGCTTTACGCTCTTCCAGATCGCCGAGGTGATAACCAGCACTGAAGACTTTGCCGGTCGCCGTCAATACGAGTACACGCACGTTTGGCGAATTGGCGATGGTCTCGAGATGTTCCGAGAGTTTCACGAGGTCAGCGGGTTCAACCCGATTCATCTTGCTGGGACGATTCAACTGGATCGTGGCGCGATGCCCGTCGATCGTAAGACTTGGTGTCGTTGGTTCGGCGGTGATGTCTCTGGCTTCACTCATGATGGCATTGGCCTACGTTCTGCGCGCTAGGAGTGCGCGCATATTCCCGAAATGCCCGCGGCGGCGCAATTGCAAAGCGTTGGCGTATACCTCCTCAAGCAAACGCATTTGCCTGGCCGCCGGCTGGCGTGGTGACCGCACGTGCGCTAATTTGGTTGCCCTCCGCCACCGCATCTGACGCGGCCGTTGTGCCCGATGAGAGTCCCGTGGACATAGATAGTTGTATTAATCTGGAAGATCTGCGGGTGCTGGCCAAACGGCGCATCCCGAAGGTCGTGTATGACTTCATCGAGGGTGGGTGTGACGACGAAGACGGTCTCGAACGCAACGAAGATGCGTTCAGGCGGCGTCCGCTGATGCCGCGTTATATGGTCGATGTCACGTCGCGTGACCAGAGTACCGAGATTTTTGGTCAGACCTTCTCAAGTCCTTTCGGGATCGCTCCGACGGGCGGTATCGGCAATTTTCGTCGTGGTTCAGACATCATGCTGGCGCGCGCGGCGCGTGCCGCTGACGTGCCGTTCATCATGTCGGGAGTGGCTACCGGATCGATGCAAGAGATGGCCAGGGTAGCGCCAGACCATAGTTGGTATCAGGTGTACGTCGCGCGCGACCGATCCATCACGGAGGATATGACGCGTCGCGCCGAGTCGCTTGGCATCTCAACTCTGGTGCTGACGGTGGACGTACCAAGTCGCGTCAATCGTGAGCGTAACCGTCGCAACGGCTTCGGGCGGCCGTTGCGCCTGTCACTTCGATCGAAGTTCAACGCGCTGAAACATCCCGCGTGGCTGCATGACTATTTGCGCTACGGCGTCGCGAACCTGCCGAACTGGACGCACTATGTGGGCGCGCATGCCAGCGCCGACGACGTGGTTGGATACGTCGCGGAACAGATGCCGTGTCCGGTCCTGTTTGACGATGTATTGCGACTGCGGGAACTGTGGCCGCGCAATCTGGTTGTTAAGGGCATCATGCGTGTGGACGATGCCATCCGCGCGGCCGACGCTGGCGTCGATGGCATCATGGTGTCAAACCACGGTGCCCGCCAACTGGATCGAGCTCCATCGCCCTTGGATGTGTTGCCGCAAATAGTTGAGGCCGTCGGGGACCGGGTCACCATCATGTTTGACGGGGGAGTACGCAGAGGCGCTGACGTGGTGACCGCGCTGTGCCTTGGCGCGAAGTTTGTCTTCCTCGGACGCCCAACTTTGTATGGCGTTGTCGCGGGTGCGGAGGCTGGCGCAACCAAAGCGCTTGCCATCCTGCGCGACGAGACCGACCTGGTCATGTGCCAGATTGGTGCTGCGACAATCGGTGACCTCGGGCGTGATTTTGTCGAATGGGAGCAGGATGCCGTCAAGCGCAACACGGTACGCTGAGATCACGAAGTCTTCGGGGTCGTGCCCGGTCAACAGTCTGTAGTTTTCAGGGGAGTTATTGGTATGAGTCCGCGCCTCGTTGACCACTTGTTATACGAAACACCCGGGGATGGCACCTGTTGGATCAAGTTCAATCGCCCCGAACGGATGAACGCCTTGGTTGGCAATTCCGAGGAAAATGGCACCGTCGCGAAAGTGGGCGAGTACATGCGCGCCGCGGACGACGACCCGGATATCCGGGTGATTGTGCTCACGGGGGTTGGTCGAGGATTCTGCTCTGGTGCTGATCTGAAAACGAAATCCCCAGCGGACGTGACCGGCGCGAATTTTGTTGGCGACCGAGGTGACAAAGACGGACCGGACGGTGCGCGCCAACACTTCTATCACGGCTTTACGAAACTGCACCGAGACATCTCGCAGGTGCGCAAGCCGACCATCGCCATGGTCAATGGCGCTGCAGTCGGCTCCGGCATGGATATGGCTTTGCATTGTGACATCCGCATTGGCTGCGAAAACACGCGTTTTCTCGGATACCAGCAGGCTGGGCAGATCATCGAAAACGGCGGTTCGTATTACCTGCCAAAAATGATTGGTCTCGGTCGCGCGCTTGAGTTTGTGTATACCGGGCAAATGGATGCCAACACAGCGTACCAGTGGGGTGTCTTGAATCATCTCGTGGCCGCGGATGAACTGGAATCCTTCACCCGCGACCTGTGCGCGCGCATGATGAGAATTCCGCCATTGGTGCAGTGGACCAGCAAGCGCATCATGCGCGCGGCGCTGGACAGCTCATTGGAGACCACCATGGTGCTCACGTCCAACGCGGGCGGCATCTTGCAATCCTCCGACGATGCCCGCGAGGCACGCGCTGCGTTCGTGGAGAAACGTCCGCCTGAATTTCGCGGCAAATAATCGACGTCAGACCGGCGGATCAGTCACGGCTTTCGCGCAACAACCAGGCGCAACAGCCGGCTGCAATCACGGCGCCAGCACACTGTGCCACGATAAAAGCAGGCGCGTCCGCGGGCAAAATCCCAGCGAATGTGTTCGAGAAGCTGCGTGCTATTGTCACGGCGGGATTAGCAAACGATGTCGAGGCCGTGAACCAATATGCAGCGGTAATATACAAACCCACGGAGAGTGGCACGGATTCCGGACGTGCCCGCAGTGTGGCGAGAATGGTGAAGACCAGTCCAAACGTTGCGACAGCTTCGGCGAACCATTGTGACGGTCCGGTACGTACTTTCTCCGAAGTCTGAAAGATGGTCTCTTCGAACATGCCATGTGCCGCCCAGACGCCCATGAGGCCGCCGGCGACCTGCGCGAGTACAAATGCCAGCAACATCGCGAGCGGCAATTCCCCGCGGACAGCGAACACCAGACTCACCGCCGGGTTGAAGTGAGCGCCTGAAATCGGCCCCAGCATCGTGATCAGCACATACAGGATTGCGCCGGTTGCTATCGTGTTGGCGAGCAGGGCGATGCCTACATTCCCCCCGGACAATCGTTCAGCCATGATGCCGGAACCGACCACGGTGGCCAGAAGCAGAGCGGTGCCTATGGCTTCTGCGGCGAGTTGACGCGTGGTGGAGACCGTCACTGTTATAGTCCTCTTCGGTTGGGCGCTCGGCGTGGCAGCGCGGACGAGGGCGCGGCGATTGTACGCGCAACTGCGCTAGCCGTGTCAGCAGCGCCAGTGGCCTGGGTGCCAGAACATCCGTAAAATGCGCGCTCCTGCAACTTTGACGGACAAACCATGAGCGCGCCGACCGCCACAATCTACTACACCCACACCGACGAAGCCCCAGCCCTCGCTACCTACTCGCTGCTACCAATCCTGCAAGCATTTTCCGCGTCCTCCGGCGTGGCTTTCCAGACCAAGGATATCTCTCTGTCGGGCCGGATTCTGGCGAACTTTCCGGAGCATCTGGAGGCCGGTCAACGCATCGGTGATGCGCTGACGGAGCTGGGCGAGCTGGCCAAGACGCCAGAGGCCAACATTATCAAGTTGCCGAACATCAGCGCGTCCATCCCGCAGCTGACGGCCGCGATCGCCGAACTGCGTGCGCATGGCTATAACGTGCCGGAGTACCCGGAAGAGCCTGGTAGTGACGAAGAACGCGCGATACAGGCTACCTACGGCAAGGTTCTGGGCAGCGCAGTCAACCCGGTCCTGCGTGAAGGCAATTCGGATCGTCGCGTTGCGGCGCCGGTCAAAGCGTATGCCAAGAAAAACCCGCACTCCATGGGCGCTTGGAGCAGCGACTCGAAGTCACATGTGGCGCACATGGACGACGGTGACTTCTTCTCGAGCGAGCAGTCTCACATCATGGCGGCGGCTGATGATCTGCGCATCGAGTTTGTGGACGGTGATGGCAACGTGACGGTGCTGAAGGCCTCGACGCCCGTGCAAGAAGGCGAGGTCATCGACGCCTCGCGGATGAGCGCCGCCGCGCTGCGTGCTTACCTGGACCGGGAGATCGCAGCGGCCAAGGCGGAGGATGTGTTGCTGTCGCTGCACGTCAAGGCAACGATGATGAAGGTGTCAGACCCAATCATTTTTGGGCACGCCGTGAAGGCTTTCTTTAAAGAAGTGTTTACAAGACACGGTGATACTCTGGCGTCGATCGGCGTCGAGCCGAACAACGGCGTCGGCGAGATGCTCGCGAAGATCGCGGAGTTGCCGGCTGATCAACGCTCCGCAATCGAGGCCGACATCGAAGCTTGTTACACGGCCCGTCCACGCCTTGCAATGGTGGATTCCGACCGTGGCATTACCAACCTGCACGTGCCCAGCGACGTCATCATCGATGCGTCGATGCCGGCAGCGATTCGCTCTTCCGGACAGATGTGGGGACCGGATGGCAACCTGGGGGATACGAAGGCTTTGATCCCAGACCGCAGCTACGCGGGCGTGTACAACGAGACCATCGAGTTCTGCAAAAAACACGGTGCTTTTGACGTCACCACAATGGGCAACGTTGCCAACGTTGGCCTGATGGCACAAAAGGCAGAAGAGTATGGCTCCCATGACAAGACCTTCGAGGCGGACTCGGCGGGTCAGATTCGGGTTGTTGACCAGAGCGGCAATACACTGCTGCAACATGATGTAGGTGCTGGCGACATCTGGCGCATGTGTCAGACCAAAGACGCACCCATTCGCGACTGGGTGCGCCTGGGTGTCGCGCGCGCGCGCGCGACTGGCGCACAGGCGATCTTCTGGCTGAACGAAAACCGGGCCCACGATGCCAGCTTGATCAAGAAGCTGGACCAGTACCTGCCCAAGCACGATACCGAAGGACTGGACATCAAGGTGCTTGCCCCGGTTGAAGCAACCAAAGCCACGCTTGAGCGCGTACGCGGTGGTGAGGACACCATCTCGGTGACCGGTAACGTGCTGCGTGACTACCTGACGGACTTGTTCCCGATCCTTGAACTGGGCACCAGCGCCAAGATGCTGTCCATCGTGCCTTTGCTGGCAGGTGGTGGCCTGTTTGAGACCGGTGCTGGTGGGTCCGCGCCCAAACATGTGCAGCAGTTTGTAGAGGAAGGTCACCTGCGTTGGGATTCGCTTGGTGAATTCCTGGCCGTGGCTGTTTCGATAGAGGAGCTGGCTGGCAAGCTGGGCAACGCTCGCATGGCCGTGTTGGCGAAGGCTCTTGATGCGGCAAACAGCAAGTTCCTGGACACCAACAAATCACCCTCGCGCCGCGTCAATGAGATCGACAACCGCGGTAGCCACTTCTATCTGGCCATGTACTGGGCGCAAGCCCTGGCTGCGCAGACGGACGATGCGGAACTTGCCGCACAATTTGCGCCGGTCGCCGAGGCTCTTCAGCAAAACGAACAGACCATCATGGATGAGTTGAACGGTGCGCAAGGTGCCACGGTTGAGTTGGGAGGCTACTTCCAGCCGGAGCCCGGCAAATGCGCTGAAGCGATGCGCCCGAGTGCAACGCTGAACGCCATCATTGATGGCGTTTAGTGAGAAGAGGGGATATTTGACTTGCAGGCCGCCGCATTGACGACACATCAATTCGACAAGGAGGGATTTCTTGTCGTGCGCGGCCTTGTATCCGAAGCATTGTGCGAGCACATGCACGCCGTTGTAGCGGACGCGCTCGACCCGTTGCTCGGGCCCGCGGAGTTTGAGGTTGAAGTGGGCTATCAGGGAGCACCGCTCAGCCGGGCAGCGCCTGGCGGCGACACGCCGCGCCGACTGCTGAACGCCTACTCGCGTGATCCGGTGTTTCGGGAATGGGCGTGCAGCGCGGAGGTCAAGGCGCAACTTGAGGCGCTGATGCGCAGCCAGCAGGTGGCTTTATCGCAGTGTCATCACAACTGCGTGATGACAAAACAGCCGGGCTACAGCTCGGAAACGCTGTGGCACCAGGACATCCGCTACTGGTCTTTTGATCGCCCCGAGCTCATCTCTGTATGGCTCGCGTTAGGGCATGAGACTGAAGCGAACGGGGCGCTGTCCGTCATCCCGGGTAGCCACCGGCTGGAACTTGATCGCGGACGTCTGGATGCCGACCTGTTTCTGCGTCGAGACGTCGATGAGAACCAGGAATTACTTGGGCGCGCCGAACTGGTTCAGTTAAATCCGGGCGACGTGTTATTTTTCCATTGCCGGCTGTTTCACGCGGCGGGCATGAACCGCACTGACGAGGTGAAGTTGTCTGTCGTGAGCACCTATCATGACAGCAATAATGCCCCGATTCCCGGGACGCGCTCGGCGCAGTATCCGTCCGTGCAGCTGTAGACGACCATATATCTTGACCAGTCCTGATGCGCACAACTGGGAGGTCGTAATGACGGCCGCCGAGTTAGATGATGGCGCCATGGTGTGCACAGAGCTTCGGGGCCAACAAATTCTGCTGGCTCGCTGCGGAGATGCTCTGTACGCGGCTGACGAAATGTGCACGCACGAAGACGCCTTCCTGTGTCTCGGCGCGTTGCGCCAAGGTCGGGTGCGGTGCCCTTTACACGGTAGTTGGTTTGATCTTGCGACGGGTGCCGTTGATGACGAACCGGCGACCGAGCCGTTACGTATCCATCACGTCCGTGTGCGTGATGGCATGATCGAGGTGCAACTATGCGGCGAGTGACATTGAATGGTCTCGAGAGAGGGCAGGTTTGAGTAAAAATGTGGATGCAACAACGCTGCCCCCTGGCCCGGCCATGCGGGCAATGCTGCAACGTATAGCGACCGGACCGGACCTTTCCAAGCCTTTGAATGAGGCGGAAGCTGAGTTTGGGATGCGACTGATTCTGAACGGCGAGTGTGATCCCGTGCAGGCAGGCATTTTTCTCATCGCACTTCGGATGAAGCGCGAGACCCCGGCCGAGAACCGCGGTGTGCTGAGTGCCATCCGCAAGGCCACGCGAACGGCGACCGTCGCAGTAGACGATCTGGTCGACTTGGCTGACCCGTACAACGGTTATGTGCGTACCTTGCCGTCCGCGCCGTTTCTGCCAGCGGTCTTGAGCGCTTGTGGCGTGCCGTGCGCGAGCCATGGCGTGTTCAGTATGGGGCCAAAGTTTGGCGCAACACACGCGCAGGTCCTCGCGGCAGCTGGGATTGATACGAATCTCGACCCACAGCAGGCTGCGACACAGGTTGCCGGAGCGGCGGGCTGGGCCTATGTGGATCAATCCGTCTTCTGTCCCGAACTGGCCAACCTGCAGGCGTTGCGCACCTGCATTGTGAAACGACCCGTGATCACCACAGTCGAGGTGCTCGCCAGGCCGCTGATAGCGGCGGGCCGCTCACATCTGGTGACCGGCTACGTGCACAAACCTTATCCGCCGGTCTACACGATGCTTGCGCGCCACGTAGGGCTTGATTCTTGTCTGCTGTTGCGAGGCACGGAGGGCGGTGTGGTGCCGTCGCTGCGGCAGTCCGGACGCGCCGTTTTCTATCACGGCGCAGGCGAAGACATCGAAATCAATCTGGAACCGGAGGCATTAGGTATCCAACAGACATTGCGTGCCGCGCAGATTCCGGAGGATGTCCTGACAAGCGGGGCGGACGATGACCTGCCGGATGGCCCGGACTTCAGCGTCAGCGCGATGGCACGGGCGGCCGCGGATGCCGGTCTTGCTGCGTTTTCCAGCGCTCCGGGTCCGATTCGCGATGGGCTCATCTATAGCGGCGCGCTGGTGTTGCAGCACGTACGGGGTGTTGCGGCTGCCGACGCGGCTATGGATGTGCGTCGTGTGCTGGACGATGGCACTGCAAAGATGCGATTCGAGGATGCGGCGCGCATAGCGTGATGCCCGCGCGGGAGCGATAATTGCTGCTATGAAAGTACTCGTTACCGGCGCCGCCGGATTCATCGGTGCGGGTGTCTGCACGCAGATGTTGACGCGTGGCGACACGGTCGTCGGGTTGGATAACCTCAACGACTACTATGATGTATCGCTGAAAGAAGCCCGGCTCGCACGATTGCGCACGCACGCAGGCTTCGAATTCGCCA
>CEUN01028171.1_pt1 | contig 19147 bp, 10 predicted proteins | sample 361501 | NCBI WGS metagenome assembly CEUN01 (sample SAMEA2622801, study PRJEB7988) | marine metagenome | biome: marine biome (ENVO:00000447); feature: marine epipelagic mixed layer (ENVO:xxxxxxxxx); material: "saline water (ENVO:00002010), including plankton (ENVO:xxxxxxxx)" | depth 120 m | reverse complement strand
GAATGAGCTCCTTCACCGTCGAACTGGAGGGAGTCCAATCCAACATGGTCTACGTGCAATGCCACGAAGGCAGCGCGAAGGAGGTGGCCAGCAGGCTCGCTAGCCGAGGGGTGGACGTGAGCGAGGAAACAGACTCCATAGTCAGGGCGGTAACGCACCTCCACATCACTGACGAGGACATCGACAGGGCGATAGAGGCATTCGAAGCCTCACAATGACCCGTAAGCGTTCAATAACCCGGCCATCTCGAGTCGGGTATGAGGCGTCTAGTGGCAGTGCTCCTGACTGCGATCATCCTATTGCCGATTCAGGCCTCAGCGGCTAGTGACGGCCTCTGGGATGAAGCCCGGGTATTCCCCGACGAGGCCGGCTTTGAATCCGCCGGCACAATCGGAGGCATCTCCATCCCCCTGAACAACAACACCACTCACCAGGGGACGACAGTCTCGTCAGGCGTGAACTCGTTGCCAACCGTCGTCGAGGTCTACACAGCCACTTGGTGCTCGAATTGCGTCAAGACCGAACAGGCATTGGACGAGGCGATCGAAAACCTCGAGCCACATCGGGAAGTCACAAGGATCCACTATCACAGAAGCCTCTACGAGACTCTCGACCCCTTCGGGAGCAACAGAACTGATAATCACTGGATGAATACCTATGGGGAGGGCTCCCTTCTTTCCACAGAGACTTCATCAATTGCCGGGACTAAGAGATCGGCCCCGTCGACTGTTTTCGATGGCGAGAGGATGTACACCGGGACTAGCACCAAATCCAACAGCCTGCAAACTGACTATGCGACTGGCCTGTCAATGGGCTCGAACCACCCATTCAACGATAGCGCCTCTCTGTCCCTATCCGTCTCTAAACGCGCCTACGAAGGCATTGAAGCGAGTAACTACTCGTGGCAGATAAGCGAATCCTGCCATCCCGGGGAGAGCGAAACTTTCGAGGTATTTCATATCGGCTGGGATGTGGGTGATCTTCAATCCATCGAGGCTGGGTTCGGCGACGTATATGGCTTCAGAGCCCTCCTGATGTTTGTCGAGGAGAGCGCATATTTCCCCGAAGGGAGCAACGGGAAGGGAAATTACAGTCACGTACTTCACTCTGTACTGCCTGTAGCCCCCGGCTGGACGTTCGCCTATGACACCACAAAACCCCTCCGCTCGACCAATGTCTCAGTCTGGGAGATTCCCGTCGGTTTTTGTCCTCTTTCCACTTGGGACGGGGATGACATGTCAGTGGTCCTGATGGTTAATTGGGCGAGCTTCACTCCCCCGGACGGCAACTCTATGCCAGCCCCTGCATTATCCACGCTGCTATGCATGCTTGCCGCTTTGGTACCCAGGCGCGAAAGGGATTCCAAGCCAATGCAATGAGAGAGAACAGTTGGGTTGAATAACCACCCCCGAGCATGGTCAATGCTCGGAGGTGACATGTTGGCGACAAGGGAACATTGTGTTACCAGCGAGAGGGTCCCAAGAGGGCCAATGCCAGAGTGGCTCAGGGACCAGATCAAGCGCCAGTCTCTGGGAGTCCAAAGCACAGACACGAACCTACACGGGAGGATACTGGTAGTCTACCCCACAGAGAAATCCAGGATGCAACTGCTCTCCTCAATAGGCCTCCGAGGAGCAGTGGACCGTACTCTGCACCACACGATCGAGTCCCTCACCTCATCACTGGTCGCGGACCTCAGGATGCCTCGAGTCCTCTCCAATGACGGCCCGTTGCTGTCCGTTATTCACAGCGAGTGCAGGAGGGAAGCAGCAAGACTAGGATTCCCGCTCATCAACCCACTGCCGGACATGAGGTGGGGGAAGGGAAAGACCGAGGCCCTGGCCGAACTCCACTACCAGCTTTCCAGGGAGATGGCGGTCAGTAGGTGGCAAGGACCCGGGATGGTTACTTTCAGAAGGGTCATCGAACGCCTGGAGGAGAAACTCAGATTCACACACCCGGATATGGCAGTCGGTCGAATCATCGACTCATTGGAGAGCGGCACCACTCCCTTCACGGTCTCTGACATAGATGGCATAATCATGCTTGATCACTCGCCTACCCTATGCCGATCCCACACCGAGATGCTCCTATCCCTGTCAAAGCACAGGCCAATCCACCAACTCGCTCATCCTGGAAATTTCCGACTCGGGCATCACGGCAGCCTCCTCGTCGATGAGCACCCTGTCAAGGATCCCCATGACCTCCCGAACTGGGTACCCAGCGGCAGGACTACTGCAAAGGCAGCCCCTTCGACAGTCACAAGGATCCTTCTCAGGAGGGAGGCCCACTCCTTCGACGTCACGACACGACTGGTCTCAGAGAGGCTCGCTAGGGGTGACTCGGAGATCATCATCATCGATCCGGCCATCGAGAAAAACAGACAAAGGTGGGAGCAGTACCTCGGAGCAATCGGAATTTGCCTAGAGAGGAGGAGAGAGCCACCCTCGTCACACCCCATTGGGCACTGGATTTTGCGACTCGCAAGCCTTGCTCATGGCCCCGATGCATTCTCGCTAGAGAACCTGAGGGCCCTTTCCCTGCAGAGTTCCATCACTCCGTTTGAGATTACTTCCGAGCACCCAACAGATCCCGAGATTTACCCTTCCGCCGACTCCGAGCTACTCACAAAACTAGCGAGGAATGAACACGTCCTCGGAGGTCCAGGAGCCCTACTCAAGTGGATCGAGACCCTCTCGCGACCACCTTCCGACGAGAGGGACGGGCCATCAAAGGAAGCGGCACAATGGTGGCTTCTCTGCTTGGCCAATTCACTATTCCCCATCCTCAGGGGCCCGGATAGGGAACTGGTACGGGACCTCGGGCAGCCAATTGGGTGCTACACGGGCTCCGTGCTCCCCCTGCCGGACATCGCCACTGACGGAGACCAATGGCTGAATAACACCCTGTCCCTAATCGACCTCGATTCTGAGATGCAGCTCTACCGGGGGCAGGGACTCGCCCCAGCGGCAGCAGTCCATGCACTGGTTAGCGACAGGGAGGTCCTGAGGGAGATGCAGCGAAGATCAGGACAGGGAGTCCCAACCCTCGGGTCCGATTGGGTGGAAGAACTAGCCTCACTAGCCGAGCAATCGTCTGCAGTCCCAGGTGGCCCGAACTTCTCCGGGAACGTCTCAGTGCTAAGTCCGAGCGAGGCTCTTGGATGCACCTCCGAACTGATTGTCATGGCGAACCTTTCCAGCTCCTCATGGGACCTAAGGGTCCCCAAGACGCCGTTCCTAGGTGAGGAGGAACGCCATTCCCTAGGCATCCTCAGGCCCGATGCCCCGATCAGGGACGCCAGGCACAGCCTGCAGCACATCCTGCATTCCTCGCCAGAAGTGATAATCCTAGATCCGAGCATGGATGAAACGGCCCCACCATCCGCACCAATCAGGGAATGGGCCAGCGACTCCGATGTCGAGGGAATCGAGGAGGGGGATTACCAGTTCTCCATTGCATTCGTCTCCCCGAGGGACGCCAGGCAGGACGACGGCTTGCGAATCAGAGAGTCACGAGGCCCATCCAAGTCCCCAATCAACCCTAGCGCGATCTCGATTCCAATCGACACACACGTCCAGAGGGACCGCGAAAGAAGGCAGCCCTCAATCGCCGAGGAGGATGGGTATCTGCCGGAAGATGCTGGAAAGCACATATTCTCCCTCGAGGGACTAAAATTCCATGGAAGGAACCCTCCCGGGGTCGAAAACCCCCGAACAAACCGGAGGTGGCCAGTTGTGGGGGGCGTATCAGGAGGGAAACCATCCCTCTCGATAGACCCGAGACCGCTAAACCCCTCCCCAACCGGATCATCAGTGACCGACTCCAGACACGGACACTCAGAGGGAATGTCACTGGATGTCCCCATCTGGTCGCCAACCAGACTCCAGACTTGGCTGAGGTGCCCTAGAAGTGGGTGGCTCTCGAGGGAACTGGATGCAGGCACGGAAGAACTGCAAGGCGAGGACATCGACAACAGGACCTATGGGGAACTGCTTCACAATGTCCATCACGACATCATCGCAAAAATCCTGGATTTCCCAACTAGCGAGGAACGAACCTTCGACGGTGAATCCGGGCATTCGAGCGTCGGGAAATCAGGCTTGAATCCGAACGAGATGATGAAGATAGCACTGGAGTCCCTCGATTCGAGGGCCCCTTGGCTGGAGAGATCAGACGCAGTCTCCACACAGCGCCTGAGATCCTTGACCGGAATGTCAAGACAGGAGTGGAGTAACTGGCTGGCCGACCCTAACCCGACACCCCCTGCCGGGAGGGTGGGCAGCATCGTCTCAGCAGAAATGCAGATTGCCGACTCTGCTCCCATATCCATAGAGTGGATGATTGGGAAAGAAGGCTCAAACAACGTAGTCATCTCGCTCCCAAAGGAACTCTCCGGGCACGGTTATACCGAGCCCATCAAGGTTAGGGGGTGGGTAGATCGAGTAGACCTACTGCCCCTCGACCCGGATTCCGGGCAGTGGGTCGACAATGACGGGGACGACAGCGTCGCACCAATCAGAGTCCATGGTTCGGGGTGGAGGCCGAAGAGAATAATCGCCATCAGGGACATCAAGACCTCGGAGTCACCCATTCATAGGAATCGGCACTACAAGGGCCTACTCGAAGAACTGCAATTGGCGGTCTATGCCCGTGCATGGGAGGAAGCCCACCCGGGTGACCTAGTCCTTGCAGCCGGCATATCCGTGTTCGGACACAACTCAGACCACCTCCTGGAGGTATCAACCCAATACTCGGAGTCGCACAAGGGACTCAACATCGGGACAAGGTCATCAATCACAAGCACAACACACAGATTCCCAGACGAGGACGAGAAAACCCAAAGCGATCACTTCAGATCATGGATGGCACAGAGACTCTCTGTAGCCCTGAAGGTAGCCTCGAACGCAAACTCGGGAAAGGTCCACCCAACGCCATCACCAGGGGTCTGTGGCTACTGCCCTGTTAGAGAAACATGCAATGTCAGGATGGAGGGGTCATTCTGATTCGGCTAAACACGGCCCAGCGCCTGGCCCTAAACCTCGACTCGCACATCGTCATCGACGCAGGCGCCGGCACCGGCAAGACGAGCACAATCGTCGACCGCGTCATAGAGCACTACCTCGCCACGGATCAACGGGCAACTAGGCTCCTTCCCAAGCCAGCAAGGCCTTCCAGCACAGGAGGGGGGATGGTGACAGCACCCGCATCGGAGAAGATCAACCTCGAAGAATGGGAGGGCCTGCTCCCAGGCGAAGTCGTCCTCCTCACCTTCACAAACAGGGCCGCAGACGAGATGAAAGATCGCCTCCGCAGCGCAATCTCCAGGATCAGGCCCGGCCCGTTGGGAGATGACGGAAATCACAGGTTCGATCCGAGGGTCAAGAGCCAAGGATTCGTCGAGCAGTTACTCACCCTCCTGGAAGACGCACCGATAGGAACGATAGACTCCTTCCTATCCCAGTTGGTTTCTCCATACCGCGGAAAGCTCGGAGATGCACTGAGCCGGGAGAACGTGTCGGATGCATCAAGGGCGATACTGGTCGAGACCGCACTCAGGACAATCTGGAGACTCGCTAGCGAGAGGAATCGAATCGGAGATGCGGTGGATGCCGGAATACCGGCCCACATCGCCTCGGAGGTGCTCTCAGCCAGGGACCGGGTCGCTCGGCACTATGCAGGCAGGACATCAGCGGCCAGAGTACTCAGAACACTAGTCGGAAAAGCCGTCTTCGTCGAGGAGTCCTCTAGCAAGATTATGGACGAAACGGGTTCCTTCGATTCAAACAAGCTACTATCGACGATCATGTCCTCTGTCGACAAAGAGGAGATTTCCAACCAGTCTCATAGACTCCACTCGATTGTGTCAGACATCTGCGAGACAATCAAGGAATCACTCCAGTCACCCTCGGCTGCCGGTTGGTCCTCCGAGACTCGGATGGCATCCCTTGACGAACTAGACCGCAACGGGCCACCTCCGGGCGAATGGGACAAGCTGTGCTGGATGGGGCACGTTCTGACTTGCATAGTCAGCCCATCGACACTAATGGGGAAGGAGATGAAATTCTTCCCTAGAATGAAGCTCCCATCCGACTCCTGGCCAGCGGGGGTGAGGAGCTATTCGGAGATAAAGGACAAGAATCTGAAATCATCCCACACGTCCACGATGAAGTCGAAGATTTCGGAGCTGCAGCGAATCTGGTCAGATGATCTGGGAACCATGATGCTTCACTTCGTGAGAACAGCAATCATCCTCGACGAGTCCAAACCCCCCGAGGTGCCTCCTGCCTGGGAACCGCCATCCAATGCCCTCCCGACTGAAATTCCCGAGCGGCTGGACAACCCGAAGAAGAACCATCACTTCTCTTTGGAAGCCGAGATACAGAACCTAAGGGACCTACATCTCCTCCATCTGGGATTCCAGGGGGTGATGAAGAATCTGAAGCAGCGTGATGAGGTACATGACTTCGACGACATCCAGAGACTTGCAGGGGACCTGCTGCTGGCAAATTGCCCAGAGATATGCAGGACGTTCTACCACCCCTCGGTCCAGATGGAGCTAGACTCAATCAGCCAAGACAGCCCATGGAGGGATGATCACATCTCCAGGGCGATGGATGCAATATCCAAACTTGAGCTAGAACCAGAATCAGCCGGGGCATGGGCATCCAAATTGGGAGCAATCCGAGCAGACCTTGAGAGCCGTAGGCAACTCCTCGAAGAAATCAGAAGGAGGTACCGAGCCTTCATCATCGACGAGGCTCAGGACAACTCCCCACTCCAATGGAGGCTGCTATCCAGGCTGTGGGGGCCAAGGGAGGTCAGAGAAGGAGACCCTCCCAAGCCAGATACTCCTTGGGAGCCCACCGTGTGTTACGTTGGAGACGTGAAGCAGAGCATCTATGCCTTCAGGCAAGCAGAGGTTACCGGATTCCTGGATTTCGCCAAGTCACTAAGGTCAATCAACGTGCATGAGTTCTCCAGCGTACCGGAGCTTACCAGAAAACCGACTCTCAGGAAAGAGACCCATAGCAGGGATCCGAGGAACGACCACAAATCGAACATTGCAACCGCATCTGAGTACATGCACAGAGGAGGCAGGGACCTATCTGCTTGGATCCCATTCGACTCTACCGACTGGGACCTACCAGCCCCATCGGGGAGGGAGGTCAGGGCACGCAAGGAGGGCATGATCCCACTGCAGGTTAACTACCGCTCCGAAGGAGGTCTTCTGGAAGTGATGAACGAATGGTGGGAGGACGTCTTCTCGGACAGGCACAGACTAGTCTCCATAGGGGAATTCTACGCCTCGTCCCAGACTCTCCACTCATTCCCCGAGAAGAGGAAGAACCCAGGCTCGATAGAGTGGATTTGCCCACCCGACTCAGATGGATCAACCGATCCTGCCACAGATCTGCGGGTCCATCTGGATCCCTTCGGACCGGGGTCGCTTGATCGGTTGGAGAGGCAAGCCATGCTCATCGCACTTAGAGTGAGGAGCCTCATCGAAGGGAGCCCGTTAAGGGTAAGATCCGCCGATAACTCATGGAATGAAGTCGAACCAGAAGACGCAGTCAGGCCCGAAGAAATCACAATACTCCTGCCAAACAGAGTCAATCTAAGGGACGTCATAATCAGGCATCTGCATGATCTCGGAGTCCCGACACAGGTCGACCGCGAAGGCGGATTGCTGGAACGCCCAGCGGCCGCTGCATTGGAAGGACTAGTCCAACTAGTGGCCAGGCCGGGTTCCAGGCACAACGCAGCATGGGTGGCCCGTTCGCCACTATTCGGGATGACCGACACCCAACTGCACGACTTCCTCTCCAATTCGGAGAAGGGGGAGGACCTGCTCTCCGGGCTGCTGTCTAACTGCTCCAATGACAGGCAGCGCTCATTGGTTTCTAGATGGCGCGAACTCAGCTCTTCTGGCCTCGTAGAGCTCCTTGAGGACACAATTGACCGCTCAGACCTGCTCGTCGCATACCCGGATCAAGTCTCAAGGCAGGACGCGGAACAGTTCGTCGACCTGATCAGGACGCTGACCACAGAGGTCGGTGGCGACCCGATAGTCCTCTCCGATAGGCTCCGAGACCTAAGGGAGAGCAGCTCACAGGCCATCGAGGCGTCCACAACCCCACCAACGAACGCAGTCAAAGTAATGACGATCCACAGCTCAAAGGGTCTCGAGGCCAAGGTCGTCATCCTAGCCGACCTGTTCTCCCCCAGGCAGACCAACATGAGGAACGAACAGAACAGCAGACTCATCGTCAGCCCTGAGATGTTCTCAGGACACCCCAACCCATGGCCCGCAGAAGGAAAAACGCCTAGATCAGCGATTTGGGAGCACGTCTCCCTCCTCCATAGGGCCAGGAAGAACGCCGAAGCAAGGCGACTCCTCTACGTCGCGGCAACCAGGGCGGAAGAGAAGATAATCATCGTAGGATCGCCGAGGGGGACACAGTGGCTGGAAGACGAGGGCATCGTGCTCCCATGGACCTATGACAAAACCGCTCCCCAACTGGGGCAAATGTGGCTCGAATCATTGCGAATGGGATCATGGAGGAGAGGGGAAACAGAGTCGCCCTGGCTAGACTCATCGGAAGCCGGCTCGGAACCGGTTCTGGCAAACGGGGGAAGCAGGACCATCGACCCGGGGAGCCTGCTTGAGGACGCATTCCTCGGTGGAACCGGCAAGACGGGCATTACCATGCTCCATCATCCCGACTGCTTCCCGGAGACAAACGAAGACGGCAATGCCATCATGACCCCAATCCAGAGAGTCGAGTCAATCGACCAAGCCTCCCGTGGAAACCAAACAACAGACCCACCAGAGCCCCCCTCCCCACGAACCGAATCCTCGACCAGAGTCCGTGTGAAACCAAGCAAACTCCCCGGATACTTCGAATGCCCCAGGTGCCATTGGCTCGAGGTAAGGGCAGGCGTAGAACCAGATTCGTTGTTTGCCAGAAGCGGAGCTGCTGGAACCACGAAGCCCGTGCTCTCCGTGGATCCCGCGACATTCGGGAACGTATTCCACAGGATCATCGAGATCGGCATCGGGAACCCGGGTCCGGGGGAAAACGGCCCCAGCACCGCGCTACCGTCATCCTGGACCACCAAGACAGAGGACAGGATCACCGACGAAGACATCCACAGGACCGTTTTCTCCGAGCTCCTACCACCCGATGCCGATGCCGACAAGGTATCAGAGGCCACCGCGACAATGGCCCAGAGAGTCTCGGACGGGAGGCTGGGGGAGATGATACGCGGAACCGAGTTTGACGGAATGCGCGTGGAGGGCCTCAGGACGGAGATGCCGTTCCACCTCTCCATGCCCGTCTCCTTCGAAGCCGTCAGGAGGGGCAAGTGGTCACCAGAAGGAGTAGAGGACCTCGTGACAATCGACTCCACAACCATTGACATGAGCGGGGTGATTGACCTCGTCCTCTGCACGAGCAACGTGAACGGGAAGCCGACAATCCGAGCCATCGACCTAAAGACAACCGACGCCCACTGCCTCCTGGACGAGTCTCAAAGCGGGTTATTGGAGGCTCTGGGGGTTGAAACAACAGGGCCCGCTTGTGAGGCGGAGGAGGAGCTCCTTCGCAAGCACAGGTTGCAAATGGCACTGTACCACCAAGCCCTGGAGGAATCCGAATCCGATAGGTCAAGCGAGGGCCTCCCAAGCAGGCAGGTCCTGCCACCAGCCATCCTGGTAGGAGTCACTGGAAGACTGGTCGAATACCCACAAGCGCTACTCGAAGAGGCGAAGGCCGACTTGATTGAGACCCTATCAAGAACCGCAAGAATGTCCCTCGCGTCTGATTTCCCCATCTCCGAGATCGAGAAATTCCAGAGACCGTCCAACCAGGGATGCAAGACCTGCTCATCGTCTGACATCGCCCAGTAGAAGAGTCCATGAGTGAACGCCCCGGGTAGGGGTCATGGCGCTGGACCTGGGGAATTTGATGGATAGAAGTGATGAGATTTGGGAGAAATCGATTCTCCCAAGCCTATCCGATTTCATCGAGATAAAGGCCCTCTCCCCACTGTTCGAGCCCGATTGGGCCAACCTAGGCGAGTTGGACGCAACCATCGAGCTATTCTGCAAATGGCTCGACGAGCAGGGAATCTCCGGGATGTCATACGAGACGCATAGGATAGACGACCTATCGCCCGTGCTCCTGGTGACTATCGAGGGAACCGGACCCGGGGAGGTGATATTCTACTCCCACCTCGACAAGCAGCCATCGAAGCCTGAGCTGTGGTCAGAGGGACTCCATCCCCTAAGGGCCGTCAGGAGGGACCCCTGGCTCTTTGGACGTGGCTCCGTTGACGATGGCTACGGGGGGTACCTGTGCGCCACCTCGATCCGTCTCCTGCAAGAGGCCGGGGCGCCACACCCACGCTGCACGTTGATCATCGAGACATGCGAGGAATCCGGCTCATTCGACCTCCCGCCATACCTCGAGGAACTGACGGACCAGTTGGGGGACCCCGACATGGTCGTCGTGATGGATAGCGGTGGCCCGGATTACGATCACGTCTGGATGACCGAGGCCCTACGGGGACTGGTTTCTGGAACTCTTTCGGTGAAGGTATCACACGAGGGCATCCATTCCGGGAACTCTGGAGGGTCGATCCCCTCGTCGTTCAGGATACAGCGAATTCTCCTTGACCGCGTTGAAGACTCGGACAGCGGGCGGGTACTGGTGCCCGAGATGCATGCCGAGATACCCGAAGAGGTGAGGGAAAAGGCCGCCGCCCTCGCAGGAATAGTGGGAAACAGCATCTGGGAGCAGTTCCCTACCGTCGACTCCCTCAGGCAGGCCTCGGAAACAACGGAGGACATGATCGTGGCAATGAACTGGGAGCCAACGCTCTCGATTATCGGTGCGGATGGGATGCCATCGGTGCAGGTCGCGGGCAACGTACTCCGAACTAACACAGACCTGAAACTAAGCTTCAGAATACCTCCAGGAGTGGACTCAGAGGTTGCAATAGCCAGCGCGAAGAAGATACTGGAGGAAGACCCCCCATACGGAGCAGAGGTAACCTTCACCCCAGACTCCTGCGCGGATGGATTCCACGCCCCTCCTCTGGAGGGGGCCATCTCGGATGCGATACATGACGCCTCGATGGAGCTGACAGGCCTCCCTCCATTGGCTACTTGGACCGGGGGGACGATCCCGTTCATGGCCATGATGCAGGGCAAATACCCCGAGGCGATGTTCCTCTGCACCGGCTCTTCTGGCCCCGGAAACAACGCGCATGGCCCAGATGAGAAATTACACATCCCCTCATCGAAGAGGCTGACGGTAGCCCTTTCAGCGACAATCTCAGCTATTTGCGGAAACCCATGATTAGCCGTTTCTCCGCGACCTAAGTGCCGCCGGGGTTATATCGGGGTCACCTGCGCACCAAGGAAGATGATGGGCCAAGACGACTCAGCCGGAGCAGACCCCCAGCCGACTATCCAAGAGCTAGAGCAGCAGGCTGCCAAGGACAAGGAGGCCCTGGACAAGCTCTTGGTCGCCTATCAGGCACAAGAGGCAGATATCAGCGAGATGAAGGCCCAGGTGGAGACGCTCAACAGGGAACTTATCGACAAGGAGACCGAGAAGGAGGGCATCAACAACCTCCTCTCGAACCTACGTAGGCAGAAGGACGAGATGGAAGTCGAGCTAGCCAAGGCCAACACGAAGATCCCATACTTGGAGAGCAAACTGGACAAGACAGAGGAGCTCCTTGAAAGGGAGAAGGCGAGGCTCGGTCAGGTGCTCACCGTTGCAGAGGAGATTGACGAGTCTAACCAAGCCGCACAATCGGAGCTATCCGCTAGGGATGATTGGTACGTACAGCACATGCAACTCTTCGAGGACCTCAATGAGGCAATACAGACTCGTCACGACATGATTGACAGGGCCATTGCCACGGCCAAAGAGATCCACTCCAAGCAGGAGTCATTCCAAGCCCAGAAGCAGGCAGTCATAGAGGAGATCAAAGATATGGCCGCGGATGACGACGATGAACCCGAGGCCGAGAGCGAGTAGACCTACTCGCCGACCTTCTTGATGAATCTGGCCGGGATTCCCCCCCAAGCTTCACCGTCCGGGATATTGGTCCATTTTGGGACCACGGCTCTTGATGCTACGACCGCCCCTTCACCGATGGTGCATCCGGGTTGCACGGTGCTTCCCCCTCCAACCACCGCGTTTTTCCCAACACTAACAGGTGCCAGTACAATCTCCCCACTCTCGACAAGATGCCCATTTATTGTCGCATTTCCCCCAACTACTACACCATCCCCAAGTGTAACCATATGTGCGTCATTCAACGAATCTGTGAGAATCTGCACGCCCTTCCCAATCCTTGCTCCCATCATTTTGTAGTATATGTTAACCTGCAGTGACGGCACTATGTTCTTGATGAACATCTGTGCAACCTTGTGGAAGACCAGTGACCATGCCCAAGCAATGGTGACCCAACTATTGAGGGGGTACCGTCCTTCCTTCAGAGGAGGGCGCAATAGTCCACCAAGTATTCCGCACATCAGGAGCAACGTCAACCCCCATAACAGGTATCCAATTCCCAACCCAACACAAATCCCGATAGCCTCCATCCAGAAACCCTGGGCCTTGCTCCATTCTGAGATCTCCATGAAGAGTAGGTAGGAGGGCACTGCGGCAACCCCCCAGACAACTGCAGAGAAAATCGCCACAGGTATCGTCAGCAAGTGTTGGACCAGTGAAAAATTCATGCTTCCCCAACTCACTCGATTATCAGTCCCGCTTCGATGTCCTCTTGCCTAGCTACTCTGACACCTTCTTCAACGTCTATGAAGATGAATAGCGACCATCCGATTAGAATAACGACAACTATGCTGGCCACTGCCATTCTGCTTCCCATCGTGGCTGCACTGATTGCATAGACGATGGGGCCGAAAACCGCAGCCGCCTTCCCTATGAAACCGAAGAAACCGAAGAACTCAGTGGACCGAGAAGAAGGGGTGAGCATAGTAAACAGGCTTCTGGCTTGAGCCCCAGCCGTCCCCATAACGATTCCAACCATCATCCCCAGCATTATCCATTGCTTACTTACTCCAAAGTTCAGAGGATCCCACACATTGTCCCTCAGCAGGTTTGGCCACCAGTCGGCAAGCTCTCCCTCGATGATTGTCGGGTGCTCGTCTCCAACCGATCTACTTCCATCCAAATCCCCTCCACTAAATGAAAATGAGAATCTGTGATCGGTCACATCGCCCATCTTGCTAACTAAACCACTTGCATGTTCAACACTCAGGCTCTCTCTGACAACATCATCATCGGACCACCTATTGCTATCGGTGGATGAGACAATCATGAACTCGAAGAATGCATCTCTGAATGACTGGTCCCCCTCACCAGTCTTGCTCACCCATCCTTTGACACTATTTTCCTTATCGTAAAGCACGGATAATTTGTATTCGCCCTCGTCCTCTTCGAAGTCGTACTGGAAGTCGTACCTCTCGTGATCGTCTTCCAGTTCCAGGGGGGCGAATCCAACAGCCAGTATGGCAACCACTGCGTAAACTCCTAAGGACCATCCGAGAACCCTCTTCGTTCCAAACCTGTTTGCCAGCTTGCCCCCGATCACTGTCATTGGCACTGCTGTGATATTCACCATCAGCAGAAGGACGAAGTTCATCGTAGGATTCAGCCTAAGGACAGAGTCTCCGAAAGCCGAAGCCATCCCTCCAATGGTGTTGATACCATCGAAGAAAAGCAGATACGATGCGAGGTAAATGGCGAGAATCTTGAATTTTCTGATTTCACCGAAGGTCTTCCTTACTTCCCCGATGCCATCTCTAACGGCTTCCATGGCCGAGCCGTATTCCTTCGGGTTTGGAATCTGAGGCTCAGGTGTATTCCTAAACAATTGCATCCCAAAACCCAGCCACCACATAGCACTAGTGACGAAGATGAAACTCAAAACCCAGGGGCTCCAAGGTTTGCTCAACCCGAAGAAACCCGTGAGTCCTACCAAGAGATGGACAATCAGGATTAGCGACCCACCTGCAAAGCCATAGGCATACCCCCAACTGGAAACGTGATCCATGGAATCCCTATCTGCTAGGCTTGGCATGAAGGCATAGTAAATCACATTCCCACCAGCGAATCCGATGTTGCCTATCACCAAGCAGAATGCTAGGAACCTGTATCCAGACCCAACCTCTAGGTGCGGGGCCACTCCCATCATTGCGGTGAATAATACCCCGACTATTGTGTACACCCAGAGTATCTTCTTCTTGATAGGCATCCGATCGGCTATTGCGCCAAGAACGGGACTTACTATTGCCACGAAAAGGCTAGCTGAACCTAGGACAATTGCATAGAAGGTATCCCCTGTGATTTTCAGACTCCCTAGTTCTGTGCCACCGCCCGTTGACAACTCGAACATGCTGGATAGTAACTGTGGAACAAGTACTGTCAGAACAGTAAGGGCAAATGCCTGGTTTGCCCAGTCGTACCAGTACCAACTCCTAAGTGCCTTGTTTTCCTCACCGCTCATTCCTTCTATTGTTCCGAAACCCATTCTACTCCGACCTCGCAGGTGCGATTAGGGTTTAGTGTATCCTACCACACCTAGTTTCATTTTCGTGAACGGACAACACGTCAATATCAAGAGCAAAGCGCCAAACGAGTGTCATGGGCAAGTCATGTGGCATCATGGGGGACGGTTCGAAGGCAGTGAAGATCCACCACCTGGTCAAGGCACCTGAGAACACCCCAGAGTCAATCTCATTCAGAGAATCATGGGATGCCAGTACTCCGGTTACGGTTTACAAGACCCCAGAAAACCTCCCAGACGGCACTCCATGCACCGCCGCAACTGTCATCCTAAGAACCAAGGGATGTGCTTGGTGGTGGAAGTCAGGATGCACATTCTGCGGATACTTCAATGATGTTAGGGACGATGTTTCCGCAGAAGATATGTTCTCGCAATGGGAATATGCAAAGAAATCAACCAACCAGTTTGAAGGGTGCCAGATGATCAAGGTTTACACATCGGGCACATTCTTCGAAGATCGGGAGAATCCACCAGAATGGCAGGAGGCAGTTCTGAAGGAGACTTCAGAGATGGGCCTTCACTTGGTTGTCGAGGCCCAAGCTCAGATGTGCACGCCCGAGAAGATTGAATGGGTCGCTGCCCGGCATCCGGGATGCACCGTGGCCATCGGTCTGGAGGCTTACGATGACAGCGTCCTCAGGTTCCATGTCAACAAGGGATTCACGACCAAACAGTGGCACAGGGCGGTAGAAATGCTGAGGGAAAATGACCTGCGTGTGAAGACATATCTCATATTCAAACCACCATTCATGTCAGAGGGAGACGCACTCACCCACACCACTTCATGGCTCATTGACGTCGCACCGTATTCTGACGAAGTCTCTGTAAACCCGATGAATATACAGAAGAACACGATAGTTGACAGACTTTTCAGGAATAAAGAATACAGATCACCATGGCTCTGGTCATTGGTGGAGATGATCAAGCGGGCCCATGAAGAACTAGATTACGCCAATTGCAGAATAATCGTACACCCGACCGCAGGGGGGAAGATTAGAGGCGCTCACAATTGTGGCTCTTGTGACTCAGAGGTAGTAGCAGCTATAGAGAGGTATTCGGTCTCTGGAGACACCGTTGAGTTCGACCACCTGGGATGCTCATGCGAGGCACATTGGAAGGCAGAGTTGGACAACGACCTCAGTCTTCCCGTAACACTAGGTTATGGGACATTTAGACGTGGAAATCCGACAGACCTAGTTCGTGCCCCTTGAACCAATTGACAAACTGTATCCGCCCAATGCTTAAGGGCAAATCTCCGGTGGTAGAGCCGGAATTGTACGATTCCGGGGTGATTGATTGTCCGATGACGGGTCCACTTTGATTGGCGAGTTCCTTCAAGGCGAGGGAGAACCATCGTCTTCATGGGTAATGCTGGTAATGGGGTTTGTCTCCACCATGGTGTTCCTGATTCTCTATGGGATATTGTTCCCAAGCAGCGAGCTTCCGGTTATTTCCTCGGTTCTTCCAGTTTTTGATGGCGTCTTCGACTCTGGAATCTGGTTCTTCATACTAGGAGCGATGATCGGCGTCTTCGCAATATTGGGAACAATGCTAACCGAGGCAACCAGCGAGTGAGGTGAAAATATGGGACTAATTACATCCATGACCGCATTCTGGTTAGCTATCCTAGTTGTTTTCATTCTGGTCAACAGAGGAGTGTGGGTTTTCACCGACGTTTCAAAGAGCATGAGCATGTTCATGCTGGAGAAAGCCCTTGGGCCCCCAATAGACTTCGTCGAAGGGAAGAAAGGCTCCGCAGCCACTTCATGGATTATCCAGGGTGCGCTTTGGCTAATCCCTGCATCCGTGATTACCTTCTGTGGACTATGGCTCTCACATGATCCTGAAGCACTCCACAGCCTTTCGTCGTGGGGGCTAAACCCAGCTTCCACTTCCCTCATCACATCCGGTTTCCTAGTCGCCGCTTACGGCTCCGTCGGCATGCTGCTCATCGGCTCTTCAATGCACATCGTCCCTGAGCTCGGAGGGACTACTCTGGCAACTGAGAAGAACGCCACACTCATGTCCTTCGTCTGGACCCTATCTGTAATCGTGATGTTCGTTGCAGCGAACAAGCCGGAGATTGCGGGCATCAAGATAATGCCACTCGCGACCATTCTAACCAATCTAGCCCTCATTGCCGTCATCGTCAACATGCTCCTAACAGCAGCCTCCAGGACAAAGAAGATGCCACTTCCGGGATGGATGTTGATCATTGGACTGATTTCAGGGCCCGTCTCGATAGTAGCCCTGGCAATCACCGGTTCTCTGGATTCAGGCACAGGACAGTGGCTAGCCACCCGGATTCACGGGCCCACCTCACTCTTCCTGATGATGTCGGGTGCGATTCTATACGGCGCCTCTAGGGGGAGCGGCAATCCGCTTTGGTCTAGGTCACTTGCAGCGGTGACCATGGTTGGAGCAATCCTCACAATCAATCCATTGGGGCTCATTGAGGGTGAAATCGCATCTGTCTTCCTTGGAATAGATGCCGCAACGTTCGAACCCACGAGGAACGACATCGTAGCCGGCTCATTCCTTCTGGCTCTCTCCCTAATACCAATCATCGCTCTTTCAGCCAATGTCTTGGCGACGATGAGGGGGGATGACGTATTCATGGAGAACCCCGACTCTCCCGGAATGCCAGAGATCAATCTGGCAGCCTTCATGGCCGTCCCCATCTCCATCGGAGGTCTTTTCGTACTCACAGATCACCTTACTGGAACCAATGAGCTCACAGGAATACACACGTCACTCGTTTTGATGGGTATGTGGGTGGTATTCGTCCCTGCATCCCTTGGAGCAGCACTGTCCATCTTCCCTGAGGCCTCTGGTCGGAACGTACTCTCGGTCAACCGCTCTCGATGGGCCTTCTGGCTGATGGCAGGTGGAGCGTTCTCCGGATTGATCTTCACGATGATGGCAGACTTCTCTGACATGGCCCTCCTCGAAGCCGCTGTTGAGGAGGAGAACTCTATGTCCAGCCGCATCAGAGTTCTGGGCTCAGTACTCTTCTATGGGGCCGTCCTAGGCTCTATTTACCACTCACTGAACATAATCAGTGGGTCATTCAGGGGCAGTTTGGCAACCGAAGGGGCAAACCCATCCTCAACCTCAATATCCAGCCCCTACAAGCTAACCAAGGAGACGACAGTGAGGAAAATACTTGCACAGAGGGAAGGAAAGCTAGACACAGTGGTAGTCCCCGAATCCAGCACCGATATGCCGGGCAGCCCTACTGAGCTGTGAACCGACCACATAGTCAATGTGTCCATAGGTCCTGCCACCTCTGGGATAGCATGAGGATTGGCATCGTTGGAAAGCCGAACGTCGGGAAGTCAACCGCGTTCTCCGCACTAACACAAATGCCTGTTGACATCGCAAACTACCCATTTACGACCATCGATCCCAATGTGGGGGTGACTTGGATTCCATTGCCAGAGAGGTGCGCTTGCTCCAGCCTAAGGGAGCGCAGGGAGTCCTCCGGCAGACTCGAATCCACTTCTGACGCAGATCCCAGGAAGGGCAGCATCTGCAGCCCCAATTCAGGATCATGCTCAGGGTTCAAGCGCATGGTTCCCGTTACTCTCATCGATGTCGCAGGTTTGGTGCCCGGGGCCCACGAGGGCAGAGGAAGGGGGAACCAGTTCCTCTCCGACCTCTCAAGATGTGATGCTCTAATCCAGGTGGTCGACGTGTCCGGTTCAACCGATCTGGAGGGAAATCCAGTCGGTTCAGGAGGCTCCCAACCAATCGAAGAGCACCGTTTCCTCATTGGTGAGCTAGACTCATGGATTCTGGGGATAGTGGAGAACGGATGGGACCGAGTCTCCAGAAAGGCGCAAGCCGAAGGAGTCAGGGCGATTCGCGAACACATACTCGAGAGACTGACAGGAATCGGAGCCACTGAACACCACGTCTCTGTGGGGTTTTCATCAGTAGAGAGGCAACTGCCATCTTCTGCTGACCCTGCGTCTTGGGGTCACGAAGAGCTCAGAGCATTGTCTTCTGCGATTAGGAAGTCAATGTTCCCAATCTCAGTAGCCGCAAACAAGGCAGACAACATCGAGCATTTCGGGCCCGAGTTAGAGGCAGAGGTAGAGTCGAACGGGGGGACGATGGTCTTCACCAGTGCCGAGGCCGAGCTCGCCCTTCGCCGGGCTTCTTCCTCCGGACTGATTTCCTATCAGCTGGGAGATTCAGAATTTGAGCTGACTGCAGACGGCGAAGATAACCTCTCCGAGCAGCAGAGGGCAGCACTTTCTTCGATTTCCACCACCTTGTCTTCGTGGGATGGAGGGGGTTTGGTCGGTCTTCTATCAGAGGTGGTGTTTCGCCAACTATCCAGAATCGTCGCATATCCAGTCCAGGACGAGACTCACTGGGTCGATGGGGATGGCAAGCCTCTCCCGGATGCAATTCTGATTCAAAGGGGGACTACTGCAAGGGGTCTGGCATTCGAGGTTCACTCTGACCTCGGAGAGGGATTCGTTCGGGCGATTGACGCCAGATCTGGAAGAGTTATTGGAGCAGA